>JACCDQ010493222.1_pt1 | contig 19964 bp, 17 predicted proteins | sample 7446031 | NCBI WGS metagenome assembly JACCDQ01 (sample SAMN15323442, study PRJNA562643) | freshwater metagenome | isolation source: river surface water | place: USA:Blue River Watershed | collected 2017-08-17
AGCCAAGGGCCCGCTGCGCATGACCGAGGTCGAAGACGCGCAGAAGAAGATCATGCGCCAGGCGCGCAAGCTGTCCGAGAAGGGCGAACTGATCCTCGCCTCTGGCGGAGCAGACTTTGTCTGACGCTCGCACCGCGCAGAAGCGCTGGATGCCGAACCGGATGTTCGACCCGGTGTCGAACCCGTTCGCGATCCAGAACCTGCTCGAGCGCGAGATGCCGCCGTTCGAGGAGATCCGCGACGAGCGTCCGGTATTCTCGTTCGGTGTCGATCCGCTCGCCGGCGGCAAGCTTGTGAAGGCCTTCGAGGTCGATCGCGGGCTGCTGATGCCGGACGAGGATTTTCGTGTCGACGCGGACGAGGGCAGCGATTTCATTGCCGAAGCAGCCGCGCCGCAGCCGGACTTCGAAGCAGAGGCAAAGGCTGCGCATGTCGACGCATTCGTCGAGGCGATGCTCGATGCCATGCCGGCTGCGGAAGCGTTCGTGACCGAGGCTGTTGCGGCCGAGGCTCAGGCCGCCGAGGCGGAGCAACCGCCGGAAACCGGCGAGGCATTCGAATCCGACGCCTTTGCAGACGCCATGCTGGCGGACGATGTTCCCGAGAGGGTGACGGATGCGGTGCCGGCCGATGAAGCGGTCGAGCTGGTATCCGAAGTATTGATGGCAACGCCGGAACCCGTCGTCGCCGAAACCGAAGCGCCGGCGTCCGAAGCCGTCGCTGCCGAACCCCAGCCTGCCGAGCCCGAGTCCGCGCTCGACAGCGAGGCAGTTCGGCAAATGATCGAGGAAGCACGCGCGCAGGCGTATGCCGAAGGGCTGGAAGCCGGGCGCCGCGAAGGCCGCGAGGCGGAGCGCCCGCAGGCACATCAGCAAGGCTACGACCAAGGTTTTGCCGCCGGTACCGAGCAGGCCCGCGCCGAATCGATGTCCGAGCGCGAGCAGCAGCAGGCCGCCGCGCAGCATGAACAATTGCAGCGCCTGCAGCAGGTGATCGACGCGCTGCAGCAGCTGGCGTACAACGCCGACGCGATGTTCGAGCCGATGAAAAAGCTCGCGGTGCACCTGGCCGAGCAGCTGGTGCGCGGCGAACTGCAGCAGTCGCCGCAGGCGATATCGCGGCTGGTCGACAACGCGCTGCGCGAACTGAACGCCTCCGGCGACAAGGCCGTGGTCGTGCACCTGCATCCGGAAGACCTCGAGGCCTACAAACCCACCGTCGCCGGTTTTGCCGACAGCCTGGTGCTTCGCCCCGACGCGCATCTTGAGCGCGGCAGCGTGCGCGCGTCGCTCGACGGCAGCGTGGTCGAGGACCTGATGCAGCGTCGCGTCGACGGCATGAAGAAATCCTTGTCGCAGGCGTCTGCGCCGGGCTGGCGCAATGCCGGCGGTCGTCTCGCCGACCGCGTGCAGCAGGGCCAGCCGGTCGACGACGTGACCGTGACGGCGCCTGCCGAGACCGTCATCGAAGCTTCCGCAGCGGACGGCCATGCTTGAATACGGCGGCGTCGTCGACGAGCTGATCGCACAGGTGCGCGTGCCGCCGGCCTGCCATACCGGCACGCTGGTGCGGCTGGTCGGCATGACACTGGAAGCGCGCGGCATCATGGCGCCGCTGGGAGCGCTGTGCCAGGTCGAATCGCTCACCGGCAGCCACAAGGTGCAAGCCGAGGTAGTCGGCTTCAATGACCAGACCCTGTTCCTGATGCCCTTCACCGAGCCGGTCGGCATCGGCCCGGGCGCCAGCGTGCGCGTACTCACCAATTCTTCCGAAGCCAGCCTCGGCCCGGCCCTGCTGGGTCGGGTGATCGATGCCTTCGGCGAGCCGCTCGATGGCGGCCCGCGTCCCGATTGCCCGGATCGACTCGCGCTGCTGGGGCTGCCGCTGAACCCGATGGAGCGCGGCCCGATCAACCAGGTACTTGATGTCGGCGTGAAAGCGATCAACGGGCTGCTGACGATGGGTCGCGGCCAGCGTATCGGACTGGTCGCCGGTTCCGGCGTCGGCAAGAGCTCGCTGCTGGGCATGATTACCCGCAATACGAAGGCCGACGTGGTCGTGATCGGCCTGATCGGCGAACGCGGCCGCGAGGTGCAGGCCTTCATCAATGAAGTGCTCGGTCCCGAGGGTCGCGCGAAGTCGGTCGTGGTCGCTGCGCCGGCCAACGTGTCGCCGGTGATGCGCCTGAAGGCGACTCACCTGACGCATGTGATCGCCGAATACTTTCGCGACCAGGGCAAGAACGTGCTGATGCTGATGGACAGCCTGACGCGTGTCGCCCATGCGCAGCGCGAGATCGGCCTTGCGATCGGCGAGCCGCCGACCGCGAAAGGCTATCCGCCGTCAGTGTTCGCGCTGCTGCCTAACCTGATCGAACGTACCGGCGTCGGCCGCAACGGACATGGCGCGATCACCGCGATCTATACCGTGCTGGCCGAAGGCGACGATGCGCAGGATCCGATCGTCGACATCGCGCGGGCGTCGCTCGACGGGCAGGTGATGTTGTCGCGCAAGCTGGCCGATGCCGCGCATTACCCGGCGATCGATTTGAACGGCTCGATCTCGCGCGTAATGCAGAACCTGGTGCCGGCCGACGAACTGAAGCTGGCGAATCGTGTGCGACGGATGTGGTCGTTGTACCAGCAGAATCAGGACCTGATCTCGGTCGGTGCGTACGAGTCCGGCTCGAATCCCGAAATCGATCAGGCCATCGCGATGCGCGGCCGGCTCGAAGCTTTCCTGCAGCAGGACATGCACGAGGGCATCGACTACGCGACGACGCGACAGGGCATACGCCAGCTGGCGGGCGGCTGACGCGAGGCTGAGTCACGATGAAACAGACCACCTGGACCGTGCTGGCCGACCGTGCGCAGGGCGCGGTGCGCGATGCGCAGACGGCCGTCAATGACGCGAAGCAGCAGCTGGCGAAGCTGGATGCCGGCATCGCCCATCTCGACAGGCTGCGCGACGACTATGTCACACGCTACAACGAGACGCAGAAAGTAGCGCATTCGATTTCCGACACCATTACCTATCGCCGCTTCCTCGAGCACCTGCGCGGCCTGCGCCAGAAGTTCGAGTCGCAGCGGCAGCAGGCTCAGCTGGCGGTGGCCGATGCGAAGGATGGGCTGGCGAAGGCACTGCGCGAGCAGGCAAAGATGGAAGCAATGGTCGAGCGCGACGAGCGCAACCAGGCGCTGGCCGCCGCCAAGCGCGAGCAGCGCGCGCTTGACGAGGCCGGGCTTCGGCTTTTCAACGCCAGATAGCCAGCCCCGGAATCACAGCGTGGGCAGCAGGCGGAAGCAGGCGATGGCGACCAGCGTCGGCACCGCGGCGCCGGCCAGCAGGCCGAGCGCACTGATGGCTTCGTCATCGAAGCGCGAACGGAGGATGGCCGCACCGGCCGGGTTCGGCGCATTCGCGATGATGGTCAGTCCGCCGCCGGTCACGGCACCGGCGACCAGCGCATCCTTGAAATCCTTCGACAGGCCCTCCACCAGCGAACCGAGATAGGTGAGCGCCGCATTGTCGGTGATGGCCGTCAATGCGGTCGCGCCGTAATAGACCGAGGTCGCATCCATTTTCAGCAGCAGCGGCTGCAGCCACCACTGCTGCTGCCCGCCGAGCACCACCAGCCCGCCGAGAAAGAAGGCGACCAGCAGGCCTTCGCGCAGGATCAGCTTGTCCTGGTATTGCGGATAGGCGGTGGCCGTGCCCATGAACAGCAGCAGCACGGCCATGAACGCAGCCGGATGGTGGGCGAACACCACGATGCCGAGCAGGTACAGCAGGTGCAGCGCGAGCAGCGGCAGCGGCGTGCGCGCATCGGTGGCCGGTGGCGCTGGCGGCAGCGAGCGGATCTCGCGCGCGAACAGCAGCGTCAGCGCGCTGGCATTGATCAGCACGGCGACTGCGGCCTTCCAGCCGAAATGGGCCAGCATGTAGGCGATGTCGAAATTCCATTTGGCCGCCACCATCAGCACCGGCGGCGCGGCGAACGGCGTCAGGGTGCCGCCGATCGACACGTTAACGAACAGCACGCCGAGCGTCGCATAGCGCAGGCGGTTCGACGCTTGCGGGAATACCGAGTCGCGCAGCAGCAGCGCAGCGAGTGTCATTGCCGCAGGTTCCGTGATGAAGGAGCCGAGCAGCGGCACGATGGACAGCGTGGTCAAGAAGAACGCGAGCTCTTTCGGCAGTGGCAGCAGTTTGACGATGACATCCACGGCGATGCGTGCGGCCTGCAGGATGGGCCGGCTGCCGGCGACCACCATGATCGCGAACACGAACATCGGCTCGGTGAAGTTGCGGCTGTCGAGATAGCCGACCGCCTCGGTCTTGCTCGTCAGGACGGCCATCACGACGATCAGGATCATGGCCCAGAAGCCGAACACCACTTCGACTTCGCCGAGCAGGTGCCACACGCCGGCATGCTTCGGGCGGGTGTGCGCAAGATGCTCGAAGGCCGAGGTCGAGAAGGTATGGATCAGCGCCAGCACGAAGATGGCGGCGGCGACGAGCTGCACGGTGGTGGCTTGCACGAAGACTCCCTGCGGTGGTTTGGCCGACGGCGAAGCATAGCCGGAAACCTCAGGGTGTCAACGTTTTGGAGGATGGCCGTTGCGGCGGTACCGCAGGCGCGGGGCGGGATGATTACAAAAAAAATGCCATCCGAAGATGGCATTTTTACGCTGGCAGGATTCAGATGCCGAGCATCTTCTTCGCTTCGCCGAGTGCCTTCATCGATTCGGTGTGCTTGCCTTCCTTGTGGAATTTCTCGCCCTCGGCGCGCAGCGCCTTGACTTTGTCGAGTTCGGCGCCGGACAGCTTGGTCGACGACATCGCTGCGTCGATGGCCTTCATCTCGTTCGGGCAGTTGTGGGCAAGCGCGCCGGTGGCGGCCGACAGCAGCAGGATCGCGAGCAATTTCTTCATGGGTTTCTCCTCCATTGTGTGGGTGGATGCAAAAAATAGCAGCTTTGCGAACGCCGTGCATGACGCCGGAAAAAACACCGGCCGCTTTGCGCGGCCGGTGTCATAGGTGGTGCAGCCGGGGATCAGTCTTCCAGCAGGCTCCTGAGCATCCACGCGTTCTTCTCGTGGATCTGCATGCGCTGCGTCAGCAGGTCGCAGGTCGGCTGGTCGTTCGCCTGCGATGCGACGTCGAACATCTGGCGAGCGGTGCGGGCAACGGTTTCCTGTCCCTCGATCAGCTCGATGATCATCTCGCGAGCCTTCGGCAGGCCGGGGCTGGGCTTGATCGAGGTCAGTTTCGCAAAGGCTTCGTAGCTGCCGGGCGCCGGTGCGCCCATGGCGCGGATGCGCTCGGCGATCAGGTCGACCGCAGTCCATTGCTCGGTATAGAACTCCATGAACAGCTGGTGCAGCGTCTGGAACATCGGGCCGGTCACGTTCCAGTGGAAGTTGTGGGTCTTCAGATAGAGGGTGTAGGTGTCGGCCAGCAGGTGGCTCAGGCCGTCGACGATTTTCTGGCGGTCGCCGGCATTGATGCCGAAATCGATTGCGGGTACGGGGGTGGCTGCCATGGGTTCTCCTTGTTCAAGTTGCCTTTTCGGCCATGCATCTCTGGCGCGATTTTACTGCGCTTGCGCCAGCCGCTGCGCCGCGTTGGCGCAGCGGCTGGACTGGCGCCACCAATGACCAGCGTCAGCTTCACGCCTTCAATTTGCGGCGGACTGCCTCGCCATAGGCCGGGTCGGCCCGGTCGAAATGCGCGAGCTGGCGCTCCTTGGTCTCGGCCGGTACGCTGCGCATCGCATTCGCGATATTGGTCGTGAGGTCCTCGCGCTCGGCGCCATCAAGCAGGCGGAACAGGTTGCCGGCCTGCGTGAAGTCGTCCGACGTGGCGCGCGGGTCGTAGCGGCCGGCGGTACCGTCGAGCGCCCAGCCCGGGTCACCATGGCCGAAGCCCTGCGGATTGCTGCCGCCGGCCTGCACGTTGTCGTAGTTCGGTGCGCCACCGACATAGTCGATTGCCATCGCGCCGTCACGCTGCTGGTTGTGGAAGGGGCAGCGGGGGCGGTTCACCGGCAGGTGCTGGTGATTGGTGCCTACGCGGTACAACTGGGCATCGTGGTACGCGAACAAGCGTCCCTGCAGCATGCGATCCGGCGAGTAGCCCATGCCCGGCACGACATTGGCCGGCGAGAACGCCGCCTGCTCGACCTCGTTGTGATAATTGGCCGGATTCTGGTTGAGCTCGAACTCGCCCACCGGTATGCGGGGGAAATCCTTGTGCGGCCAGACTTTGGTGAGGTCGAACGCGTCCCAGCCGGTGCGCTGTTCCCATTCGACGCGCTGCTCGTCCGTCATCACCTGCACGAACACGCTCCAGCGCGGATGGTTTCCTTCCTGGATCGCGTTGAACAGGTCACGCTGCGCGTAGTCGGGGTCGGTGCCGGCAAGGCGCACTGCGTCCGCGGCACTGAGGTTGCGGATGCCTTGCTGGGTCTTGAAGTGCCACTTGACCCAGACGCGCTCGCCCCTGGCGTTGATCAGGCTGAAGGTATGGCTGCCGAAGCCGTCCATGTGGCGATAGCCGTCGGGCGTGCCGCGATTCGAGAACAGCATCGTCACCTGGTGCAGGCTTTCCGGCGCCTTGCTCCAGAAGTCCCACATCATCGTCGGTGACTTCAGGTTGGTCATCGGGTCGCGCTTTTGCGTATGGACGAAGTCCGGGAATTTGATCGGGTCCTTGATGAAGAACATCGGCGTGTTATTGCCGGCGAGATCCCAGTTGCCTTCCTCGGTATAGAAGCGGATCGCGAAACCGCGCGGATCGCGCTCGGTGTCGGCTGAACCGCGCTCGCCGCCGACGGTGGAAAAGCGGACGAACACCGGCGTCTGCTTGCCGATCTCCGAGAACAGTTTCGCCTTCGTGTAGTTCGTGATGTCGTGCGTGACCGTGAACGTGCCGTAAGCGCCCGAACCTTTCGCATGGACCACGCGCTCGGGAATGCGCTCGCGGTTGAAATGCTGGAGCTTTTCGATCAGGTGAAAGTCCTGCAAGAGGATGGGGCCCCGCGGGCCGGCGGTGATGGAATTCTGGTTGTCGGCGACCGGGATGCCGGAGGCGGTGGTGATCTTGTTCGTCATGAGGTTCTCCTGAAGTCTGGGCGGGGCGAGGGGCGGCTTAGTGGGTGAAGGCGAGCAGGGCCAGCATTGCGAGCCAGCTGCTGTCGGTCGGCGGAATCGGTGTCATTGGCTTTGCTCCCATAAAAAGTTTCGATGGGAGGCACTTTAGCGATAGCTATTAACAATCACAAATTGATTGTTTTTATCTATCTAATAGCCCATCCGTCAATCAAACGCGCGAAGGCTCCCCAGCGCATTGAATAACTTGCGTTGAATTAACTTTTTGACGAAAAACAAAAAGCCCCCGGCGAACCGGGGGCTGTGGCCTGGGGGAAGGCCGGAGGAGAACTCAGGAAAAAGTGAGGTGCAGGCCGGGCAGGTTCAGCTGCGCAAACGCGCTCGACCAGACTTCGCCGCGCTTGACGGGCAGCGGATTGGTCCAGCTGCCGGTGGCGATGATCTCGCCGGCCTGCAACGGCGAAAAATCAGGCTGGCCCTGCAAGGTCTGCTGCAACCAGTGCAGCGCGCGCAGCGGGCTGCCCATCAGGTCGGATCCGAAGCCGGCGGCACAAATGCCGCTGCCTTCGACGCTGCTGCGCGACAGCGACAGGCTGGCCATGCCCAGCACCTCGTCAAGGTACTTTCGGCCCTGACGTGACAGCATGCGCGGTTCGCCGACCACCAGCTTTCGATGCAGGCCGAACGCGGCCACGGCGTCCGGGGCATCGAATTCCCAGTGCCGGTACGGCGATACCGCAATGGCAAAGCCATGGGCCATCCACTCGAGGCTGTCCGCCAGCTCGCCGACGGTCGCATCCGGCGCCGGCGTGCGCGCAAGCTTGAAGACCAGTTGCGGCGCGATCCGCGGCTGCTGGGCCTTCGCGAGGCTGTGCGTTGCAATGTTGTCCATGGCGAATTCGACGTCGCCATCGAAGAGCGTCGTCCACAGCGGCGTATCGACCGGCGTGCTGCGGCCGTACTGCGACTGCAGTTTCCGGTTGCTGAACAGGATTTTGCGGCCCACCGGTATCTCGCCATTGGCGATCCGGATGTTCAGCAGGCTGCGTGCGATGTCATAGGCATCGTCGAGACTGATCTTGCCTTCGTCGGTGATCAGCGGGTGCAGGGTGCCGCCGGCCCGCGCCTTGATCAGCGTATGGGCATAGCGGTTGGCCTTGGTCGACATCAGCATGGTGGTCTCCTTGTGCTAAGGAAAAACTTATACTGGTTGGTCACTATTTGAACCAGATGATAGAGACTATGGCGCCCGAGTGCAATCTCTGAACGAAGATTGCATTTTTTTACACGGGAAGTTGCCGGATTGGCAGCGCACGGTCACCAGCGCGGCCGTGGCGGTATTCCAGGCTTTGGGAGATGCAAAGAAACGTCCCCGTATAGACCGATTATCATCAGGAAGATTCGCCTCACAGCCCCGTACTTTCACAAATCCTTACGTGGAAATTTCTTTCGACAAGGAAATCCAGCAACTCCGGCTTGGTACCGGTGACGTCTTCCATGGCGAGGGCATCCTCGCTGTGACGAAGGCGCTGCTGCAGTCGGGCGTTGCCTATATAGGCGGCTATCAGGGGGCGCCAGTGTCGCACTTGCTGGACGTGATGGTGCAGGCGAAGGACCTGGTCGCCGAGCTCGGCGTGCATGTCGAAGCCTGTTCGAACGAAGCCTCGGCCGCGGCCATGCTGGGCGCGTCCATCCATTACCCCCTGCGCGGTGCGGTGACCTGGAAATCCATCGTCGGCACCAATGTCGCCGCCGATGCGCTGGCCAACCTGGCGTCGCCGGGCGTGACCGGCGGCGTGCTGATGATCATCGGCGAAGACTACGGCGAGGGTGCCTCGGTGGTGCAGGAACGCACGCATGCGTTCGCAATGAAATCCGGACTCGCGCTATTCGACCCGCGCCCCGACCTGCAATTGATGACCGACCTGGTCGAGCACGCGTTTGCACTGTCAGAGGCGTCGAACATGCCGGCGATGATGGAGCTGCGCATTCGCGCCTGCCATGTGCGCGGCAGCTTCGCCTGCAAGGACAATCGCCGCCCGGCTGTCTCGGCACTGGCGCCGATGGACGCACCGGCCGCGTTCGACTATGGCAGGCTCGCGCATCCGCCGTCCACCTTCCGCCATGAAAAACTGAAACTCGAGCAGCGCCTGCCGGCCGCGCGCCGCTATATCGTCGAGCATGGACTCAACGAACTGCGCCCGGGACGTCATGACGACGTCGGCGTGGTAGTGCAGGGCGGGATTGCGCATGCGCTGCTGCGTGCGCTGCAGGCGCTGGGCCTTGCCGATGCCCTCGGCAACAGTGAGCTGCCGCTGCTGGTGCTGAATGTCACCTATCCGCTGGCGCCGGAGCAGATCGCCGGTTTTGCCGCCGGCAAGCGGGCGCTGCTGGTCGTCGAGGAAGGCTCGCCGGAATATATCGAGCAGGAGATCGCCGCCATCCTGCGCCGGCATGGCCTGTCGACCGCGCTGCATGGCAAGGACTGGCTGCCGGGTGCCGGCGAACTGAATCCCGAGGCGCTGGTGCAGGGACTGCTGCCTTTCACAAGCGCTTATCTGCCGCAGGTCGATACCGGCGCAGCGCAGGCGCAGCTGGACGCTGCCGCATCGCGCCGCCGCGAACTGGCCGCACTGCTCGACGCGCCGCTGCCCGCGCGACCGCCCGGCTTTTGCATCGGCTGCCCCGAGCGTCCGGTGTTCTCCGCGCTGAAACTGGCGCAGCAGGACGTCGGGCCCGTGCATGTTGCGGCCGACATCGGCTGCCATTCATTCGCGACCTTCGAGCCGTTCTCCATAGGCCATTCCATCCTCGGCTACGGCATGAGCCTCGCGAGCCGCGCCGGCGTGTCGCCGATGATGAAGCGGCGCGTGGTATCGATCATGGGCGACGGCGGTTTCTGGCACAACGGCCTGCTGACCGGCGTGCAGTCGGCGCTGTTCAATGGCGACGATGCGGTGCTGCTGATTTTCAAGAACGGTTACACCTCGGCCACCGGCACGCAGGACATCCTGTCGACGCCGGGACGGGCGGCAAAGTCGGGCGCGACCGATCCGGCCGCGAGCCTGACCTCCACCGATCGCCGCATCGAAGACACGCTGGCAGCGATTGGCGTGCAATGGCTGCGTACCGTGTCGTCGTATCGCGTGAGCGAAATGCGCAAGGCCCTGCGCGAAGCGCTGACCACTGAATTCGGTGGATTGAAAGTAATCGTCGCCGACGGCGAATGCCAGCTCGAACGGCAGCGCCGGCTGCGCGGCTGGATCGCCGGCCTGCTCGCGCGCGGCGAGCGCGTGGTGCGCGTGAAGTATGGCGTCGACGAGGACGTGTGCAATGGCGACCATGCATGCATACGCCTGTCAGGCTGTCCGACGCTGACGCTGAAGGACAACCCGGATCCGCTGAAGGCCGACCCGGTCGCGACCGTGATCGATGGCTGCGTCGGCTGCGGGCTATGCGGCGAGAACGCGCATGCGGCCACGCTGTGCCCGAGCTTCTATCGCGCCGAGCTGGTTCGCAATCCGCGCTGGCATGAGCGCGCCTTCGAAGCGCTGCGCCGCATCGCGCGGCGTGCGCTGCAGCCGGCCTGAGGAGAGCATGGTGCAGCGTCCGATTACCTTGCTGGTGTGCGCGCTCGGCGGCGAAGGCGGCGGCGTTCTCAGCGACTGGCTGGTCGAGGTCGCGCGCCGTTGCGGCCATCCGGCGCAGGCGACCTCGGTTCCCGGCGTCGCGCAGCGGACTGGCGCGACCACCTACTATCTTGAATTCTGTCCGCAGTCGCATGCGGAACTCGGCGATGCAAAGCCCGTATTCAGCCTGAACCCCATGCCCGGCGCGCTCGACGCGGTGGTCGCATCCGAATTGCTGGAAGCGGCGCGCTGCGCCTGCAACGGCCTGCCGTCGCCGGAGCGCACGCTGTTCATCACGTCGAGCTCGCGCACGCTGACGACCACCGAGCGCAGCCATCCGGCCGACGGCCGTCTCGACAGCGCGCGCCTGCTGGACATCGTCGCTGCTGCCAGCCGCGCGCATCAGGTGCTCGACATGGGAGCCATCGCACGCGCGCATGGCACCATCGTCAGCGCGGTCATGTTCGGCGCGATCGCGGGCAGCGGCCTGTTGCCGTTTCCGCGAGATGCCTTCGAAGCCGTATTGTGCGACAGCGGTCGCGGCGCGGAAGCCAGCCTCGCCGGTTTTGCGCAGGCGTTTCAGAGTGTGCAGGGCGGCCGGCAAATCACCGAAGCGCAGGAACCGGTGCCGCAGCAGGTCGCACGCTTGCCGGCCGAGGCAGCTGACCTGCCGACTGCGCTGCACGAGATCGTCGCGCTGGGCCATGCGCGCGTCTGCGACTATCAGAACCGCCGATACGGCACGCTCTATCTTCGGCGCGTGCGTCGCGTGCTCGCCGCCGAACGGCTCGCCGATCCGGTCGGCACGCAGTCGCTGGCCGCAACCCGGGAGGCGGCGCGCTGGCTGGCGCTGTGGATGAGTTACGAGGACATCGCTCGCGTGGCCGAACTGAAGAGCCGGGCGTCGCGCTTCGAGCGCGTGCGTCGCGAGACCCGGGCGCTCGATCATGAACTGCTGCGCGTGCACGATCACTTCAAGCCCGGCATTGCCGAGGTCGCCGCCTTGCTGCCGCCTCCGCTGGCGGCGCGCATACAGGCATGGGGCCGTCGCTACGAGGCGCGCCATGGCGAGCCATGGGCGATGCCGGTGCGGCTGGCCTCGCATAGCGTAAGCGGTCTGCTGGTATTGCTGCTGCTCGCTGCGGGCAGGCACCTGCGGCGTTTCGGCAGCCGTCATGCACAGGAGCAGGCCCTGATCGAAGAATGGCTGTCGGCCGTGGTCGACGCCCTGGCGGCCAACTGGTCGCTCGGTCACGAAGTCGCGGCTTGCGGCAGGCTGGTCAAGGGCTATGGCAGCACGCATGCGCAGGCGATGGCGAATTTCCTGCACCTGATCCGCCATGTCGCCATCGATGCGGGCCGCGATCCGCTCGCACGCGCCCAGGCCTTGCGCAGCGCACGCGAAGCGGCGCAGGCAGATGATGCAGGCAAGGCGCTCGACCGCGCGCTTCAGGATGCCGGCGCGCCGCCGCGAGCGCTGCGGGAACAACCGATACGATGGATGCCAAAAGAGGCAAGGAGAACCGGCTGATGGGCAAGACCGTGGTGCATACGATCAACGTGGAGTTCGGCGATTGCGATCCTGCGCGGATCGTCTGGTTCCCGAATTTCTTCCGCTGGATCGACGCGGCCTCGCGCAATTTTTTCATCCGCTGCGGCGTGCCGTCGTGGCATGAAACCGAAGCGACGATGGGCATACTGGGCACGCCGCTGGTCGACACGCGCGCCAGCTTCGTCAGGACGGCCAGCTATGGCGATACGCTGCAGATCCACACCACGGTCAGCGAATGGCGCGGCAAGAGCTTCGTTCAGAGCCACCGCGTGATGCGCGGCAACGAGGAGATCATGAATTGCGACGAGGTGCGGATCTTCGCCGCGCACAAGGAGGGCGGCGGGATCCGGGCAGTCGCGATACCGCCCGAATTCCGCGCATTGTGCGAGTGAGGTATCAGCGCGGCGCGTCGGCGGCCGACGGCGGTGCGGCGCTTTCCGTGGCCGGCGCGGTCACGGCCGGCGGCGACGACGGCATGGCGATCGGCGAGACGCCGATCAGTCGCACGTGCAAGTACATCATGAACACGGCCCAGGCGATCGTGCCGATCACGACGGTCAGCAGCGTGTTCGACAGCACGCCTGACGGATAGATGGTGCCGTTGGCGCGGTCGCGGCGGCGCGAGTTGCGGAAATCGAAGATGGACCAAATGAGGAAGGCGCCGAACAGGATCACGTCGGCGAGATTGCCGTTGGCAATCAGGTGCGCGGTGGCCCAGGCTTTCACGCCGGCGACCATCGGATGGCCGAAGCGTGCCTTGATGCTGTTGCGCGGCACATAGGCGGCGGCCAGCGAAATGAAGGCGACCAGATTGATCAGCAGCGCGAGGTGGCGCGTCCATAGCGGCGGCACCCACAGCACGACCGGGTTCTGCCGCGCTTCGCCATAGCCGATCACGATAAGCACGAAGCCGATGAGCGAGAGGACGCTGATGATCCCCTTCCACGGCTTCTCGCCGATGCGCTCGATCAGGTTCGCGCGCCAGTCGTCGGCGAAGATGCGCGTCGAGTGCGCGCCGAGGAAAACGAGGAGTCCGAGGATCAGCAGGGACATGGAAGGCTCCGGTGTCAAATTTGTCCGAGAGTGTAACTGATGATACAAAGGCACATCGCCCGCGCCGGGCAGTCACCGTCAACCATCGATACGATGCCGCACAGTTCAAGCAAACGCCGCCAGATCCTCGCCGCCGTCATCGGCAACGCGCTCGAGTGGTACGACTTCGTCGTCTACGGCTTCATGACCGCGATCATCTCGCGGCTGTTCTTCCCGACCGACAGCGAATACGCGTCGCTGCTGGCCGCGATGGCGACCTTCGGCGTCGGCTTTTTCATGCGCCCGGTCGGCGGCATCCTGATCGGCATGTATGCGGACCGCAGGGGACGCAAGGCGGCGCTGCAACTGATCATCCTGCTGATGACGCTGTCGATCGCGATGATCGCCTTCGCGCCCACGCATGCAGCGATCGGCGCCGCCGCGCCGGTGCTGATCGTCGCCGCCCGGCTGCTGCAGGGCATGGCGACCGGCGGCGAGTTCGCCAGTGCGACCGCCTTCCTGATCGAGAGCGCGCCGCCGGCACGGCGCGGGCTGTACGGTTCGCTGCAGATGGTCGGCCAGAGCGTGGCCGCGCTCGGCGGCGCCTGCGCCGGCATGCTGGTCACGCAAGGCTTGACGCCCGCGCAGCTCGACAGCTGGGGCTGGCGCCTGCCTTTCCTGTTCGGCCTGCTGATCGGGCCGGTCGGCCTGTGGATGCGCCGTCATCTTGACGAGACCGAGGCCTTCGTCGCCGCATCCCACGACAGCGGGCAGCGTGTCGGCCTGCGGGCGCTGCTGCGGGAGCACCTGCGCGAAGTGCTGGTCTGCTTCGGCCTCGTGCTGTCGTCCACCATCATGTTCTACGTCGTGCTGGTCTACATGCCGACCTATGCGAAGACCCAGCTGCACATCCCGCTGGGTGAGGCATTCGGCGCGCAGGTCGCCGGGCTGTTGTGCCTGACCGCGCTGATTCCCGGCTTCGGCTGGCTGTCGGACCGCATCGGCCGGCGGCCGGTGCTGCTGCTGGCTTCGCTGCTGTACCTGGCGCTGCCGTATCCGCTGCTCGGCTGGGTGCTGGTCGAGCCGACACCGGCACGCCTGACGGTAATGCAGGTGGCGCTTTGCTCGGCGATCGCGGTGGGCTTCGGCGCGATCTCGACCGCGCTTGCCGAGCAGTTCCCGGTGCGCCAGCGCTCGACCGGCCTTGCGCTTGCGTACAACTTCGCCGTGATGCTGTTCGGCGGTTTCGCGCAGCTGATCGTCACCTGGCTGATCGCCGCAACCGGCACGCCGATCGCGCCGGCCTATTACGTGATGTTCGGCGCGGTCGTCGGGCTGGCCGCCGCATGGTTCATTGCCGAACCGTCGCAACCGGCAGCGGTGGCCTGAATGAGTCTCCGGCGCCTGTTACTGCTGCTGGCCTTTGCGACGGCGTCGGCCATCGCCGACGACGGCCCGTCCTACGGCCCCGAGCTCGAAGGCTTCGACTATCCGGCGCCGGTGCATCGCTTCCGCTTCGAGTCGCAGCGCCAGCCGCTGCAAATGGCCTACATGGACCTGCAGCCGGCGCAGGCCAACGGTCGCGTGGCCGTTCTGCTGCACGGGAAGAACTTCTGCGCGGGCACATGGGAAGGCACGATGCGCTTCCTGCACGCACACGGCTATCGGGTGATCGTGCCGGACCAGATCGGCTTCTGCAAATCGAGCAAGCCCGCCGCCTACCAGTACAGCTTCCAGCAGCTTGCGCACAACACGCTGGCGCTGCTCGATTCGCTTGGCATCCGGCGCTTCGTTGTAATCGGTCATTCGACCGGCGGCATGCTGGCCACGCGCATCGCGCTGATGTTCCCCGCGCGCGTCGAACAGCTGGTGATGGTCAATCCGATCGGTCTCGAGGACTGGAAGGCCGAGGGCGTGCCGCCGATCAGTGTCGACCAGTGGCATGCGCGCGAGCGGCAGGTGACGGCCGAGCGCATCCGCAACTACGAGCGCAGCACCTATTACGTGAATGAATGGCGTCCCGAATACGAGCGCTGGGTGCAGATGCTCGCGGGGTTGTTCCGTGGTCCGGGACGCGAGACCGTTGCCTGGCATTCGGCGCTGCTGTACGACATGATCTTCACGCAGCCGGTGCTGTACGAATTCGGACTGTTGCGCGTGCCGACTTTGCTGCTGGTCGGCGAGAAGGACAACACCGCAATCGGCAAGGACCTCGCGCCGCCCGAGGTGAAGGCACGTCTCGGCGACTATCCGCGGCTGGCACGCCGTGCGGCCGACGCGATTCCGGGCGCGCGCCTGGTCACTTTTCCCGAACTCGGCCATGCGCCGCAAATGCAGGATCCGGAAGGTTTTCACCGAGCGCTGCTTGAAGGCCTGCAGCCATAAAAAACAGGAACACAAAAAAAGAAACGAGGAGACATGAGCAACGCACCCACCGCGCAGGAACAGTTCGATGAATCGGCATCGAACACGCTGACGGCGGTCTACCTGACGCCCGACGTGATCGCGCAGCGCGAGAAAGTGCTCGCACTGCTGGCGCCGATGGCGGGCGACAGGGCGCTGGACATCGGCTGCGGCCCGGGGCTGACGACCGAAGCGCTGGCGCGGGCAGTCGGCCCGCAGGGCAGTGTGCTAGGCATCGACATCGCACCGCCGATGCTCGAGATTGCGAAGCGCCGCTGTGCTGATTTGTCGCATGTCGGGTTTGGCATGGCCGACGTGGTCAGCCTGCCTCACGCGGACGCCAGCTTCGACATTGCACTGGCTTCGCAGGTCTACGAATATGTGGACGACATCGACCGGGCACTGCGCGAGCTGGCGCGCGTTATCCGTCCCGGCGGACGCGCGGTGCTGGTTGATACCGATTGGGAGTCAGCCGTGTGGGCCAGCCACGATGATGCGCGCATGCGCCGCGTGCTCGAGACGTGGAACGAGCACATACCGCATCCGCAGTTGCCGCGCACGCTGAAGCGCCGGATGGAGCAGGCCGGATTTGCCGACGTACGCGTCGAGGTCGTGCCGCTGCTGAACCTCGCCTACGACCCAAATACCTACAGCGTCGGCATGATGAAGCTGATCGGCGATTTCGCAGCCGGCCGCAACGGCCTGAGCCCCGCCGACATCGCGGCATGGCGCGACGATGCGCGCGCGATCGGCAATGAGGGCGGCTACTTCTTCAGCCTGAACCGCTACGTGTTCATCGGCGAGAGGCGCTGAACGTCCTTGCCGTAGCGGCGCAGCACGTCGGCGATCATTCCGCGCGCGAGTTCTTCCTCGCCGAGGAAGACGGTGCCCGGAATGTCGTCCTTGAGCAGGTCGGCGAGCGCCTCGTCATGCGTGCGCACCAGCACCTGCAGCCCGGGATTCAGTTGCGTCGCCTGATGCACGGCGGCGCGGACGTCGACGGTGTCGGGCACTGCAATCACCAGCAGGCTGGCTCGCGCAATGTGCGCCTGTATCAGCGCTGCCGGCTCCGCGCCCCCGCCGAGCACCGCTGCCTTGCCTTCCGCGCGCAGCCGCTGCACCAGTTCGCGGTTCTGCTCGACCACCACATAAGGCACGCCGGCAGTCTCCAGCGCCGCGCCGATGCGTCGGCCCACGCGGCCATAGCCCACCAGCACTACCTGCCCGGACAGGAATTGCGGCTCGGTCGCTGTCGGCAGTTCGGCCAGTGCATCGTTCGGTTTCGCAAGCCGGCGGGCAATCTCGGAATGCCGCTCGGACCAGCGCTGCAGCGGATCGACGAGCGCGAACAGCAGCGGGTTCAGCGCGATCGAAATGATGGCGCCCGCAAGGATCAGGTTGCGTCCCTCCTCCGGCAGCATGCCGAGCGAGACGCCGAGGCCGGCCAGGATGAAAGAGAATTCGCCGATCTGCGCGAGGCTGGCCGACACCACCAGCGCGGTGTTCAGCGGGTAGCGGAAGGCAATCACCAGCGCAGCCGCCGCCAGCGATTTGCCAATCAGGATAATGCCCAGCACCGCCAGCACCTGCAGCGGACTGTCGATCAGCACCTGCGGATTGAACAGCATGCCGACCGATACGAAGAACAGCACCGCGAACGCATCGCGCAGCGGCAGTGATTCCTGCGCCGCCTCGTGGCTGAATTCCGATTCACGCAGCACCATGCCGGCGAAGAAGGCGCCGAGCGCAAACGACACGCCGAACAGCGATGCCGCGCCGACCGCGATGCCAATCGCCGCGGCGATCACGCAGAGCCGGAACAACTCGTGCGAGCCGGTACGCGCGACCATCCATAGCAGGCGCGGCAGCAGGCGCAAGCCGACCACCAGCATCAGCGCAATGAACAGCGCCACTTTCAGCAGCGTCAGGAACAGCGTCTTTGCGAGGGCCATGTTCGAGGGCGACTGTTCTGCGCCGCCCAGCAGTCCGCCGAGCGCAGGCAGCAGCACCAGCACGATCACCATCACCAGGTCTTCGACGACCAGCCAGCCGACCGCGATGCGGCCATTCATCGAATCGAGCGCGCCGCAGGCTTCCAATGCGCGCAGCAGCACGACCGTGCTGGCCACCGACAGCGACAGGCCGAACACCAGTGCTGCACCGGCAGTCCATCCCCACGCATGCGCGAGCACGCCGCCCAGCCCTGTCGCCACCGCGATCTGCAGCACCGCGCCGGGCAGCGCGATACGGCGTACGGCGAGCAGGTCCTGCAAGGAGAAATGCAGGCCGACGCCGAACATCAGCAGCATCACGCCGATTTCCGCCAGTTCGGAAGCGAGGTTGGCGTCCGCGACGAAGCCGGGAGTGAACGGGCCGATGGCGATGCCGGCCAGCAGGTAGCCGACCAGCGCCGGCATGTTCAGCCTCACTGCAACATAGCCGAAGACCAGCGCGAGGCTGAACGCCGCGGCCAGCGTAGTGATAAGCGGAAGGTGGTGATCCATCGGCGCGTCCCTTCAAGGAAGACGCCGAGATGATAATTGCTTATTGCGCGCCGGTGTTCTGGTCGCCGTCGCCCCGTTGCTGTATCCACCAGCCAAGTGCCACCACCAGCAGCGCACCTAGCAGGCCCGGCAGGCTGAGGTGGGCATTCAACGGCGGCAGCGCAAGCCAGTCGGACGGCAGCCAGCCGGCGATCCAGCCCTGCAGCGCGACATCGCTGACGAACATCGTCCCGCCCAGATAACCAAGCAATGCCGCGCCGGCGGTCACCAATGCCGGAATGCGGTCCATGACCTTCAGCACCAGCGAACTGCCCCAGATCACTACCGGTATGCTGACCAGGATGCCGAACGCGACCAGCAGCAGCTTGTACTCCGAGCCGCCCTGTTCGGCGGCGCCGGCGACGGCGACCACGTTGTCGATGCTCATCACGAGGTCGGCGACGATGATGGTCTTGACGGCGGTCGCGAGGCGTTCGCCGCCGTCGATATGGTCATGGTCGTCGTCTTCCTCGAGCATCAGCTTCACGCCGATCCAGAGCAGGAGCAGGCCGCCGATCACTTTCAGCCACGGCAAATTCAGCAGGGTCACTGCGAATGCGATCAGCACGATGCGGATCGCGATCGCGCCGGCCGTGCCCCAGAGGATGCCGCGGCGGCGCAGTTCATGCGGCAATTTACGGCAGGCGAGTGCGATGACGATCGCGTTGTCGCCGCCGAGCAGGATGTCGATCAGGATGATCTGGCCGACGACGAACCAGTCCAGCGATTGGAAAAACTCAAGCATGATGCGGTGAAATCAAAATAGGGGGGGTCAGGCAGCGGCGCGGGCGATGGCTTCGCGAGCCTCCTTCGCTTTTTCCTCGCGTACCTGACGCGCGATGTTCTCGACCTGCTCTTCGCTCATGCCGAACTGGATCCGCATGGCTTCGAGCTGGGCCGCTTCCTCGTCGGTGACGACGCCGTCGGCCAGCGCTTCGCGGATCTGCATTTCGTACAGGGCCTCGCGCCGCTCGACCTGCGTAGTGTACGCGGTCGCGACCACGCCGGTCAGGATTGCGGCCAGCGCAATCGCGAGCACTTGCGTGACGATCACCAGCACGGTACCGAAAATCGACACCGGGTCGACGTTGCCCCAGCCGGAGATGATGGTCAGCACGTACCACTTCATCGTCGCCGGTATCGACGGGAATACTTCCGGCTGCAGGTGGCCCTCGGCGATGTAGATCAGCGACGAGCACAGCAGGCAGGAAATCAGCAGCAGGAACAGCGCCGACGTGAACGAATCACGCTCGGTCTTGATCGCGTCGAACAGGTCCTGCAGTGCGCTGTTGTAGCGCGACAGCTTGAAGATGCGCAGCAGGCGGAAGATACGCAGCACGCGCAGGTCGAGGCCCGGGAACAGCAGCTGCGCATAGAAGGGCATGGTGCCGAAGAAGTCGATGAAGCCGTAGAAGCTGAAGATGTATTCCTTGCGGCCGCGCCATGCGCCGCCGTCCTGCTCCTTGTATTTCACGCCGTACGTCCAGACGCGCAGCACATATTCAGCCGAGAACAGGATCACGCTCACCAGGTCGAACAGCGCGAATTCCTCGTGGTAGGCGTCGTGCATCCACTGCACCGATTCGAGAATGATCGCGACCACGTTGGCCACCACCAGCGACGCGATGAAGATTTCGCACACGCGGCTGGCGCGGTCGTGCACCGATCCTTCGAGGATCTGGAAAATGCGGC
>JACCDQ010353967.1_pt1 | contig 19963 bp, 19 predicted proteins | sample 7446031 | NCBI WGS metagenome assembly JACCDQ01 (sample SAMN15323442, study PRJNA562643) | freshwater metagenome | isolation source: river surface water | place: USA:Blue River Watershed | collected 2017-08-17
TCCATAATTATAACAATTAAAATTGTCGATTTCGTTAGATTCCTCAATGGTAACCATAATAGAGCAATTACCTTGCCAAAGATAAGAACAAAACACAAACACAAAGTCCTTACAATCGACTGACTGTAAGGACTTTATATTTTTTTAGTACCATTTAATAACTTTATCAAAAATCATGCTAATTTACAAAAGTGCCTCCAGTTACTATCAACGAATACGTGGATACTCTCCTAACTGATGTTTTTTTGCCATTTCTACATAATGTGAAGCACTCATCAGAAGCTTTTCGGCATATTCGGGAGCAAGCTGTTTGACAATTTTTGCAGGTACCCCCAAGACCATAGAATAATCAGGAATATCCATACCTTCGGTTACTAAAGCACACGCTCCGATAATGCAATACTTACCGATTTTTGCTCGATTTAAAATAGTAGAACGCATTCCGATGAGCGTACCATCACCTACTATCGCACCATGAACGATTGCTCCGTGCCCAACGGTTACATCATTACCAATGATGGTTGGTTCGCCAAAATCGGCATGCAAAATTGCTCCATCTTGAATATTGGTGCGTTTACCGATTTGAACTTCTTCAACATCAGCACGAATAACGGCTGAATACCAAACCGATGAATCCTCGCCGAGCGTTACTCGGCCCACAACGGTAGCATTGTCTGCAATAAAATTTGGCATCTGACTTATGATTTAAAAGTTTACTTTAATAGCACAAAATACCGAAAAATTCCCGAAAAATATGTATTTTAAATCAAGTTTTTCGGGAAGTTTAAAATCAAAAACGGGTAGAAACCGATACATTTAGGCTTCGGCCATCAGATGCCCAAATTCCAGGGCCAGGATAGAACTGCGGACGCTTCGTAAAGTACTGTTTATCAGCAGCATTATTGAGATTAAATTTAAGCAAAAGTTTGCTCGAAATTCGGTAAGTAGCATTGAAATCTAAGATACCGTAAGCAGGAACCAGTCCGACACTTCCGTTGGCCGACGGTTGAACGGTATTGAGGGCATCAGCGTAATTTTTGGCAGTGTAGCTAAACAAACTTGTAAGGCTTAGTTTTCTATAGCGGAAGGTTAGACCATTACGACTAATAACTTGTGGGGTACTTTCTACAAAGTTTCCTTTGATACTCACATTTTTTTCGCCCGAACGAATCTCAGCACTTAAATATCGGGCATCCATCAATGAATTTGACGTAAAAACTGAGAAATTAGCTTTTTCATTAATTCTCACGTAATATTCAGCAAACATTTCCAATCCCTTCGTAAATGAATCGCCGATATTGGTACGTAAAATTTGGAAAATTCCGTTTTCGTCAGTCTGTGCCAAAGTTCCGAGTCGGTTTTTGTAAAGCAACTGAAAATACGTTAGTTCGAGTCTTAGTGTTTCAAAATTCCCTCTATACCCCACTTCCAAGTTATATCCGCTGGCGTCTTTCAGATTATCAGAAGATTTCTCGTAAATAGATGCAGGAATAATATCTTTAAAAATCACAGGTCGATACGCTTGTGAGAAGCCAGCATAAAGATTTTGGTTAGAATTGAGCTGATAATCAGTATTTAAGCCAAACAATGGAAAACGGTGTGGAATGGCATCGGGAAATTTTGAAGCATCATAATAACTAATCATACCCGACATGCGAGATTCACCCGATTCGATTCTGAAACCTGGTGAAACTGCAAATTTTGACATAAGATAAATACGATTTTCTACAAAAAAGGCAATATTTTGTGTTTTGAAATGCAAATCACGCCCCCAGTTTCCTACGATACTCAAGTCAAAATCGCTTCCTGTTGTTCCTTTTCCTTGCTGACGACGGTGTAAATCATTATTCATCAGTTGTATGCCTCCTACTAAAGTTGATGGTAGCTTCCCGACACGATATTCGTGCAAAACACGCAATTCAGAAGTATAGCTGTGATAATTATCAATATCCACTTGACGATTGGCGTATTGGAGCGTAACAGGGTCTATTTTATCAATAACATCAGCGGTTTTATCAAACATTACACTGTTTCGGCTACCTAAAACCGCTGACGTTACCCATGAAAGTTTAGTACGATTTCCTAAAGACCAATTGAACGCAACCGACGGCACATAAATATCAGGGCTATAAAAATTTCTTGAACGAATAGAAGCTCTTGGATTAGCCGCAAACATGGCATCGGTTTGCTGGCCTGCCAACTGAAAAACGTATTTTGAGTGTGATAAATCGGCTTTTATTGATAGATTTTGGCTCGGACGATACGTGATTTGTGTCGAAAAAGCATCGTAATTACTACGGCTATTATCACGATAACCATCAGAAACTCGTTTGCTGTAATAGGCATAATAATTCAGCTTACCGACTTGTCCACCAACGGCATTATAGGTACTCAATAAACCAAATGAACCTACACTATTAGTGCTTTCAAAAGCCATAACCTTGGTCGAATCACCCTGTTTTGCTACATAATTAAGCATTCCACCAAATTGTGAGCCGTATTGTAGCGAACCCGTTCCACGTACTAACTCAATGTTTTGAATAGCCTCCATTGGCATAGAATAGTGGCTGGCAGGATAACCATACATATCGGTATTGGTAATTACTCCATCTTTGCGTATATTAAACTCCCAGCCACGATGCGGGTCAAGTCCACGAGTTGATATATTGATTTGATTTCCTGAGCCATCCATATCATAGACAAAAACACCAGGTACTTTTGCAAAAATTTGACGTGGAGTTTTTTCGGCAATATTGGCATCTAAACCTTGTACATTAATCATTTCGGTCTTTTTCCCACCATAAAGGAAAGTTCCTTTTGTAGTTGGAAGACTCTGAATATTACATTTAAATTGTTGTTCTCGAACCTGCACTTCTTCCAATTTCAATACTTTTGTAGAGTCTGATTCGTGTTGAGCAAAAGCCGTAAAAGGTAATAAAAGCCAAAGTATATAAATAATTTTTTGCATGATTTTCTCTTTAAATTCCATAGTAAAACATGGCAAAACCTTTCAAAAGGCTTACCTATTGATAAAATTTATTGTTTTAAGCTATTGAATAGATAGGCGGCGGAGCATTAACCGATAGAGGGGTGTTGTAATAGAAGGTGTTGATGAAAAAATTGCGACAAGGCAAGTCTTCTATCTTAAACCAAACCAACATTTTTGAGCGAAGTTCGACATAATCTTTCGCAAGATGCTTAGAAAACTCTAATGCTTTTTGGCTGGTAGTTTTATTTTTTTCTGAGAAAAGATTCAGGTTTTCGTGTACTTCATTCATCAAAGCCATGATATTATCTCGGCTCAAATCAAGTCTTTTGTAGTAAGTATAGAGCGTGTCGCCTCGGTAAACCTGTTCGTAAGACTTATAAAATTCGCCTTCAAAAATAGCAGTGTTACCGTCAATAAGTTCATTTTTCCACTCTGATTGATAGGGTAACGACAACTGCATTTTAAAAACTAATTTATCGCCTTCAACCTCTACAAAACTTGTAGCTTTTACTCGATGCCCTTCCTGCCATTCATTCAACAAAAAAATGAACGTAAAGCCCAGTGCATTACAAAACAATAGGCCAAGAAGTACTATGGATACCAGTTTTTTCAGAAATTATATCGAAAGTGATTTCACAAAACTAACAGAATTTTATCAGTCTTGCGGGAGTTTTAGCAAAGAATGTAAGAAAACCAACAACAAAACATGAGTTTTGTCACATTCTTTGCTAAAACCAGCTTCGATATAATTTAGAAGCGATAGGCGTAAGTAGCCGTAACAAAGTAATCAGCAAAGGCAGCATCACCTTCTTTAAAGCCATTGGCTGTCCAAGTTGGGATACGATTTCTAACTACCGCATAAGGAGCAGCTACCAAGAAAGAGCTATGATGTCCGCTCCAGATAATACCAGGTTCAACCGAAACAATGTATCCAGGGCGACGAGAACCCGCACTTCCACCGATTGCATCAACCGCAGGAAGGCCCTCAACACGACCACCTAAACTAACTGCAATATTCTTTTTAGGGAAAAGACCGTAAGTCATACCTACACGTCCACCAAATTGGTCAGGAACAGAAAGATTGGTTAATGTATTTAACTCTTTCGGGCTAAATAAATAAAAACCATTGAAGTACAAATTAGCCTTTTTAAACAAAGAATAATATCCTTGAACTTCGATGCTTTCGCCCCAACCGCTATCACCTAATTGAATTGATTGGTCAACGGCCTTTACCTGAATATATTCTTTTTTGTCTTTATCCAGTTTGTGGAACTCATCTTGCACATTGGCATTGCCCGTTGGGGCTTTAATTCCTACACCTAAGGCTATATTACCCTTAAGATGAGTCATTGGATTAAACAACCAATAAGAAGCCGATAAACGCATATCTCCTACTCCTTTTGATTGTGTATGAAAACGAGGATTTGAGCCCGCAGGAGTGCCGTTGCCGTAATGTTCATAAAGCGACGAGCGGTCGTTGTACGAAAGTGGCACATTGAGTGTCACGTTAAAACGGTCAGTAACGGCATAAGTAAGGCCAAAATCGAAGTTATATGAATCGTTGATAACCTCAGTGTGTTGTTCAACACGTTGTTTTTGCTCTACTGTACCTACAAAATGCTTGTAAGAATGGAGTTTTCTGAAATTGGTCGATAACTGAAAATCGCCTTTGTGCATAAATGCCGAACCACTCGGATTGCCGTTGGCGGTGGCCATCGAACGAACCGCAATACAACCTTGTGCAAAAGCACTCGGTGTGAAAGCACCCAAAACAACCGTAAGAAGAGCTGTTGATAGTAATAGTTTTTTCATGATTTCTGCGTTTTTTTGGTTAAAAAGTATTTATTTTTTTTCTGGAAAAGCCGAAACGTGTTGCTCGATAATCAGCCATTTTCCGCCACGTTTTTCAAAGACAAATAGATAGCGAACGGGCTTTTTTTCTCTTACGCCATCGGCATTATTTACATCAAAAATCCAAGTTCCTGAGCAAGTAGCCACATCGTTGAATAATCTCACTCGTTGGTCATTATTGAGCGTTGCCGATGGTTTTTTATTGACGAGAGTCTGCAAAAATGCTTTTCTCTCATCGGCTGTGCGGGCGGCATTTATAAAAGTCGGAAAAAACACTGCATCGCTGGCGTATTGTGCCATTAAGCCATTCAAATCACCTTTTACTAAACCATCGTGCCACTGCACAATTTGCTGTTCAATCTCTTGCTTGGCTGTTGCTTGTGCAAAAACATTCGCCCCAGCCAGCTATCAACAGGATTATCAATAAAAATAACTTTTTCATAATTTTGGTAAAGGAAAGTCTAATAGCATCCTTATCCGTCAACTTTCTGACGAATAAGGATACTTTTGTTATACAAAGCAGTTTTAAAAAATGGATTAGTAACCCGAACCATCGGCTTTGCCACGAGCAATAGCATAATCACCTATTTTCTTGCCATGAACCAAGCCCATTTCGCAATCAACTCGGTAATGAATCAACCCATATACACGAGAGTTTGAAGCTTCTTTTGCCTGTTCATCAAATTTGCTGGCTTGGTCTGGAAAAATACTTGACAATACCGTTGCCGCTGCTGCTGAAAAAGTTGAGTGTCCTGATGTGTAAGAGGGGAAGTTTGGTAAACCTACTGATGTTTTTACGCCAAATTGTTGTGGACGTGGAGTATAATAATAGTACTTCGTTTCCCAACAAGCAATACCCGCATCCATGAGTGCAGTTCCTACTAAAGCTAATGTACGAGCCATACGAACTTCGCTATATTTGGCTTCATGAGCAGCATTTGCAGCAGTACGGTGCCAGTGACCTGGAGGAGTGTAGCTACCTGCACCGTCAGCCCAATAGTTTGCGATACGTGCTTGCTCACGCGTTTGATTTTTTTCGATTACTTTTAGCTCTTCAATATCTTTCTGAAACTCAGCCGAATTTTCTAAATAAGGAATAATTGGGCGAATTTTTTCGAGTGTTGGTCTATCAAAGTTCCAGGTAGTAACAGCTCCGTAATTCGGTAACATCGGCGGACGAGCAGGTGTTTCCTGACTTACCCAAGGGTTTTTCACACCAATTTTCTTGGCATTTTCAATCATACCCGCAGTCAAGGTTTGGTTGTTAGCAGCACTCATACCGTCAACTTTTGCTTTTGCCATGATTTTTGCACCAACGGCTTTACCAAGTGCATCACCTGCTGTAATATCGCTTGGCACATTTGCACCTGCCCAAACTCTTGCGTTTTTAGCTTCAGCCAATTTTGAATCTAAATATGGCACTTCACCTGGAAACATCGCAACCAAAATGGTATAAGATGCCGCTGCAACAACAGCATCTTCGGAAGGATAAGACGGTAAGTCTGAAACTGGCAATAAAGCTGAGATTGAGGCATCGTTTTTAGACGGTGCTTTGCGATTGTATTTGTATTTGTAGTTCCAAGCACTCACCAAAGCATCGTATTGTGCTACGCTTAAATAAGCTAAAGCACGAGCAGTGTAGGGAGGATTGGCAAACGGGAATTTGGGGTCAGCCAAAGGATTAGCCGCATCAGGAACTGGGTATTTACCTTCGGCATTGGCTGCTGGAGCGAGGTTATACCTTGCAGCCAATTCACGAGCAATTTCGTTCCAACGATATACCGCTCCTGCTCCCCAATAGGCTACCGCTTTTTTATTTTCGGCCGTAACAGCTGGAAGAATTTTGTTTTTTAATGAATCTATCTCTTTCAGATAAGCGGCATCGTTTGAAGCTTTTGGTGCAGCTACTGGCACTTCGTTTGCAGAGCCTAAAACGTATGTTTTCCAAGACCCCGCTTTTTCGTCCAGACTAACAGGAACATACGCTTCTTTTACTGGTTCGGTAATGGTCTTATCGCAAGATAAAAGTCCTCCAATTCCTAACGGGATAGTAATTATGATATATTTAAGTATATTTTTCATCTTTCTAATTTAAGCTTTTGCTTGTTTTATTATTGTAGAGAAAGAGCGGCCAATACCTCGACTACACTCTCTACACTTATCTTTTTTTACTTCTTTTCGCTTTTCTTAAAATAATTTATTTGATACAACAAACCAACCGAATAACTAAACGATTGTCCGACATTTAAGCCATCAATTACTTTAGCGATACGTACATTAAGTCCGATATTTTTAGGTTGATATTTTCCGTAAAAACCTACGCTTGTCGCAGTCATATTGTTAGTCGGAAAAGGCATATCATTACGACGAATATTATCACCACCTACGCAAGAAAACTTATCAACAAATGCCTCTGCTTGAATTCGGCTACCATCTTTGATATAACCTAATCTTAAAGCAACATCAGTAGCATTTGGTACACGTACTTCATTGGTATTATACACGCGGTTATCAGCCTGATAAGCATCACGGTCAACTTTGATATTGCTACGATACATATAACTGGCGTGAGCAGTAATATATAAACCCGATTTGTGGGTATAATTACCGATTAAACGACCAGTGACAGTTTTGGCTTGTAGACCGATTGACATTGGAAGAAAGTCAGGCACGTAATTCCCGACAGGAGTAGATACACCTAATACACCATGTAACGATAAGCCTTTATCGTTTTTAACTAATTCGTATTTCAACCAGCCCGATAAATCTTGTATTCCTTTTTGCCCCATGAGGTTTCCTGCACTGGCTTTGGTTTGTACGTAAGGAAGACCTACAATGACGTTTAATTTATCAGTGAGCCCAACTGCCAACATTGGCATTACAGATTCGGTTGAGAGTGTACCAATATTAAGGTTTTCACGCTTGAGGGTATTTTCCCAGTATTCTTTCCAACTGCTGTTGTTGTAAGACACTGCCAAACATGCCGTCTTTTTGGGCATATAAATCACATCATGCGGCATTTGTGCATAGACACTTGAAGTTACGCACACCAATCCAAGTAGTGCGTATCGGAGCATTGTTTTCATTTTTCTTTGGTAAAATTCAGATTTGTTCATCAATAAGTACAAGAAAATAATAGTATAATTTTTATTTAAAATTGAATTTTCACAACTACACAGCAAAGATGTATATTTTTTATTAATTTTCCAATTTAACGGAAAAATTTTCCGAAAATTTCAATTCACTTCTACCAAGACACGTGCCAAATGAAAGAAAACCAACAAAAAAACATTAAAAATTATCTAATGGATATAAATAGAGAAAATTAGATGAGTAGAAAAATGGAAAAAACAAACTTGCAAATTTCCATAATTACGGAATTTTAAATCATAAAACAAAAAGCGTTGCACAATATGAAATTATGCAACGCTTAAAATGATATTTTGAGGCGAAATTTTAGCCAATTAGCTTCATGAAATCTTTCTGAAAACTATCGCCAACTGGAATGCTATTTTTACCAATAAAAATTCGTTGACGCTCAATCGTTTCTATTTTTTCGAGCGAAACAATATAAGATTTATGTACCCGCACGAAACGATTCGAGGGCAACATTTCTTCCATTTTTTTCATGGTTTGCAGCGTCAGAATTCGTTCGGTGGCGGTGTAAATGGACACGTAATCTTTCAAACCTTCGAGATAAAGAATATCCGACAGATTGATTTTCTGAATTTTGTACTCGGTTTTTACAAAGATGAAATCGAGTTGCAGTTGAGAAGTTTGAGTTGAAGCATTGGAACTTTCTGAATGCTCATTACCAACAGCAGGCTGAAAACTGCCTACTGAAGACTGCTCACCGATAACCAACAACTGCCCTAATGCTTTCTGAACGGCCTTTAAGAAACGCTCAAACGAAATGGGTTTCAACAAATAATCAGCCACATCATATTCATAGCCTTCGAGGGCATATTCTGAGTAAGCCGTTGTTAGAATTGTCTTACATTTGCCGTTCATGACTCGCAGAAATTGGATGCCCGTGAGCGTAGGCATCTGAATATCCAAAAACAATAAATCAACCTTTCCTTGCTGAATCAAGCTCAATGCTTCCAAAGGCTCGGTGCAGGTAGCCACAAGGCTAAGATTGGGCGTTTTTCCTATATAATTTGCCAAAATAGCAAGAGCCAACGGCTCATCATCAACGGCAAGGCAGCGGATTTTTTCCATTAGTTTCAGAGAATCAAATTCAATTCACAAAAGTAGGTTTCTTTTGTATCTTCAATATCTAAACTATACTGATTTGGGTAAATTAAATCTAATCGTCGGCGAACATTTTCCAGTCCAACTCCTCCTACTTCATCTTTATTTTGGTCTTTTTTGAAGTTTTGTGCCGTAAAATTCAAGTTATTCTGATTCAATAAAAGGCTGATGCTGAGCGGTTTATTTTCGATACTTACTTCGCCGTGTTTGAAGGCATTTTCAACAAAGGCAATCAATAACAAGGGAGCAATTTTCTGCGAATGTAAATCGCCCGCCACTTGAAAATCAATGTAGGTTTGGCCTGAATATCGAAATTTTTGCAATTCAACAAAGTTCTTCAGGTACTTTACTTCGGTTTCGAGATTTATCTTTTCTACATTCGATTCATAAAGCATATACCGCATTAATTCCGATAATTTCAATACTGCTTCGGGGGCTTTTGGCGATGCCGTAAGTGTAAGCGAATAGATATTATTGAGGGTATTAAACAAAAAATGAGGGTTCAATTGACTTTTCAGAAAGGCTTGTTCGGCATTGAGTTTTTCGGTCAAGAGTGCGTTTTTTTCTTTTTCATTTTTAAAGAAATCTTCAATCATTTTAATGAAAAAAGCAGTAAATGAAAATGAAATCACATTATAGATATTATCGGTAATGTAATAGGGCAAACGACGTGACTCTTCGGAGTAATTATGAAAGCCAAACCATTTGAAAAATAATACCTCTTCAAGAGCATAGCGTAGTCCAACGTAAATGAAGCAAACAGCCAAGAAAGCAATAACTAATTTTAAATATTGCTTTTTATCGAAAAAACGATTGAAAACAAACAATATCAAATAGCTAACCAATACCTTGAAAAACAGTGTACTATAAATGAGCGGATTGCTATACTTTTGGGTATCAAACTGGTAATTCCTATCGCCTAAAAAAGCCAGAATGTCGCCCGTAAAATACAATAATAACCAAAAAGAAATATGAAATATGATACGTCTGCGTTTGCTCATTGTGGTGTAGCACAAGTTTTTAATTTGTGCAGGTTTAGAAATGGTTTTAACCTCAACTGACAAGTTAGAAACTTGTCTTACAATAATTTCTACGAAAATAGATTTTCTTAAATGATTTCTTAAATTTTTCCGACAAACACCCTCTTTTCACCGTCAAACACTCTGCTGAGTCGGCAAATCGGTTTATTGCCCTAATTAGGCTGATTTTTATATTTATCGACTTTTTTTCTTGTTGGTCGAGATGATTCCAAACTTTGCCGATTTAAGTTCATCTCACTCATTACACGCCCATAAATTTGCTTCATCAAACAAAAATAAACACGCAAAAATTATGAAAAAGCTATTATTGATTTTCTTGCTTACACTCACACAAACAGCCTTCTCGCAAACACCCACACAAGACCTCGAAGTACTAATGATTGGGGCATCGCACAGCTATGACCCAAAAACGCCACAAGATTTAACGGGTATTCATGCCAAGATTCGTACTTTCAAACCTAATGCGTTTTTTGGGGAATGGCTATCGCCCGAAGATGAAAAAGCTCTCAAAAACTACTGGAATAAAGAGGGTGTAATGAAACGCTACGAACGCTTAAAAAGCCGTAAAGCGATTCCTGAAAGTGAATTAAGCAAAGAAATTGCTCGACTCGAAGCGATTGTCGATAAAAACCCAAAAGACTTGAAAGCCCGTGTAGATTTGGCAGTGGCTCACTACCTAAGTTTTGATGCAGGCAATGGCTATTTTCAGATGTGGTACGTGGCTAAACATTTGCAGAAAAACCCAAAAGATACTGCCATCTTCAATTATTCAAGAAAAATGTTTTTGCCCGCCTCTATGGACTCGATGCATAAAATGGTGGCCAACTACATTGACGATGAATACGACTACATTGCCCACCCAATGATGCTCGAATTGGGAATAAAGAAAATGTATGCCATGGACTCGCAACGCTGGGACGATAAATGGAGCATCGCTTGGACGAACGCTGATTCGGTTTTTAATGCTCATCAAGATAAATACAAAACCGATTCGTTGAGCGAAATAGGCAAAAAAGTAAGCGATTTGAGAAAACTGGTTAAAACCCGAATGGATTATCTACTAAAAGATGCCGCCAAAGTATATGGCGAAAACCACGCCACCGAAGCCCTGAATGGCCCACAAATGACCGAATGGCTCTATAGAATCAACTTCGTATCAGACGAATATCGCCAATTAGATTTTTTTCCTGCCGACCTGTACGGCTGGATGCTCAACTACTGGTGGCACCGCAACAACGATATGTGCGACAACACCATCAACCGAGCCAAAGCCAATGGTTTCAAACGAGTAACGATTGTAGTTGGGGCCAATCACGCAGCCATTATGAGCAAAATATTCAAAGAAAAGGGCGTGAAAGTGATAAACATCAACGATGCTCCGATGAAATAATAGCTTAAAATATTGTTTATAAAAAAGCCCTCAATTGAGGGCTTTTTTTGTGTAACGAATCTCCAAATTCGGGCATACTAAAACCATAAACTACTAATAAACAAGCACTTAAAGCATTTAAAGTGATTTTTAAATAAAATAACTGAAAATTCAGTTGTAAAACTGAAAAATAAGTTTTAAGTTTGTTTCATCATGGAAGAACTAACAAAAACAGAAGAACGCATCATGCAAATCATTTGGGATTTGGAGCGATGCCTCGTGAAAGATATTATCGAGCAAATACCCGATGAGCCTAAGCCACCGTATAATACGATTTCGTCGGTGGTACGGCTACTCGAAAGCAAGGGTTTTGTGAGCTACAAGGCTTATGGCAAGACCTACGAGTATTTTCCTGTAATATCGAAAGAAGAATACGGCAAACGCACTTTCAAGAAGGTATTTGCCGATTATTTCGATAATTCAGTAGAAAACCTCCTTTCGTTTATGGCAAAGGAGGAAAATCTGACGGTAGAGGAGATTGAAGAGTTGAAGAAGATAATACCCCCCCGCCAGTAACGACTGCCGCCCTAAAGGGGAGCTAAAAAGTATTCACGAGAATAATATATTGTAACATTTTAAACTCCCCTTTAGGGGCTGGGGGTTATGGACTATCTACTCAAATCTACCATTTGCATGACAGCCTTTTACGGGCTATATTTTTTCGGTTTTCGCCGAATGAGTTTCCATACACTCAATCGTTTTTATTTATTGGCATCGCTGGTTTTGAGCCTCACGATTCCACTAATAAGCTACGAGCGTACTGAAATAGTTGTGCTTGAGCCTCAGCCGATTGAGGAAGTACTTATGCCAACCGAAGAAATTCAAGAAAATACTTATGCCCAAGCTCCAGTCACTCAACCAACAACGAATATTGAAGTAAGTCCCAAAAAAGACATTGATTGGCTAATGCTGCTAAACGCCATCTACTTAGTAGGCGTTTGGTCAATGTTTATGGTCTTTTGTAAGAATATTCTGCTTATTGTTTATAGAATTAAAAATACAGCTTCGATTTCGCTGAACTACCGAGAAAACTTAAAGATTTTGCTTACGAAAAGCCAAAGTAACTCATCATTTTTCAATTATATTTTTCTAAATCCTGAAAATCTAAATCCACACGAACAAGAATTAATCATTGCTCATGAAAGTTTTCATGCACAACGTTTACACACACTCGATTTGCTATTTTCAAGCATCTTGAAGGCCATTTTTTGGTTCAATCCGATTGTTTATTTCTATCAAAAATCGCTGAAACAAATCCACGAATACGAGGTTGATGCCCTCATGTCGGCCACGTATGACGGCCGTGAATATGCACATTTATTATTGAAACTCGGCGTTGCACCCAACGCCATGATTATGAATCAGTTCAGTACAAAACCGCTATCCGAACGAATCCAGTTTTTATTTAAAACACCAACACATCAAATGAAAAAGCTATTGTATTTTTTATCATTACCGATTATTGTAGTCGGAGTTATGGCATTTGCCGAAGAGAAAGTTGTGAGGGTTTATCAGGAGAAAACGCCGAAAAGTAGTATTCCAAAATCAGTCTTTGAAGGAAAGATTTTGGCTGAAAAAGTAATTGCTAAACAAACATATAACGATACTTTAAAGAATACAAAAATTAATAAAATTGATTCTTCGAGGTTTAGCTACAATACCAATGTAAAAGTTCCCAAAAATAAAGTTGATAGTTTTAATGTAATCACCAATCAAGAGTATTTAGTTGAAGGAAGAGACTATGTTGTGAAGAATAATGTCATTTTCTTAAACTCAGCCTATAAAAATACCAAAATTGCTTATCGTCTTTACATGAAGCCCCTCGGCTCAATCGTTTACCCCGAACTTACCAAACTAAACAAAGTCGATTTTCCAGATATGAGATTTGCATCAAAAACACCAATTTTTTGGGCAAAAACTGATAGTAAAACTTTACCGCAAATCAGTACATCACCCTCGTATTTTTCTAAACTTAAAAGAAACCAAGATACTCTCCGCACAATCTTAGAAACTAACAAACTGGGTAAAAATCCTTTAGTATTTATTAATGGCGAGGAATACCCATCGAGTGTTTTGTATCGGATAAATCCAAATAGTACGGAAGGTTATCAGATGTATTCAAAGGGAAGTCAGCGTGCTATTGAGAAATATGGCTTACGTGCCGAAGATGGCGTAATTATTTTAAACACTAAAAAGAATAAAGAATTATTATTAGAAAATGAGAAACAACACCGAATAGCCATTGAAAATGTAAAAAAACAATTAGAAGCTCCTAAAAAAAGAGTACAAAGAGTAGTTCTAAAAGACTTAGATGGCAAAGAATATGAAAAAGTTTCGGTTATGAGACCTGATTTATCAACTATTAATTTTTCAGTAGATATACCTGTAGGAGGAAAAGTGGTTTTTATGGTTGATGGAAAAGAAGTTAGTGAAAATGAAATTGAAAATGCCAAACAAATATATATAGGTGGCGGCTGTGGTGAAACGCCAGGAGGAAAGTATGATGCGTATATAAATCTATACACTCAAAGATAAGATGAACAACAAAGCAAAATACAAATCGTTTTTATATCGGACTAAAACCAACTAAAAATGAAACACGCTTTGTATTTCTTACTGTTGTTTGTTTCGTCGTTTACAGCTTCTGCACAGCAAACTGAAGCTAAACCAACCGATTTAGTGAATGTAACATTATTCAGTGTTTTGGAGGCCAACGAGCCTCTAAGAGAATGGCTTTCTTTGCCCAAAACTGTCAAGATTTTTGCTGATGGTAAATTACTAACTCCTCACAAAGATTATGGCTTTGGTATTGATTGTATTTTCATGGAACTACGGTTTCTGAATGCTGATTTAGAAATCATTCTACCCAATAATAAAATAGCATTTAAAGCAACTGCCAAACGCAAAACATACTATAAACTCGAACCAATTGAGGGCTTTTTTGAGAGACAAAAATTCCTTGATAATAAAGGAGAAAATAACCATCAGTAAACCCTTGAGAATTTCTACTAATGGAGAAGTGATTTCTATTTCATCCACTTTAACCAAAGACGAAAAAATCTTGTATTTGATTGATAACAAAGTAGTTGATGAAAATTTTATCGCCAAATTTGATGATAAATTTATGAAAAAAGTTATTCAAATAAATGCCGAGGATAGCGATTTAGTCTCAAAGTTTGGCGAGCGTGCCAAAGGATTCGACAATGTTTTTTGTATCTGGACAAGCGACCTTAACAACAGAAAGTAAAAAACTCCACCCATAAACCAATGGGCAGAGTCTGAGTATAACCTATGATGAAAAATTACAATTTTATTGCCTTTGAGTAAAGCATACTCATAAATTTGATTTTTTAATCTCTACCAAATTTCTTAAATTGCTTTGACAAAATAATACACAATCCGAAATAATTCCAAATTTACGGAAATAAATAAGAAGCAATTCCTTACAGAATGGAAAATAGATTTGGTAAGAATCTCAGAATTTTACGAAAGCAACAAAAAATAACTTTAGAAAAACTCGGTGAAAGCCTAAAAATCAGTAAAAGTGCCATTTCGGACTATGAAATTGGTAAAACCTTCCCCCCTTTAGATGTTTGTGAGCTGATTAGCAATTTCTTTGGACTCAATATTGATGATTTAAAAAATTCCGATTTTGCGGAATTATCACTTGAGCAAATTGAAGATTTATACGGTTCAAAAGCGAAAAAAAAGTCTGTAAAAGAATCAAGCGAAGACTTTAGCAACGAAAAAAAACAACTCGAATTCCATAATAAACTACTGAGCCAACAAATAGAAGGGCTGCAGATTCAGCTTAAGCTGACAAAACAAATCGTAGAAAGTAAAGATTCTGAAATAAAATCTCTACAAATCCAAGTAAGACTTTTGGAGGAAAAAATAGCGGCACAATGACGTCCTTTACAGCGTAGAGGGGTCGTTTAGAGGCTTTGCTTTTATATTTTCTTGTTTGGTAGAAATCAAATATTCAATAGATTGAGTTGTGGTTTCGAGTGTTTCATTTTCGCCCGAAATTTTCTTCAATAAATTCAAAACTTGAGCTTGTGTTTGCAAAATCACCTCTAATTGAATTTGATTTTGGGCAATTTGCTTCTGATTCCGAACAATATTTATCTGATTATTAACAATAATTTCTTGGTTACGAATAATCGTAGCTTGATTATGAATGACCACCTCATGATTATCGGCATTTTGCTGTTGATTCTGAATCATAATATCATAATTCTCTACGATTCGTCCTTGCATTTCTTTCAAAAAGTCTTGTTCGGCCAATAACTTCTCCAGAATCTCTTCGATATTTTTCATTAGATGGTATGCTTAAAATCAATAATTGCGACTAAATTTGTGAATCTCTTCTACAAAAGTAACATATTTTTTTATGTCAGTCGAAAAAAACGCTAAAAACAAAATCCCTTATCTGTACATAGTATTTGTGGCTATTGTGCTAAGCTGCTGGGGGTTTTACATGACCTCGACCGACAGTTTTTATATTTTTGCCAAGCACTGGGCAGCGGTGCTTACCATGATTTTTGGGGCGTTTATTGCAGGTTCAAGTCCTGAAGGCAGTGCCGCAATTGCCTATCCCGTCTTTACGCTTTTGCTCAAGATTGAACCTTCAGTCGCACGAAACTTTGCTTTTGCTATTCAGAGTATCGGCATGACCTCAGCTTCCTTACTAATCTTAGGACTTAAAATAAAAGTTGATTGGGATTACATCAAATACGTAACCTTTGGCGGAGTTTTCGGGCTCATTTTTGGTACTTATTATATCGTTCCGCTTATCTCTCCACCACTGGCCAAGCTTTTCTTTGTATCTTTATGGTTGAGTTTTGGTTTAGTATTGTGGTACGAAAACACAAAACCTCAACGTGAAGTTTTTGATAAAATTCAGAATTTCATGCGGTCTGATATGGCCCGATTAGTATTTTTCGGGCTTATTGGGGGCATGATTTCATCGCTTTTCGGTACGGGAATCAATATTTTTACGTTTTGCCTAATGACAATCTATTACCGCATCAACGAAAAAGTAGCTGTTCCTTCATCGGTCATCATCATGACGCTCGAAACCCTGCTTGGGTTCTTCATTCACGGAGCAGTTATCGGCGATTTTCAACAAGAAGCTTTCGAAATGTGGCTGGCTTGTATTCCTTTTGTAGCATTTTTTGCTCCGCTTGGCTCGTTTGTGATTAGTAAATTACCTCGCAAAGCCATTGCAACTTTTCTCTATATCATTCTGATTGTGCAGTTTATCGGTGCCATGTGGGTGCTAAAGCCTTCGCTTCCACACTTAGGGCTTTCGGCCATTACACTCGTGGCTGGACTTGCAACGTTTGCTTATTTGGCACGAATGAAAAGACCCGAGACAAAAGACGTGTGACAAAAGAAGTTAGACATGGGACAAGAGAAATTCGATTTAAAATAAAAGACTTTTCAAACAATCTCATGTCTATTGTCTATAATCTCTTGTCAAAAAATCAATAATACCAATACTGCACATCGCCCCAATTAATTGATGTTGAGAACGATAATTGAAGCAAATTCAAGAAACGCATATCTTGTTTTTTGTTTCTGACCAACGACTGAAAACCATAACCCACTTCAATTCGGTTTTTGCCTGTCGTATAACCCAAACCGATATTCGACCAGTTTTCTGACAGTAAAAGGCCATTTGTTGAGCTAACAGGGCCATTTGTTGCCCCTTTCAGATACAAAAACACTTCGTTAGAAGCCAAAGCATAAAAGCCTCTGGGCGGCACTCCGCGTTTATATTTTTGGGTATTATAAAGTGGGTAATTCAAACCTAACTGGTACCGAAAAATCGAAGCATCTGAGCGAACATTTGTTTGTAAATTCAATGGACTACGCCACTCAAAACGCCCACGATTATTAGTTGTCAATTTCCCGAATTTATAATTATAAGCCGTTTGCAAGACAATCCGATTTTCGTTTTCTCGAAGACCAAAAATATCATGTCGACCGAAGGCATATCCCCCGCCCACATTCCATTTATCGGTCAATTTATAATTGAACAGTAAGTGAGGAATAAAATGTGTATGCCCTGAAGGAAAAGTTTTATCGCCTATTTTGAGCGTCGAAGTATTTACAACCGACAAAATATGGAGGTTATAGCTAAGTTTGGACGTGATTTTACCCGTTTGAGAATAATTGGTCGCAATGCCTCTTAAATACAAATCTTGTGAATTTGCCCGCACGATTATAAGGAAAGCCATTGCGAAGAAAGTTAGTTTCTTCATGGTTGGTTATTTTGAAGAAAGCTATTTCAAATCTTATGCCAATAAATTCCTACGCCATTGTCTGTGTCCTCACAGATGAATATGATGGGATTGTCTGTGAGGATATAGACAAGGGCATTTTACAAATCAATCAACTTTCGGCAATGAAATATTCATTTTTACAGCAATAAGCCTTATTCCAAAAATGGTTAGAATCGTGAGGATTTCAATAATTTGAGCAGAAATATTCAATTTTTGAAGCAAAAAGAACACTATTCCACCCAAAATACAGGCCGTAGCGTAGATTTCTTTTCGGAAAAGTGTTGGTATTTCGTTGAGTAAAATATCTCGAATCACGCCACCGAAACAGGCTGTAATCGTACCCAAAATTAAGCAAGAAGGTATATCCAACTGAATAGCAATACCTTCTTGAATACCTCGAAGCGTAAAAAAACCTAAGCCAAGTGAGTCGAAGAAAGTAAGGGTTTTATCGAGTTTTTCGATTCTATTTTTAAACAAAACCGTTGTGAGCGTTACTCCTGCAATGAGCAGTACAATCGACGAATCAAGAATCCATTTGACGGGTAAATGCCCTATCAAAATATCACGGATTGTTCCACCACCGACAGATGTTACGAAAGCCATTACAGCCAAGCCAAAGACATCGAGTTTTTTACGGATTCCTGCCAACGCACCCGATGCCGCAAAGGCAATTGTTCCGCCAATATTAATAAAAGTATAAAATTCCACCGTACCTTTGTTTTTTTCAGAACAAAAGTAGCACAAAATGTGTCATTTTGATTAAGTAGTGAGTAAATTGCAATATGCGGATAAGCCCAGAAACAGTTCAACAGATTATTCAAGCCGCCGATGTAACCGAAGTTATCGGCGAATACGTTTCTCTCAAAAAACGGGGAGCAAACATGATAGCCTGTTGCCCTTTTCATAACGAAAAAACTCCCTCGTTCTACGTTTCGCCAGCCAAAGGCATTTATAAATGTTTTGGTTGCGGCAAAGCGGGTGATTCTGTTCGTTTTGTGATGGATATCGAAGGCATCGGCTACCCCGAAGCCCTCAAGCATTTGGCAAAAAAATACGGCATTGAAGTAGCCGAAAAAGAAGTAACCAACGAAGAGCAACAGGCCCAAAACGAAAAAGAAAGCCTTTATATAGTCTTAGATTTTGCCAATAAATACTACCAAGACCAACTTTGGAAAAGCCCCGAAGGACAAAGTATTGGGCAGAGTTATTTCAAAGAACGTGGTTTTAATCATACCACCATTCAGCGATTCGAGCTGGGTTATAGCCCCGACGGTTGGGATGCTTTCACGAAACACGCCCTAAAAAATGGCTTTTCGATAGATATTCTCGAAAAAGCAGGGCTTTCGATTGTAAAAGAAGGTAAAGACCCCATTGATAGATTTAGAGGACGAGTAATTTTTCCGATTCATAATGTAGGCGGAAAACCGATAGCTTTTGGGGCGAGGATTCTGAAAAAAGACCCTAACGCACCCAAATATCTCAACTCGCCCGAAACGGCCGTTTACCACAAAAGCTACATCGTTTATGGTATTCAGCAAGCCAAAAATTCGATTCGGGTAGAAGATAATTGTTATTTGGTGGAAGGCTACACCGATGTGGTTTCGTTGAGCCAGTCGGGGGTAGAAAATGTGGTAGCTTCATCGGGAACATCCCTTACCAAAGAGCAAATTCAGCTTATCAGGCGTTTTACGAATAATATCACGGTGCTTTACGATGGCGATGCGGCAGGTATCAAGGCATCGTTGCGTGGAATTGATATTATTTTGGAAGAAGGACTAAACGTAAAAGCCGTAGTTTTTCCTGATGGCGACGACCCCGATAGTTTTATTCAAAAAGTTGGTAGTCAAGCATTTAAAGAATACGTTCAGCGAACACAAAAAGACTTTATTCGCTTCAAAACCGAGATTTCACTCAAAGATGTCGGCCACGACCCAATCAAACGAGCTGAAGTAATTAAAGAATTAGTCGAGACGATTTCTAAGATTCCTGACTCTATCAAGCGTTCGGTTTTTTATCAAGAAGTAGCCAATCTGATGGGAATCGAAGAGCAGATTTTGATAGCAGAAGGAAACAAAATTTCGCTCAAAAAGGTAAACGATGCCGAAAAAGA
>JACCDQ011212512.1_pt1 | contig 19960 bp, 22 predicted proteins | sample 7446031 | NCBI WGS metagenome assembly JACCDQ01 (sample SAMN15323442, study PRJNA562643) | freshwater metagenome | isolation source: river surface water | place: USA:Blue River Watershed | collected 2017-08-17
CAGGCGGTATCGGTTTAGCTTACTCGCGCATTCGTTCACGCGGTTCTTTAATTAAAGGAACTAACGGACACTCGAATGGTATCATTCCTTGGTTAAAAACTTTGGATTCTTCAGTTTCTGCTGTGAACCAAGGTGGTAAACGTAAGGGGGCTGCTTGCGTGTACCTTGAAACATGGCATGCGGATATCGAAGAGTTCTTAGAACTTCGTGACAACACAGGCGACGAAGCAAAACGGACTCACAATATTAACTTAGCGAATTGGGTTCCAGATTTATTTATGAAGCGCGTTGAGGCCGATGGAATGTGGTCTTTGTTTGACCCACGCCAAGTTCCTCATTTCGTAGATCTTTATGGAGCTGACTTCGAAAAAGCATACACCGAAGCTGAAGAAAACAAACAGTTTTTCAAGCAAGTTAAGGCTCGTGATCTTTACACTCGTATGATGAAGACTTTGGCGCAAACTGGTAACGGTTGGATGACTTTCAAAGATGCTTCGAATTCAAAAGCGAACCAGACTGGAAAGCCTGAAAACGTGATCCACCTTTCAAATCTTTGCACTGAAATTTTAGAAGTGACTTCTAAAAACGAAACAGCGGTGTGTAACTTAGGCTCTGTGAACTTAGGTCGCCACATCGCAAACGGTGCTTTTGATTTCGAAAAATTGGCAAAAACCGTGAAAACAGCAGTAAAGTTCTTAGATCGCGTGATCGACATCAACTTCTACCCGATCGATACGGCTGAAAAATCAAATAATCGTTGGAGACCAGTTGGCCTTGGTATTATGGGATTACAAGACGCTTTCTTTCAATTGAAGCTCCCTTTTGATTCAGCTGAAGCTCAAAAACTTTCTGCACGCATTCAAGAAGAAATCTACTTCAGCGCGATCGAAACAAGCGTTGATCTAGCAGAAAAACACGGAGCTCACGCCAGTTTCGCAGACACTCGCGCAGCTCAAGGTGCTTTCCAATTTGATCTTTGGAATGTTAAACCGACTGACGAAAAACGATGGGAAGCATTACGTGCTCGCATGGTTAAGCACGGTCTTCGCAATTCTTTGATTATCGCGATTGCTCCAACAGCGACAATCGCGTCTATCGTAGGAAGCTACGAAGCGACTGAGCCGCAAGTGTCAAATTTATTTAAACGTGAAACTTTATCTGGTGAATTCATGCAAGTGAATCGCTACTTAGTGAATGATTTAAAAACGAAAGGTCTTTGGAATGAAGACGTTCGTAACGAAATCAAAATGAATGAAGGTTCAATCCAAGAAATCGCAATTATTCCAAATGATGTGAAACAACTTTATCGCACAGTTTGGGAAATTCCGATGAAAGCTTTGGTTGACATGGCTGCTGACCGTGGCGCTTATATCGATCAATCTCAAAGCTTGAATCTTTTCATGGAAGCTCCAACAATTGGCAAACTTTCTTCGATGTATATGTACGCTTGGAAAAAAGGTCTTAAAACGACTTACTACCTTCGTTCACGTCCTGCGACTTCGATTGCTAAAACAACTGTGAAAAAGACATCTCCAGTTGCTGAACCTGTGGTTGAAGCTCCGAAAAAGCAATACACAGACGAAGAAGCAATCACTTGCAGCTTAGAAAACCCAGAAGCGTGTGAGGCTTGCCAATAGTTTTTAACTAACGGCAAACCCGAGAAATATAGCGTTTAAATTAAATAACTTGAATTGATGGCGCCGTGAAAGCGCCTATTAATGGAGAAAAATATGATCTTAGATCCAGGATTTAACCTAACTTTGCGCCCAATGAAGTACCCTGTTTTTTACGAGATGTATAAAAATGGTATCAAAAATACTTGGACAGTTGATGAAGTAGACTTTTCTACTGACCTTGTAGACTTAAATTCAAAAATGACTGAATCAGAAAAACACCTGATTCACCGTCTTGTGGCTTTTTTCGCTACAGGTGATTCTATTGTAGGTAACAACTTAGTATTAAATCTTTACAAACACATCAATACACCTGAAGGGCGTTTGTACTTAAGTCGTCAGCTTTATGAAGAAGCTTTGCATGTTCAGTTCTATCTTACCTTGCTAGATACTTACATTCCTCACCCCGACGAAAGAGCGAAAGCTTTTGCGGCGGTTGAAAATATTCCGTCGATAAAAAAGAAAGCTGACTTCTGCTTCAAATGGATGGATTCAATTCATGAAATTGACAAGTTAGAAACTTTAGAAGACCGCCGTAAGTTTTTAATGAACTTAATTTGCTTCGCTTGTTGTGTAGAAGGTCTATTTTTCTTTGCTGCATTTGCTTACGTCTACTTTTTAAGATCGAAAGGTCTTCTTGCTGGATTAGCTGCTGGCACAAATTGGGTGTTTCGAGACGAAAGTATGCATATGGCTTTTGCTTTTGAAGTCATTCAAACTGTTCGAAAAGAAGATCCAACATTGTTCAACGAGCAAATGGAAGAGATGGTAGTACAGATGTTAGAAGACGCCATTGAATGCGAAATGACTTTCGCAGAAGACCTTATTTCGAATGGTATTGCCGGTCTTTCTTTAAATGAAATGCGCCAGTACTTGGAATACATTGCCGACCAACGTCTTGCGAATTTAAATATTGCTCCGAGATACAATGCGAAGAATCCATTTACATTTATGGAACTTCAAGACATGCAAGAACTTGCAAACTTTTTCGAAAGAAGAGTATCAGCTTATCAAACTGGTATTTCCGGACAAGTTAGCTTTGATGAAAGTTTTTAATTTGTAACAGAACAGACGACGACAGGACTCCATTTGCCAATTTCTCCGGAAACAGTGTTGCGAGTCCTCACGGCGTAAAAGTAATTTCCAAGTGGCAATCCACCCTCGGTGCAGGTTCCGGCTTGGGCCCCGCTACAGGTGGCCACTAATGTGTAACCTGAGTTAGCCGTTCCATCGGTACCAATCCAATTTGAATTAGTTGAACTTCGAGCCCACTCATATTCGACGTTGGCATTGGTATTCACCGTTGTAGCCGTAGTTCCTTGATCTTGCAGAGCTAAAAAACACGTTCCGCCAACAGCGCCTGAAGTTTGCTTGATAAAAATTCTTTGCGCTGTGCAGGTTGCGGCCGTCGAGGTCATAACTAGTGGGGACGCGTAGCTGTAGTTCGCTTCGGTACTCGTCATCGTATAATTATAAGTAACCCCATCAGTTACTGGATCTGACCAATTAAAGACAGAACTTCCGGTTACAACCCCCAGACCATTCAGACTATTATAAAGATTCGAATTCCCACCGTCAGTCACAATTATATCCGTATATTTTCGATCTAACGAGTACAGCATCCCTAAATTAAAACGAGCAGCCGAACTTTGAACAGTACAAGTGTGCGTGGTAGCATCATAAACCGCAGTGACTGTCGGAGTAGTTATATTTCTTTCGATGGTTACCTTACCCCAAGTCGAATCCGCAATAGCCCCTTCTTGAGTTCTAAGCTTATAACGAACAAGATATTTATAAGGTGCCTGACCGGCCGTTGCGTTAACTAATACTTTTCCCAGTCTAACACTAAATCCAAACTGACCATTATGACATTGAGGAAATGTTCTTTCGTTAGGAAGACCCGCATCTTCGACACGACCAATACCTTTTGTCACAGAAAAACATTTTCGAGCATCTGTCGCCGGCGTTGCTGTAGTTAATCCACTCAAAACTGTAACTATACTTCGCGAAGTTTGACCGTTAGCGTCCGTCACTTGAATGATATCAGTCCCAGTCGCAGCACCAGATATGTAAGCACCCGTTCCCGCGTTGATAGCTCCTGTTCCTAAAACCATGCTATAAGTGTATGGAGCAGTACCACCTGTTGCTGTGAAGCTATAAGCCTGAGTAATTCCAATCGCCAAAGACTTTGGATTAATAAACACTCCGTCTAGCCCAGAGCGCACAGCGTTCGTCGAAGGATAGCAAGCATCGCTAATTGTATTATTAATATAAGGCTCTGAAGATTCATCTTCGCTGGCGTAAACTTCAACCAAGATTCTATTGTTTTTTCTACCTAGATCTTTGCATGATCCTGTAATCTCAATTTGATCGGTACCTTCGATTGGGGCCGACATTGTCGATGCAACAGCTTGAATTTCAAGAGCGCCAGGATCTGAGGCCGCAGTCGTGGTGCATTCTCCAGCCGAATCGAGAGCCACATCGCAATTGACTTTTTGATCGCCTAGAAGTGATTTTCCGATTGTCATCGAACAAGATGATAATAAAAAACATATTATTAATAATATTAAATGGCGATCTAGTTTCACCCTTTTCTTATCGGAATTAGAGATTTAAAGTTTAATAAATTTCGTCTTAATCTGAGACAGTTTGCGAATGAAAAAGTCTAATTCTTCTTTTTTTAAAAATAAAAAATAAGTCGAGATCATTACTAATGAAAATGGCATAAGGCCCAACAGTAAGCCAATTCCTAAATGAAAGAAAACTCCAGCTAAAAGTCCATATATTCGAACTGAGGGATGCCATACCATCGCAGAAAAATAAATTTCAAAAACAACAGTTAAAAAAGTTCCAATCGGAAAAAACCAAGGTATATGACTCATGAATTTAAGATCAAATTCACTAAATTGTGGATTCGCAAACACGGTCCACAAAGCAGTACCATCCCACCAAGTGTTACCTTTTAGTTTTTCAAATCCAGTGTAAGCATAGATCACGCAGATTTGAATTTGAATAAGTCGAAAAACCATAGAGCTGAGATCATCAGCTCTAGCTATTTTCTTGCTTTTAAGAGTGTAGTATTCACAGGCATTCGTAAAAGCCAGATAAAATAGGAAAAGCCCACCAATTGAATCAGCTCCGAAATTAATTGCGTAATTTCGATTCAAAACACCTTGATGAATAATCCAAGTCATCAATAAAAAAAAGCGATTCGAATATCCTAAGGTAGCCAACCCCAGTAACACAACCAAAACCAAATGAACATAAGTAACAATCGAATCAGGCCAAAAAAACCATTGAATCGCTGGCCGATAAAAATCAGGAACAACCAACAGCGCCATGTCTCGCGGAATCAAAGCCGCTGCCCCAAGTTGATCGATATTTAATTGTCGCCAGCAAGCAATGTAAAATAAAGTTCCACAAAGTAGAATACGCAACAGACCTAATTGCGGCTTGGCTTCAGATGAGAATAAGAAAGATTGAATTCGATTACGGACACTCATGGGTGTACCTTGCTAATTCTTCTGTTCGAATCAGATCTTCGTAATTTTCTTCTTTCAAAGTTAAAACCTTTTCAAGTGCAGGAATGGGTTTAACTATAAAATCGATTTGAATTTTTTTTGCCTTAGGATGCTCTTTGCAAATCATCGGCACAAAAAATTGTCGAATTCTATCCGGATCTAGAGCCAACCACCTCATGGCGTAAGAAAATCTTCGTCGATCTAAACGAAAATCAGTCCCTTCGTCTTTTCCACTAGGGAAGTAACCCTCAAAAGAGTCTTGCGTCGCCACTCCATAATCGTCTTCAAATATGACGTCATACCTAAAATACATGACATTCGCTGGGTCGGGTGAAAAGAAATTCCAAGTTGTATTAAGACCTATAGAATTGGCAACTGGTATATAAAAACCGCTGAGATAACGACCTAAAAAAGAATGGCCGTTACCCATCACTAACATCATCGATACAAAATAAAAGAAAATTAGACTTAAAAGAAATTGTTTAATGCTTTTAGAATTAAACATGACCCTCTTCAGAAGTCTCACCCTCGTCATCGGCCTCTTCATAGAAAGGGATTTCTTCTTCAATATGAGAATCTTCCTCTTCTAGAAAACCCGCTTCGGCCACATCAATACCAGGCGTTTCTTCAGAGTTCGCATTCAAACCTTCAACCGAAGATGCCGCTTCTTCGGCTTCAGAGCCTTCAGCCACAGTTGTCGCGTTTGCTGCGTTTAACAACCCTTCTTCGTATCGCTTCAACCAATTAATATCACGCTTAGGGACTTCTTCGCCAACCAAAAGAGATTCGCGAATATTTTGCGCCTTCTCTTCGTCGCGTTTCATTTTCTGCCGCAATTTTTCTTGCTCGAAGAAATCTGAAGATGTCGTAATTGAAGTCAATTGATCCTCAATAAGACCCAACTCTTCTTCGCCCTGCGAGTAACTGACTGCAGTCACTTGTTCTGACATTGAATCAGTCACCATCGATAAAGTCGGTTTTTCTTCAGCCTCTTCACCAATGCCCTCAGGCAATAATTCGTCGATCTGAGACAAAGTTGGTAGCTCTTTCAAATTGCGAAGACCAAAAATTTCTAAAAATTTACGAGTCGTTCCGTACTGCATAGGCTTACCCGGAAGATTTTCAGCCTTTCCTTCGAAATTAACTAAACCTTTTTCCATCAAAGCACGCATTAAGTGCCCTGACTCGACACCTCGAATTTGATCGACTTCCATTTTTACAACCGGCTGCTTGTAAGCAACAATAGCTAAAGTTTCTAAGGCCGGGCCAGATAGCTTGAATGCTTTAGCTTTCACGGTGCCTTTTAAAAAGTTCATATTATCAATTTTAGTACGAATTTGGTAACCCGTGGTAACTTCTTCTAGAACAACACCGCGGCGGCCGCCCGCGTACTCAACTGCTAAATTATCAAGAGTTCGACGAATTTTTTCTTTTTTAACATTCGTTCCTTTAAAAACCAATTGAATCGAAGCCAGGCTGACAGGGCGATCTGAGGCAAATAAAATACTTTCAACAATACTTTCTAAGCGTTCGTCTTCGATAAACTGAATCTCTTCGATTTCGGCCGACTCGAAACCATCTAATTCTGAGCCTTCGAGTTCAACATCTACTTTTTCTAACTCAGTATCTGCTTCTAGCGCAGCCTCAGCCTCTTCCGCAGTGGCTTCAGGTAAAAAAGATTCTGAGGCGTCTTGATCTTCAGTCAAAAAAACCGAAGCTTCTGACTCAATATCAGTCATGATTTCTTCGATTACTTTTTTGCCTTTTTTATTTGGTTTTTGTTCTGATTCAGACATTTTTAAACTTGCTCCTCAGGATTGACTTTAAATTCATGATCATTCACTTCAGTTGCGAAACTTTCAGCTCCGGCAGATACCTCATCAGAAGATTCTACTGCAGCAATACTTTCTTCTTGAGTCATAACGGCCTCACTGATTGTATTTTGCTCTTGTTGTTCCATAAGCCCGAACTCAGCTTCGATTTCAGCATCTGTCGCCATATCGAAAGCCGCAATTTCAGCCATCAAAGCTTCTGGATCGCTTGATATATTCGTATCCATTAAAGATAACTGCGCGCTTTCTTCCGACTCAGACACAGAAAAATCCTCTTCAAGATCCTGCGGAACTGCGGCCGCTTTCGCAAAAAGATTTTGCGAAATTTGTTCAGCATCTAGGTTACCGTACTCTTCAACTTTTGAAAGCACATCACCTTCAATTTCTTTTTTCGTTTGAACGTGAATATCGCCATAAACTTCAGTTTGGTATAAAGAAACAAAACCAAGCTTTCCAAGCTCAAGCAAAGAAAGAAAGGTAATTAAAGCATGACGTGATCTTTCAATTCTTTCAGCAATTTGTACTGAAAGAAGTTCGGTCATTCTTAAAGATGTGCCAGGTCTCAGCATGTAGCTCATCTCAACGATGCGACTTGAAATCGACTGAAGCTTTACCGAAACTTTGTGAATTTTTTTATGCAATGCTTTCATGGCTTTACGGTATGAACCGATCAATGAAAACAAAGCGTTCTCTTCAAGTTCAATTTCATCATCAGCCACTTCAATTTTTTCACGAACTCCACGAGCCCATACGTCGCGATTCAAAAGAGGTCTATCGTATAAAGATTTAGCGGCCTCTTTAAATTTCTCGTACTCAAGAAGCTTTTGAACAAGTTCTTTGCGAGGATCTTCTTGTTCAATGACTTCGCCGTTCTCGTCGTATTGAGGCAGTAGCATCTTAGATTTGATGTGAATCAAGGTTGAAGCCATGGCGATAAAATCCCCGGCCACCTCAATATCGAATTCTTTCATCAATTTGATGTACTCAAAGTATTGTTTTGTGATGTCGACGATATTGATATTGAATATATCCATCTCTTCTTTACGAATAAGATAAAGAAGCAGATCTAACGGACCTTCAAATTGTTGTAGCTGGACGCGGATACCACTCATATCTGTTCACTCACCATAATTATATGAGCCAAAAAGCCCATTCTGGAATTGTTAGCCTCGCGTCCGTACGAGATTTTTCGCATCCTGCAGCAATAATTGAATCAAGGCCCTTGGGGTTATTCAACAAAATCTTTTCTATTTCGAAGAGATTTTATTTTTCTGCGTAATGTTTCTGCAGCTAAATAACTGCACCACTCGCAAAACTCATTAAATGCTCAAATAAGTAATAGACTGGAATACTTAAAACTCGCAGCACTCCGGTCAACATTAAGAAAAGCAGAATCCAACTTGTGATGTGCTCATTTTGTTCAAGTTTATAATTGATAGAATGTGGTAAAAATCGAGCCAGTACTTTTCCACCATCTAAAGGATGAAGCGGAATGATATTAAATATTGCTAGAAAAAGATTGGTCAAAATGAACATTTGCAAAAGTTTTGACACCGTCGCTGTATATTCTCCCAAAATTCCAAAGCGAAAAGAAAAAAACATGAAGATCGTTGCGACAAAAGCCAGTAAGACATTTGAAGCTGGCCCCGCCAACGCAATCCAAAACATGTCCGTTCTTACATTTTTCAAGTTTCGAGAATCTACCGGAACGGGTTTAGCCCATCCAAAAAAAATAGGTATACCTGTAATAATAGCTCCAATTGGAAGAATGAAGGTTCCAATTAGATCAGCATGAGCCATCGGATTCATTGTCAAACGCCCCATCCGCTCAGCCGTGTTATCGCCCCGCCATTTAGCAACCATTCCATGCGCAAACTCGTGAAAGCAAAGCGCAAACAAAAATGGAATATAGAACAAAGCAACTTTTCCGCCAATTTCAGTCATATCCATAGTCTCTACGCTAACAAATTAAAAAGTCTTGTCGAGACATTTCACGCAGTCTGCATCCGAAATCGTCAGCTTGAAAAATGAACTCGATCGGAGACACAATGACGCATTAGATCACTTGTATTCGAAACCATCTCGTCTTATTTTAGCTTCGTAAAATAATATTCTAATTAAATAAGGAGATTCTATGTCTACTGATTCTAATCGCCCAGCTTTAACTATGTGGTCTGAAGATGAGATCGCATTTCGTGATGCTGTTCGTTCTTTTGCAGAAGCCGAAATTAAACCACATGTGACTGAAATGGATGAACACGCCCAAATGAAGCCCGAAATCGTCGGTAAACTTTTCGAAATGGGTTTGATGGGTATTGAGTCTCCTGAAAAATTTGGCGGAGCTGGTTCATCTTTCACAATGGCTTGTATTGCAATCGAAGAAATCGGCCGCATTGATGGCTCTGTATCTGTTCTTTGTGACGTACAAAATACATTAGTTACCAACGCAATTATTCGTTACGCTAACGACGGATTAAAAGAAAAGTATCTTCCAAAATTAGCTCGTGAATGGGTGGGAGCTTACTGTTTATCAGAATCTTCTTCTGGTTCAGACGCTTTTGCATTGAAATGCCGCGCTGAAAAGAAAGACGGAAAATGGATCTTAAACGGTAACAAGTTATGGATCACAAACGGTAAAGAAGCTTCTTTCTTCATCGTATTTGCAAACATCGATACGTCTAAAGGCTACAAAGGTATTACAGCTTTCATCGTTGAAAAAGGCTTCAAAGGTTTCACTGTTGGCAAAAAAGAAGATAAACTTGGAATTCGCGCAAGCTCGACTTGCGAATTGATTTTCGAAAACTGCGAAGTTCCTGAAGCTAACGTTTTAGGTGAAATCGGTAAAGGCTACAAAATCGCAATTGAAACTTTAAATGAAGGCCGTATCGGTATCGGCGCGCAAATGATCGGTATTGCGACTGGCGCCTATGAAGCGACTTTGAAATACATTAAATCTCGTGAGCAATTCGGTAAAGCCATCGGTCAATTCCAAGGCGTTCAATTTCAATTAGCGCAAATGCGTATTGAATTAGAAGCGGCAAGACTTATGGTTTACAACGCGGCCAGATTAAAAGATGCAGGCCAAGATTTTATCGAAGCGGCGGCTATGGCGAAGTACTACTCTTCAAAAGTTGCTGAAAAAATCTCGTCAATGGCGATTGATCTTTTCGGTGGTAATGGATTTACAAAAGAATACCCTGTTGAAAAATTCTGGCGTGATGCAAAGATCGGTCAAATCTACGAAGGAACTTCAAACATGCAATTGCAAACGATTGCAAAAATTGAAATGGACCGCGCTTAGTGTCTGACGAAAAACCGCTTTTGCGCTTATCGAAATTGATGTCCGAACGTGGAATCTGTTCACGGCGCGAAGCGGATGACTACATCGCGAAGGGGCTGGTCCGGGTCAATGGCGAAATCATCAGTGAACTCGGCACGAAAGTAAGCCCCGATGTCAGTATTACTTTAGAATCTGAAGCTTTAAAAAATCAAAAAAACTTAGTTACGATTATAGTGAACAAGCCGATTGGCTATGTTTCGGGACAGCCCGAGCCTGGATACGAACCCGCTATTCGCTTAGTGAATGATCGCAATCAATACGGCCAACAACGCGCCTTACAACGCGGCGATCTACAAGGAATAGCCGTTATTGGGCGTCTTGATATCGATTCTCAGGGGCTTTTGATTTTCACTCAAGATGGTCGTTTAGCTAAAAAAGTGATTGGTGAAAACTCTGAAGTCGAAAAAGAATACTTAGTGCGCGTTCAAGGTCATCTATCCGATGAAGGTCTTAAACTATTGAACTACGGACTTGAACTTGACGGCGAAAAATTACGTCGCGCCCACGTCAGTTGGATCAACGAAGACCAATTGCGTTTTGTCTTAGTAGAAGGGAAAAAACGCCAGATTCGTCGCATGTGCGAACTTGTTGGTCTTGAAGTCAAAGGCCTAAAACGTGTTCGCGTCGGTAAGCTGATGCTTGGCGACTTACCAGAAGGCCGCTGGCGATTTTTAGGCCCCAAAGAAGAGATCTGAATGCAAAGCACAAGCTTCTACCAAAACCATCTCGATCAAGTCAGTCGCAGTTTTGCGTTTTGTATTGCTCGCCTTAAAGAGCCTTTGCGAACATGGGTTGGTCTTTCTTATTTGCTCTGCCGAGCATTAGATACAGCTGAAGATGCACCATGGGATGATAAAGGTGCAAAGATAAATTCGTTAGAGAAATTCAAATTATTTTTACAGGTTCCCCAATCAGAAGAGGTTATTCAAGTTTGGGTTCAGAGCATTCCAAAAAATATCAAAAAAGAAGAATTTCAATTGATACAAGATCTTGGATTGCTTTTAGCCGATTTGCATAGCCTACCTGATAATGTGAAATTAACTTTACAAAACTCTATCATCAGCATGAGCCAAGGCATGGCCTTTTTCTCGAAAAAAAATAAACTGAATGAACTTCGTTTGTTAAATTTATCTGAAGTAAATACCTATTGTTTTTTTGTGGCAGGCCTTGTGGGTGAGCTTTTAACTAATTTGTTACGTGCAGATAAACCCGCAATTACTTTTCCGAAAAATATTTATCTTAAATCCCATCACTTCGGATTGTTTTTGCAAAAGATTAACCTGCTTAAAGATCAAAATGAAGATAAGCAACAAGGTCGATTCTTGATTCCTGATAGAGCTCCATTTTTAGCAAGTCTTATCAAGAATGCAAAAAATTCGATTGAATATATTGTCTCAATCCCAGCTTCTGAAAAAGAATTTAGATTATTCTGTGCTTGGTCTTTGTTCTTGGGATTGTCTTCTTTAACATTGATTGAAAATTCATTTTTAAGCGGACTTGTTGGCAAAATCCCAAGAAATATGACGGAAGTTCTTTTATCGAAAGTTGAATCTCTGATCGATAGCGATCAAAAACTAGTTGAACTTTTTAATAGCATGTTGCCGAGTTATAAAGACCACCCGGCAATTCAAATTTCACAGCCCGAGTTCAGCCCTATTCTTCCAACTTTATATCAAGGTTTCTTAAGCCCAGAAGAAATTGCCGATTTAGGTATCGTCTAACAGCCATTACCACTCGACTGGATCATTGGTCTTTTTAGGCTTATCCATCGGACCACGCATTTTAATAATCAATCCATTTAAGAAGTTTCGCAGAAGCTGATCACCGCACTCTTGATAGTTTGGATGATCTTCATTGCGAAATATCGCCGAAAGTTCTGATTTAGAAATTTCAAAATTAACTAATTTCAAGCATTCGATAATATCAGTGTCTCTAAAAGATAAAGCCACTCGCAATTTTTTCATGATATCGTTATTTGTCATTATACTTTCCAAACACTTTCTTTTTCTAGGAATGATTCTCGTAAACGTTCTAAATAAAAAATCTCTTTTTCAGTAAAACCTGCTCGACGACGAAGCTCATGATTCACCTGGCCTATGCGTTTTGGCAGAACACCACGTAATTTAACCATGCGGGCCGTAAAATCTGTTTCAGGATTTAAATTTTCATCGAAACAAAACTTTCGGTACCAGTTTGATCCAAACATCACATGGCCAACTTCTTCATCGTTTATAATTTTTAAAACCTTCTGTACACCTTTTGCATCAACACCAGCTAGTCGACGCAATAAAGTGTCGCCCGCATCCAGACCGCTGCCTTCTAGATAGCGATGAACTATAACGACTCGATCAATAAGACTGTCTTGATCGCTAACCGCGGTCCAAAGACCGCAGTTCACAGGCCAGTCTCCCCAATTGAACCCCATGGCTTGAATTTCGTTTAAACACATCTCTAAGTGTTCTGATTCTGAAACTGTCAAGCGCCACAATTCTTCTCGAAAAGGCAGGGGTGCTTCTGGGAATTCAAGTAAAGTTCTAAGACCTAACTCCATCGCTTGAAGCTCAATACTTGCCAAATCATGTAGCATCCGAGCTTGCCCCTCTGGGGTTGAAAATCCTTTTTTGGCAGGATGAGATTTAAAATCAAGAATCAAAGCATCTCGGGCTGGTAACTTAGGCATTTGAACGCGTTCTTTAAGCTCAAGAATCTGATTTTCTTGACGTCGCAAAAGGTTTATTTTTTCATTCACGTTTTCAACGTTAAATGCCCACATAACTAGATCACTACCACAACACTCCACAACTAGACAAATGAAGTCTAGTTTCTTTAGTTTTCATTCAACAGCGATCCAATAGAAAAGGAAGTTATTATCAATCGTATGGCCAATATGATCAAAACAAGCGGTGAATCCATTTACCGAAAGACCTTGAACTCCAGACGTAATAGCCGCATTGGTGTGGCCGTAATCAGTGAAAAATGGAGTTACCGTAACTGCTTTTGGCGCTGTTGCAAATGGCGTTGGAAAACTGACTCCATAACAGCAGTTATTTGCGTGGCAGGCGATCGCAGGTGAATAAGTTCCGGCCTGCACTCCACCACCGCCCGGATTAACGGGTTTACAGCTCAAGAAAGGTCTAGAAGCAATACTTCCCGCGGTTGTATCAACAGCGAAAGTTATATTCACCTTGATAGGTTTTAGAACTCTGATTGTATTTGTGAAACCGACCTCAATATCTGCCTTGTATGTGCCAGGACTTAAAGGTTTCATGTCTACTAGCTGCACTGATGCAATTTTAATTTGTGTTCCATTGTAAAACGAACCCGCAACAGGAAATGAATCATCCGCAGTGGGATTGCATGGAGACGCATCAAGTGGCCCCGTTAGGTATCCCGATTTTAAGGAGGTCAATTGATTCACTGCCAGAATTGCTTCACCGCCCGAAGTCGTATCGAAATTTTTACCTCTTAACACACATGAACAGTAGTCAGTTCTCAAGAAAGACTGCTGCAAACGGGCTTCAGCATCTTTCAGAACTAAAGACTCATTGAGAGCTTTGATTTGCTTATTCTGATCGGACATCATCGTTGCAAATCCAATTGCCAGCACCGACATAAGCCCAAACGCGATTATGACTTGAATTAAAATGTTACCCCGCTGAGAGATGCAATTTTTTTTGAACATTCTGGTCAGTATAATCATCTTTTTTATAAACAACCAGCTAAACAAATTTTTTATATGAAACTGAATCAATCGAATCAAATTCAGTATCAGGCTTTTAAACAGTCTCATTTTGCGCAGTATGTTTTAATAATTACAAGTTCGCCACAACTAGACAAACGAAGCCTGGCTCGTTTAAGATTTAGCCTCATTCAACATCATAGAAATGGACAGGACTTATGGGAAAAGGCTGGAAAGCGGCAGGCAAATCAGAAAACGCTCAGAAAAAAGGAGCTATCTTCACTAAACTCGCACGTGAGATTGCGGTCTCTGCGAAAATTGGTGGCCCTGACCCCGCAATGAACGCCCGCCTTCGCATGGCCGTAGAAGCTGCGAAAAAAGCCTCTTGTCCGAATGATACTATCGATCGCGCCATCAAAAAAGGTGCGGGTCTTTTAGATGACGGAAAAATCATTGAAGAATTAACTTATGAAGGTTACGGCCCACATGGCGTTGGCGTAATCGTTGAGTGCCAAACAGATAACAAACATCGTACTGCTCCCGAAATGCGCAGTGTTTTCAAAAAACATGGCGGAAACTTAGGTGAAACGAACAGCGTTCTTTGGATGTTTGCTCGGGTTGGCGAAATCGAAGCCACTAAATCCGGGTCTTTTGATCTAGATGAAGAAGCAATCGAAGCTGGTGCCGACGACGCCTACAATAACGAAGACGGAACTTATCAGTTTTATACGGCCCTTGAAAACTTGGATACGGTCAATAAGGCTTTAACCGGACGCGGCTGGAAAATCTCGGCCTCTTCACCTTCTTACAAAGCAACAAACATAACAGCCGACTTGTCTGCCGATCAAAGAAAAGAAGTCGAAGAATTTTTAACAGCTTTAGATGATTTAGATGACACTTCAAAAGTGTTTGCTACATTAGGTTAATTTAAAAAAGAGGAAATTATGAAAAATATTTTATTAGTAATTGTAATATTGGCATCAACTGTTTCTTTCGCAAAAGACTACCAAGTAACTGGCAACGTAACCGAAATAACTGATTCTAAAATCGTCGTTGATAAAAAAGGTGAAAAGTTTGAAATTGCGAAATCTGCAACAACAAAATCTGCTGCAGAAGTCAAAGTAGGCCAAAAAGTAACGGTCTATTATTCGATGGCAGCTACTGAAATCGAAGCAAAACCTGAGGCGACAAAAAAGAAAAAGTAAATTCAAAACTTATATTTAAGGTTCAAACCATAAGTTTGAACCTTTTCAAAAGTTGTTTCCCAAATTTCTTGCGAAATCCACTCGTAATAAGCTTCGGCTCCGTAATTTTCCATAAAAGTAAAATCAAGCCCCACAGATACAGGAATAAAATACTTCGACGCATGACTTTTACTTAATAAACAATCGCCAGAGGTCGGATGACACTTTGTCGACATCAACACTGAATATTGCGGTCCCGCAAAAACAGAAAAAGAATCAGTTACCTTGTAAGAAACATGAGTCAAAAGATCTGCATGAGTTAAAGATATATTGTGCTCAACCCCTCCGAAAATATCGGATAGGTTTCTTTGCTCGACCATAAGGCCCACCTTGAAACTAAAGCCCGAGAAATCAAAAGACTCTGTTTTAAGACCCAATCCAAAACCTGGCCGAACTCCGGTTTTTTCACCTGTCAGGTAATTTTGAGCTGAAGACTGGCGCAATAACCCGACAACCACCTCATTATGTTGATCGGCCATCGATAACTGAGAGAAAATTAATACTAATAAAATAAAACACAATTTGCGCATAGGAAACCCTCATAGGAAGTCTAATTGATTTTCTTAAGAGTTGTCTACTTGAAGACTTAAGAGCGTCATGAACATCTTTTTGCAGAGTACTTAGCTTTTAAGCATTTCTACAGACGCATTATACATTTTTTTAAAGTTTTTTATGAGCGCGATCAACCAAAGCATCTTGCTTCTTTGTCATATCCAACAAAGGAAGATAATTTCTTTCATCTACTGGTTGCGACAGAAGTTTAATAAATGCAGATTGATAGTCTGTAACGCTTGCCTTGAACTCATCCATAAAAAACAGATAAGAATCTAAATATTCAGATTTTTCGGGATCAGGCAATTTTTGACCCGCCGTCGGAATTAATTCGTTTGTGGGATTTTCTAAAACTGCATTGGCGCAACTAATCACTACACTTAGCTTTTCGATGGCTTCTTGCAGTTGCGCATCCGTAATTACTTCGTATTTGTTTTGTCCGCGGTAGGCGATCATTTCAGCAGGCATCGTAAAACGACCGAAATTACGCATCACTCGCTGGGTTGTTAAACGTTCTTCTTTAGCTCCTAAAGGGCAAGAAGCTAATACCGAATATCCAGAAGTTAAAAATGCGACAATAACAAAAAGATGATTCATAAATCCCTCGAACTTAGAAATGTCGCAAAAACTCAACAACAAGTCTAAAGCCGCAGGCCTTATCTTTAAAACTGAAAATCAGTTGAAAATGATATCAATTGCCTTTCAATTAGCTCTGCTATGAAGAGCGTTTTTTCTTTTTCTTAGAGGACTTCTTCTGAGTTGATTGCTGTTTAGTAGACTTACTAGAAGACTTCTTCTTGGCAGTTTTTTTGATTTGAGAGCTCTTTGCTGGCGCCCGCTTTAACTTCAATCGCATCGGAGCATTCGATTCAATAACCTGGGTTTTGGCAGAAGCTAAGTTTGGCATCGGAGCACGAAGACGCAATTCAGAATCAGCACCTAAGCGACTGCGGGTTCGTTGAAGCTCTATGGCGGACGCATTAAGGCTAGCATCCACATCGATTGAAGACTTTTTTAAATGTTCGGGGTATTGAAAATTTTGGTAAGAGAAAATTGTCATTACTAAACCTAAAGTAATAAACAATAAAGCTTGTCGTTTTTCACCAACTCGAAATACAGACATCAGTACTTTATCGGAAACCTAGATTAAAAGTTAAAGAACTCATCAACTGCTTGCTATAGAATAGCGATACAATTCTCAATTTAAGACAGATTAATAATCTACTTTTTCTTTTTACGCTTTTTTGAAGAGGCCTTCTTCTTTGGAATTTCACATTTCGGCGGCTGAAATTCCGGCAAAGTAACTTTGGTTTCCAAGCTGCACGTTGCAAAAGGAATCGTCATGATAAAGTAAGATTGGTCTGCGTTTTTAACGTATGAATAAAGAACCTCTTTGTACTCATCAATAAAAAACTGAAACTGATTAACCGGAGCTAAAGAATCAAATTCACTCATTCTCCAATTGCAAATTTTTTCGCCCTTATCTCGCAAAAGACTGATGCTATCTTCGAAAATCAAGCTGTGTCTTTCAGTCGATAAAACTTTTTTTTCAGGACGACTCAAAAGCTGATCTTCTTTTAAAGTTTGGCAGGTTTTAGGGGCTTCTTTTACTTTACGCAAGCGGATACGAGCTTCAGCGCTAAAAGAACAAACAAATAATAATACACAGATCGCAATTCGAGTTAACATAGAACTCTTAGTTTACAGAGAAATTATTTAGAAAGTAAATACTGAAATGCTGTCGCGTAGTATTTAACTTGCTTAATCATCGAATAAAGTCCATTCGAACGACTAGGACTTAGTCCTGAATCGAAACCCATTTCCTTTAAAAAAATAGGGTCTGTTGATAAAACACTCTGTGGCGTTTCGTTTGAGTAAATTCTTAAAACTATTGCCACGAGGCCCTTAACAAGCAATGCATCACTATCGCCACGAAATACAATTTTTTTGTCAGATGTCATTTCGGCTTTGATCCAAACTTGCGACTGACATCCCTTAACTTTAAGATCTTCTATTTTTAGATCCTCGGGAAGGCCTGGCCATTTCTTTCCCATGTCGATTAATTTTTGATATTTATCTTCCCAAGATGATAAGGATTCAAATTCAGATTTTAAATTTTTAATCTTTTCTTCGATGAGCATATTCCAAAACTTCTTTTTCTAATTCTAAACCCTGTTGTCCTAAGATTTCTTTGAACTGATTTCTATCGATTTTCTGCACAATTGCAAAACATTTCTTATAGAACTCAATAGGATCAGCATACCCATTCCAAAGTTTTTTCATGTCACTTGTTAAGATTGATTTTTGCGCAACCTCATCCGCTTCGAAGTCTCTTTTATTTAAATACAAAAGTTGATCTGATAAGTCTCGCGGAGAAAAATCTAACATCACAAGGCATTCCTCAGCTAAAGCCATCTCGACATAGCTTAGATAGTCGCTCAAAACAGCCCAAAACTTCAAACCGTTTTGACCATAGTCGCTACGGCAATAAAAGGATGTGCAAACGACTCCCCGATACTGCCAGATTGAACAGCGATTTGATCCTCGGTCAAAATAGGGACAAAGCAAAGATCCTTCATTACCGAAATCGGATTCTTCTTTGGTCAAGAATTTAAATTGGTAATCGTACGGGGCCAATAGTCCGATCGGTAGATTGAATTCGTTATTTTTAATTTTTCGCTGAATCTCTTGAATTCCAATGGTCGCGACCGGCATTTCAAGCAAGGCACCGACTGCATAATTCGGCAAATACGGATGAAATGTACAGCATTTTAAGTTTGATTTATAAGTGTAAGAAAATCTTTTATCCCGCGACCGTAAACAGTTATCACACGTGGCCGCTTTTTCAACCACATCCAGGCCTAAAACTTTGCTATGCAAAATCTCTTTGTAAAATGAAGGTATAATCGAGTTTAGTTGCATTCACTTTCAATTCTTTGAATTAATGTCTGCAATTGCAAAGTCTGTTCTTTTGTTTGCTGAAAACGAACAAAATTCCAATTAAAATCAGAACAGTTTTTAAATGACGGAAATGATATCGGTTTCAAGCCATCCCATTTTACACCCGCTTCGGCCACTATGGATGGCGCCACATTCTTTAACATCCAGTCAACCTTGTCTTGGCCGATAACTTTTTGCTCGCGCAACTTCAATGCGATTTCGATCGGCGTCACATAACCAATTTGATCAGGAAAAAGCGTGCGACCGGTTTCATCAATAAAGTCTGGTAAATAGAACGACGCCTCTGATTTATAAAGCTGGTGAATAAAAGTAAGTACTAGCATATTTTTCATGTAGGCGTGCTCTTCTATCGCTTGTTTATAAAAATCGACGTCTTTTTCGCCGTTATCACCAATCATGATCAAAATGTCTGGCTTTTCTGTTTCGATTAAGCGACGCAAAGCTTTTGCTTTGTGTTCTTGATCTTCAAGATTATCACGCAAGATCAACTCACCTTTTGGAAATTTATTAAAATCTAAAAACAATTGATGGGTCACGCTTGAGGCCGGAATTACGGCAAGCCCTTTCGGAGCATTCGGTAGAGCACCAAAATCCTTAGGGGCATTTGAAAGATAAGCAATCTTTGTAGTCGCAGGGTTTTGATTGAATATCAATTGATACAACTGAGACATGCCTTTAAAGGGTGTCGTGGCATCAACGGCACGCGCGAATTTTCCTATCTTATTTAAAACGTGCGAAACTTTGATCGTGTCGTCGATATCACTGACTAACAAAACTTTCGGAGCAGGCACCGTCTGCTGAGCCTGCGCAAAAGCGTGGTTTGTAACGGTAGCAGTTAAGTTAAAAAATAGAGTCAAGGCCGCTAGTAAAGGTCGCAACATAAACATCTCCTCAATCCCCAAAACCCCAATTGACCATACGAGGTCTCAAATTAACACAATGCGTTGTTAAAATCTATCGAGATTTAAAATCCATATGTCTAGAGATTCAGAATGTGAGTGCCAATTTTAGACCTTCTCCCAATAAAACAAGTAGCGCAATTTGATACACAAAAAAACGAAGAATAACAACATCTTACAATGTCTCATTCAAAGATCTAATTCAAAACTAGCACCACTTCTTGCATCTCTTAAGGGTGCCAGGCCTTGTTTGCGGATG
>JACCDQ011607742.1_pt1 | contig 19947 bp, 23 predicted proteins | sample 7446031 | NCBI WGS metagenome assembly JACCDQ01 (sample SAMN15323442, study PRJNA562643) | freshwater metagenome | isolation source: river surface water | place: USA:Blue River Watershed | collected 2017-08-17
CACAATTTCCCACAAATTGATTTAGGCTAGGGGGGACTGAAAAGCGCCCAGAGGGAATTCCCTCAAAAAAGGGGAATTTCCCCGGAAAGGAAGACATGACAAACAGACTGCCACCAGAATTGCACTTGGTTCACGGGACTAAGGCATCGCATAAGGCTGAACCTTTGCCAGAAAAAGTCCGAGCAAGGGTTCCGAAAGCTGATTGGCTAGATAACCCTGATTCTTGGGATCGGGCTACGTTTATCAAAGAAACATCTGATTTCCTGTGGGATACCTACGGGATTGGTAGCGACCAAGACAAGCACGTTCTGGCTGCTCTGGCCACCCAGATTGAGATTTTTGTTCGGTGCTGGAAGGGTGTTCAGGAAGAAGGCATCATTACCGAATTTAACGGCGGTAAGACTGTCGGCCCGCACCCATACCTAACGGCTGGTGATAAGGCGCTGACAAGGGCTGTTATCCTAATGAACGAACTTGGGCTGACTCCTAAAGGTCGGCTTGCACAAAATAAGACAGAGGCGGGTAAATACGCCAAACTACTCAGTGGGCCATGAATTACGAAGATGGAATTTTGTACGCCGTTCAGGTGGCGCGTGGGGAAATCCAAGTCTGCCGAAACATCAGGCTGGCTTGCCAACGCTTTCTGAACCAACTAGAAAACAAAGAATGGGCTTACGAATTCCACATTCGTTATGTTCAGCACTTTCTGGATTTTGTTGGGACGCTACGCCACACAAAAGGGCCAGATGCGGGAAAACCCTTACAGCTTGAACCATTCCAGATTTTCCTGATTTGCGCCATTTATGGGTTCAGGTCTAAAAAGGATTTAAGCCGCCGAATGGTGACGGATGTGATTGTCTACATCCCCCGTAAGGCGGGTAAATCTACGCTGACTGCGGCAATTGCTTTGTATGAACTGGCCTTTGGTGAGGCGGGTTCAGAAGTCTATTGTTTGGCAACCACACGGGATCAAGCCAACATTGTCTTTACCGCAGCCACGGGTTTTGTTGAAGCTATGCCCGGTGATGTGGCATCAATGTATAACGTAGTGCGCCACCAGATCACCAAGGTGGGCGACAGCCAATCTATGTTCAAGGCACTTAGCCGGGACACCAAAAAGACAGGCGATGGTCTGAACCCTAGTTGCGCCATCATTGACGAAGCCGCGCAGATTGTGGACAGGAACTCAATTGAAGTTCTGCATTCAGGCATGGTGGCCCGTAAGAATCCCTTAAGGATTTACATCACCACCGCTAGTTTTACCAAAGAAACCAAGTTCTACGAAGACATGACAATGCTAGAAGCTATGCTTTCTGGCGAAGCTGAAGACAATCCTCGCTGGTTTGGTTTGTTGTACAGCCTAGACCTTGCGGACGATTGGCGCGATCCGAAAACATGGGCTAAGGCTAATCCGATGCATGGCATCAGCGTTTTTGAAGAAGCCATTGCCCAACGCGCCGAAGAAGCTAAACACAAGCCAGCGGCTCTAAACGAATTCTTGTGTAAGACCCTGAATATCTATGTCAGCGCCAATAGCGCATGGATTGATCGGGGATATTGGGATGATGACCGGGCACTAATCACTGGCTCACCCCGTGAGCCTGAGGCGGTATTTATTGGGTTTGACTTGGCGGCAACACGCGACTTGAACGCTGTTTGTACGCTTAAAAGATATGCAGAAAATGATTATGAAGCGGAATTCAAGTTCTTTTTGCCAGAAGATGGCTATAACCTCATTCCTAAACACTACGGGGACATATTTAGGGTTGCCCGACAATCTGGCATCTTGCACGTTACCGAAGGCAACGTCATGGATGACCGGGAAATCAGCAATTACATTGTCCAGCAATGCCAAAAGTACGATGTAAAAGAAATCGGCTTTGATGCCTACAACGCCGCCAGCTTAGTCGCTCGATTGGTGGAAAACGGCTTACCTGTCAAAAAAGTGGGGCAAGGCATGGCTGTTTTGTCCAATCCAAGCAAGCACGTTGAAAAGATGTTGATGAATTATCAAATAAGGCATAATGGAAACGCTTTCGTTGGCTGGCAACTTGGAAACTGTGAAGTTTATGAAGATGTGAACGGAAACATCAAGATTCGCAAGAACGAAGCCGATAAAAGCGCCAAGGTGGATGGCATCATTGCAATGATTATTGCTATGCACTGTTCACTGGATAACCCCGCAATGAGTGGGTTTGGGTTCCGTACCTTCTGAGGCAAAACATGGCAATTCTTGACATTTTCAAGCGCAAAGACACCAAAAAAGCCGAAAGCAACACGCTTTTTGGTCAAACGGCACTTGGTAACAACGTCCTGTGGGCTGCTGGTCAAAAAGGCCCACAAGTTGCCCAACAAATTCTGTATGTAACCACAGCAAGCACCACAAATGCTGGTCGCCCTGTGGATATGTCGGTGCTGTCGCGCAATAGCACTGTTATGTCTTGCGTTGGGGTCAAAGCCCGGTCGCTTGCACAGCTTCCCATTCGTGTTGTGTACCAAGACGATAATGGCACGTTTGTTGACGCGATCCGTTCTGACAAAGTTGGCCCCCGCGACAAGGCAAAGGCCAAATCAGTCATTAGCCTTCTGAGCAACCCAAACAACTTTCAAAGCCAATATGAGTTCTGGTATCAGTGGCTTATGTGGCACGAACTGTCGGGCGAAGCGTTTACCTTGTGGTGGCGTAAAGACCAAGAAAACAGCACACAGACCCCGCTAGAAATGTATGTGCTGGACAGCACCCTGATTGCGCCTACAGTCACGCCTACGCGCTATCCGACATATCGTCTGTCTACCCCTATGGGGGCGCAGCAATACTACGGGTTCAATGATGGCAACCAATTGCCCTATTACCAAATCATGCACGTTACAGACCAAGCGTGGCAAGGCTCGGCTGGTTTTAACAAGGGCATTTTGGCGGCTGAATTGGTTGGCCTTGACCAAGATATTGACCTGTACGCTAACTACATCATGCAAAACGGGGCAAAGCCTTCTGGCCTGTTCCGTACCGAGGCAATTATTCCTGATGCCAAATACAAGGAAATTGCCGCGCGTCTGAAAGAGGCATGGAACCAGATGACGGGTAGCAAAGACAGCGATCCGTCCAAGGCTGGTCAAGGTATGTTGCTTGATAGCGGCATGATGTACGAACCAATCAAGATGCTGAACCTGCAAGACGCAGATGCCGCCGCCTTGAAGCTACAAACAATGAAACGCCTGTGCGGTGTGTTTGGTGTGCCCCCGGCTATGGTTGGTATTGCCGATCAGAAGTACAACAATACCCAAACCATGCTGGATGAATTCTATAAATCCACCATGTATCCGCTGTTGGTTAATGTCCAGCAGAAGCTGAAACAGCATCTTTTTGCTGGTTATCCAAACTTGTTTATTGAGTTTGATACCCGCAATTTCCTGAAAGGCGCACCGCTAGACCAGATGAATTTTGCAAGCGCCGGGGTTACTGGTGGCATCATGACCCCTAACGAAGCGCGGCAATATCTGGGAATGCCAGAGATTGAAGGCGGCAACGAATTGTCCTCAAAAGACAAGAAACAGGAACCGATTTCCGGGTCTAGCGCCCAAGATACAGGCGGCGGCGGCGGGAATCAGACCAAGAAAATGAACATTGGCAAATAAAAGTGTCACTGATTTTCAAAATAGTGGTAGCATCTTTGGCAACATATAAGCCAAGCGGTGAACCGCCTAAAAAGCGCGGTAGACCACCTAAAATACACGATATAGACCTGACTAAGACTTTAGGGGTTATCCATGACCAAACACTTGACGCTGGTTTGCGAAGCAAAACTGGTAACAGAAAAAACAGGAAGCGACTGCGGCCTGATTGAAGCCACAGTTACGACTTGGGGCGCACGTGAAGGCGCAGATGGTCGGCGCTTTTATTACAAGCCAGAAGGCTTTATGGATTGGGCAAAAGAATTTGCCGCCAATGGTCGCCCCCTGCCGATGTTTGTGAATCACGAAAGCAATAGCATTCCCGTGGGCGAATGGACTGATTTTGAGATGACAGATAGCGGCATGAACGCATCTGGTCGTATCTACATGAACACCCAACAAGGCAAAGACCTTTATTCCGTGATGAAAGAATCGCCAATGATGTTTGGCGGTGTTTCTGTTGGCGCGTATGCCGAAGAATATCAGTGGGTCAAAGAAGACGATACCCCGATGAGCATGGGTTCTGGTGATTATTCTGAAGATGGTTATTTCCAAATCACCAAAGGCGGCTTGTCTGAAGTCAGCGTGGTGATCCATCCAAACAACACCAAGGCAGAAGTGAGCAAACTGGAATATTTCCGTCCAGATGGCTCTGCTGATTTGAAAGTATTGGAAGAAGCCCTGCGGGATGCAGGTCTGTCCAAGCAGATGTCGGTTGCCGCCGCATCTGTATTCAAGGCGGTAATTGAGCAGCGTGATGCTGTGAAGGAACCGATTGAAACTGCGCCAAGTCTGAGTGATTCTGATGCGGAGGCAACCGAAGCTGAAATTCTCGCTGCTCTTGAGCAACGCGAACTTCTTAAACTCCTAGACAAACGCTTGAAAGGCTAATCATGTCTAAAGAAATCATTGAAAAACTGGATGCTATCGAAGCTACCCAAGCTGAGAAAATCCAAGCAGTGGAAGCTGCTATTCCCGCCGCCGTGGAAGCTGTGAAAGCTGAAATGTCGGAAATGGTCGCTGCTCTGGAAGCCAAAGTCGCCGCCGTGCAAGCCCCCGCTATCCATCGCGAAAAAGCCAAATCGGTTCAGCATGACGTTAACCGCATGGTTAAAGAGCAACTTGCAGATTTTTCCAAGCAAACCCGCGCAATGGAAAAAGAAATCAAGCTGTTTGAAAGCGAAGACCAGTACGCTGCATACATGAAAGAAGCCTCGGCTCTGACAGGTGGCGGCGATGGCAAGGGTGGTCGTACTGCTTATGACCCCGTGTTCGTGGCTCTGCGTTTGGCTAACCCCCTGCGCGACATTAGCCGTATTGTGGCTACCGATGGCTCTAGCTATCAGTGGCGCGCTAAGACTGGTGACGCTGGCGCTGCTTTCGGTTATGCCATCCAGAACAACGGCGCGGCAACTACTGAAAACACCAGCATCTGGCAAATCGTCCTGAAGGACATGAACTGCCAGTTCCCCATCCGTACCGCCGCCTTGGACGATATTGATGGTCTGGAAGCCAACGTGGTGTCGGATATGCTGCTTGAGTTCGCTCAATTGGAAGCACAATCCATGATTCAGAACAACGACCAAACCAGCGGCGGCTACGGCGGCACTGATGGTCTGCGCGGTCTGGATCAGTACGGCGGCGCTAACGCAACCTACACTGGCGGTACAACTTCTACTGCTGCTTATGGTACGTCTGGTACTGGTTCTACAAGCGGTCTGCATTCGCTGGCTACTTATGACCAGATCACCACCAACGGCAACACCGTCGGTGCGGCTAACATCACTTACCAAGACGTTGTGAACATGGTTTACGCCTTGCCACAGCAGTATTGGACTACCAGTGCTAAGTTCATGATTAACCCCGTTCTGCTGTCGCAGATTCGCGGTTTGAAGGATACCAACGGTACTCCGATTTTTGAGCGTATGCACCCCGGTGAGACTGATGGCATCGTGGGCCGACTGTTGGGCTTTGATGTGGTTGTTAACAAGTATGTTGACAATCCTAGCCAAGCTACAACTGGTTCCGCTGGCACTAACAGCCTGTATCCAATGTATTTCGGCGACTGGCAAAAAGCGCATACTATTGTAGACCGTTTGAACATGGTTTTACGTAGATATGATCAAACACAACCCGGATTTATAAATTTTTACGGGGAAAAGAGGGTCTGCAACTCGGTGCGTGATCCCTTCTCGCTGGTGCGTTATCGCTCCACAGGCACTGCTACCTAATGCGTTGCCACTTGGCGGGGGGTCTAGGCTCCCCGCCTTTTTCAAGCACTGAGGAAACACTATGAAAATCACCGAAAAAATCTTAGACGGAATCAAGAAAGCCATTGCTGAAGGCGGCAAGGTGAATATCAATTTGACAGAAGCCTCTGCTCTGACTGGTTCTGGTTCGGGTATCGGTGGTAATGTCATCTTTGATGAAGCATTTGCAGCACTGCGCCGGGGAAACCCTTTCCGCATGGGCGCACGACAGATTCCTGCATCTGGTTCTGATGTTCAATTCGTTGCCAAGACGGGTAACGCAACAAATCAAACAAACCCTTGGGGCTATACGTTTACCCCCAACAGCGGTACACCAAACACTGACACAAGCATTTGGCAATTGCCAGCGCGTGTGTTGACTGCTTCTTTGCCTATCCGTACAGCAGTTTTGTCTGATGTAAACGGCCTTGAAGAAACGCTGGTTAAAGACTTGTACATGGAATTTATGACGCAAGAAGCGGCATCAATTGCAATCAACAATGACCAAGCTGGCTCTACCACCACCAGCACAGGCGCAACTGATGGTTTGCGCGGCCTTGATTCATACACTAGCGCATCTGTCAGCGCGTATGGTTCTAGCGGCACAGCAATTACTGATGGCATCCACAGCATTGCAACTGTGTCTCTTGCTGGCGCGACAATCACCTATAACAAGGTGACAAACATTGCCAACGCATTGCCCCCGCAATACTGGTCTTTGCCCGGTACTGCATGGCACATGACCCCCACCATGATTCAAACCCTGCGCCAGTTGAAAGACAGCCAAGGTTTGCCGCTGTTCCTTGAAGTTGGCGAAAAAGACGGGGCCGCTGTTGGCAATATCTTTGGCTGGCCTGTGATTGCCAACGCTTTCTTGTCTGATGCGTTCCCGATCTATCTGGCAAATTGGGAAGAATTCCTGACCATTGCCGATATTGAGGAAATGACCATTCAGATGATGGAACAATCGGCCCCCGGCTTTGTGACGATGTGGGCAGAAAAACGGATGGTTAGTTCTGTCCGCAACCCGTTTGCTGGTGTTCGTGCTTCTGCTGCCTAATAGGAGCTGAAATGCCTTCTGAAATCACAACAGGCTATCCGTTTGCGGGTGTTACCCGCAATCCATTCAACTACAGCAAGTTTGAGCAAATCAATCGTGATGTGGTTACGCCTTGGTTGACGCTTGAAGAAATCACGCAGCAAATCAACTTGTTTGAAGACGAAAGCCAAGACACATATCTCAAAAGCCTTGAATTGGCGGTTCGCCAAGCTATTGAAGATTACCTTGGTCTTTCCATCTTCTCGGTGACATATCGCGTTTGGTATGGCACATCTAGTTTGATTTCGTCCCCTGTGTCTTTGGATTTGCCAGAAGTTAGCCAAAATCAATATCCAAATCAGGATGGCGTTGTGGTTGATCGACTGGCTTATTACACCGATGATTTCAAACCTGTGCTGACAGTGGTTGATTCTTCACAATACTTTTATGACCCAAGCGGAAATAAAGTTGTTGTGAATTCATTGCCCACCAACATCAACACAACGATGACAGGCCCGATTGTTCTGGATTACACAACTGCGCCTAATCCATTGCAAACGTACCCTGTTATCAAGCAAGCTGGTTTGCTGTTGTTTACGCATTTGTATAACAACCGAAGCAATACAACATCATCAATCCAGCACGACATTCCGTTTGGTGTTGCTACCTTGTTGCGTCCATACAAACCACTTGTCATGTGAGGCAAAGTGATATGGCAATCGCACGTTTTGAAAACATCACAGTCAATCAATTGGCATTTGCCAAGACTGACTTTGGCGAACAAACCACAACCATTAGTAAATGGTTTGGTACTCGCGCCCGTGTTCATAGCGTTGCCAACCATGTCAGGATTGCAGACAAGTATCGGGTGTATTCGGACGTTGTGGAATTCACGCTGAACTACACGCCAAACACCAAGGAAATGGTGCGGAATCAGAACTTGTATTCAATCAATTGGAACAGTTTTGATTGGCGCATTGATAACGTCAGAGAAGCAGATGACCGCATGACAGTCACTGTTCTTTGTGTCCGCAACGATCCAGTAACGGCAACATAATGGCAACACAACAGAATGTCGTTCAGTATGGAAAGGCTATTCAGTACCAACTGACTAGCATTGTTAATCCTGTGCCTGTTTATGCGGCATTTAACCGAAACTTTGCCACACAGCCTAAGTTCATTGTTTGGATGTTGCGGAACGTACATCAACCAGTTTACACAGGCCCGGTGCAAAGCGTTAAAGGCATTGACCGACCTGTTTTTCAGATTTCTATTTTTACGCAAGAGATTGAAGACGGGTTTACGATTTCAAATCAAATTCTGCAATCATTGCATGGTTATAGTGGGTTGTTCGGTGGCGCTACAAACGGCTTTCAGATTTCAAAGGCTGATGTAATGTGGCTTTACAACTCCTATAATAACGAAGAAAAAATGGCGCAAGTCTTCTTGGATTGCACCTTGGACATTCCAACCTGACAAGATAAAATTTGTTTAACTTTTTCTAAAGGAAATTGAAATGGCTCTCCCAAACAAAGTCTTGCCGGGTTTTAGCGCAGCGCTCTACTGCCAACCCACATCTACCCCCACACCCTTGACCACCTCGCAACTGTCTTTGGTTGCCAGCGTTGCACCAATCGCTGTTTCTGGCAACTTGTTGCCTGTGGAAGCCATCCCTGCTTTTGGTCAGGATGACGCTGTGGCAAACTTTGCTGTGGCTGGTTCGCGTCAATCGGACAAGATCCCAACACAAGCCGCACCCACCAGCATGACCATCACCGCCGCATGGAATCCATCGGACACCAATCTGTTGTTGATGCGGGCTGACGCTTATTCTGGTGTGATTGACCGCACCTTTGTGATCTCGGCTACCGATGGCACAAACATCGTTTATTACGCCTTTAACGGGCGCGTAAGCCAGTTCCAAATTGATTCTGCCCCCGGCGCAGAAGCCAAATGCACTTTCACTGTTCACCCTCGTGGCAACCAGTACGGCTGGTCTAACAACGTCTAAGGAGTAATCATGGCTGCACCAAATAAAATCCTTCCCGGCTTTAGTGCCTCGCTGTGGATGCAATCTGCCGCGACTCCTACGCCTTTGACTACCGCCAATCTGTCGGTTTGGACTGCTCAGGTGGCGACCATTGTTGGCACAGAAGCTAATGGCACTGGCGCTGCAGGTGTGCTTTTGCCTGTTGAAGCTATCCCCGCATTCGGTCAAGACGATGCGGTGGCAAACTTTGCCGTTGCTGGTTCGCGTCAATCGGACAAGATTCCTACGCAATCTGCCCCCACTAGCATGACCATTACGGCTGCTTGGAACCCTTCCGACACAGCATTGCTTCAGATTCGTTCTGACGCTTATTCTGGCGTTGTGGATCGCACCTTTGTGGTGGCGGCTGTGGATGGCGCAAGCACTGTTGCATACGCCTTCAATGGTCGTGTTAGTCAATTCCAGATTGATTCCGCACCGGGCGCTGAAGCTAAGTGCACATTTACTGTTCACCCACGGGGCAACCAATATGGTTGGTCAAACACATGATGACAGTTGAAGAAGCAATTGCCACTATTGTGGAAGCATACGGCGACATTAATTTGGTCGCTCGTTCGCTGATTGTGAATGCGGCTGAAGTTGCCTCAGCTACCGCAGAACCAGACACGGCTGAAGCGGTAGCCTTGGCACTTTTGCAAAAGTACAACCCGTACACAGCGCCGAAGGCAACAACAAAAGAATAATTTATGAAAATACAAGACAGCAACGACCTTCTAAGCTATCTAATATCCCAAGCCAGTGAACGCAAAGACTGGTTTGGGTTTACTCAACAGCGCATAACTGCAATTGCGCTGGCGCATGAAATTGCGCGTAATCATGCAGACACCCTGACACCAGAGCAGGCTGTGGAATACGCCAAGGCTTTGAACGAAGCGGTTTACCAAAAGATCATCAGAGCAGGTAATTGATATGTCAGGCGTTACCATCAAACTTGAGGGCATTGGTAATGTTGACAAAGCATTGAAGGCCTTAGAAGATGAATTTGGCGACAAGCTGGCAAGAAGCAAAGTTCTTATTCCTGCTGTTCGTGAGGCGCTTAAACCTGTACTAATTCAAGCAAAAGCAAACGCGCCAAAAGATTCTGGCGATTTGACAAGATCGTTGATTGTTGAAGCAAGAAGGCCAACTAGCCGTGATCGAAGAAGCAAGTACGTCACCAGAACAGACACAGTAATTGCGGCAGTAACAACCGCATCTGGAAAGAAATTAGCAAAGATGGGCATTAAAAGCGATGCCAGAGCGATAGCACAAGAATTTGGTACTGCGAATCACCCGGCGCAGCCATATCTCAGACCCGCATTGGAATCTAACGCACAGTCAACAGTGACAAGGCTTGGCGAAATTCTGGCGCGGCGGATTGAGCAATTTCGGGCAAAAAATAGCAAAGGATAAAAAATGAGCAAACTATCTGCAACGCTTGGTGAAAAGTACCAAAGCAAACGCGCCGCAATTTTTACACGCACTTTTGAACTTGGTGGTCACACATTCAAAGTTCAAATTCCGTCTATTGCACAATCAGACAAAATTTATCAACAGGTAATGAACCCATCTGATGATGTGGTTGAATCTCTTTATCAAAAGATGGTTGAACCATTGTTGACGTTCAAAGATAGTTCAACACCAGAAGATGAAGTTAAATATCTGGATAATGACGTTATTGTCAAAGGTCGGTCAATGCGCGAAGCCGCAAAAAATAAAGCCATGACCGAGGCAAAGATTACCGAGTACATCAAGTTGTTGGTTCCTGAAAACCCAGAGAACACAATGGATGACATTACTTACGCTGATGTTGAAGCGGAATTCCCATTGCCAATTCAATTGTCTTTGGTTGAAAAGATTGCCGAAGTTATCAGCCCGTCTTATAAGGAAAGCCGGGGAAACTGATTGGCTCGTTAAGGACGCAGGTTGAATGCGCCATGATCTTTAACGGGCACACACACGACACTTTGGCCCAGATTGATGAAGTCAGTATGTCTCAAATTATGACAATGTATGCTGATGGAGTTATTGGCAATTTTCAAATTTTGACTGTTCTTGGTCAACTGACTGCTGGCGTGTTTAACTACATCCGACCAGCCAACAGCCCTGACTATAAACTTGCCAAGATATTGGGTGTTTCTTATGATTACATCATTCCCCCGGCAAGTCCAGAAATGCAAAAAGAAGCCGCAAACGATGCGCTAAAAATGTTTATGGTGACTGCTCCGGGCTTCAACGAAAATCTGTTTAAGGCTCAAAATGGCTAATTTTATTGGAAGACTTGGGGTCTTGTTGGGCTTGGATAGCGCCGAATTCCAAAAAGGAATTCAACAAGCCAGCAAGCAACTTGATTCATTTGTTGAAAAAGCAAAGACAACCTCTTTGGTTGGCGCTACTGCTTTTGCGGCAATGGCTTATCAGGCTCTCAAGTTAGCCGATGAAATTAGCGATACAGCCAAGGCCAACGACATGGCTGTTGACTCTGTGCTGAAGCTGAGAAATGCTTTGGCATTGAGTGGCGGCGAGGCTGAAAACGCTGGCAAATTTTTATCATCATTTACAGCCACCATTGACAAGGCGGCTGAAGGTTCTTTTGAAACACAGAAAACATTGAAGATGCTTGGTGTTTCTTTGGGCGATTTACGCACAAAGAACATTGACCAATTGTTTAGCAAAACAGTTGAAAGTTTGGCAAACATGGAAGACCCATTGACCCGCAATGCGAAGGCAATGGAACTTTTTGGCAAAGCGGCAAAGGGTGTTGATTTTGTCGCTTTGAATCAAGAACTTAAAACTGGTGCTGGCGTAACGGACGATCAAGCAAAAGCTATTGAAAAAGCCGCCGCCGCATATGATGACATCCAGAAATCTGTCCGCGACTTCAGCACAATGCTGGCAGTTGAACTTGGCCCATCTATTAAAACAACAATTGATTACATCAATGACATGAAAAGTCAAGGCGATGGCCTTGGCAAAGTTTTTAAAACTGTTTTTCAGACAATTGTCATTCTTGGTTCGGATGTGGCATTTGTTTTTGAAGGTATTGCTGATGAAATTCGGCATACATTTGAAAATGCCAAAATTCTTGTTACGCAAGGCATTGATGCCGCTATTGCCGCAAACGAACGATATGATGCTTATCGCAAATCTAAACGTGAAAATTTAGATTTCTTCCAAGCGCAGATCATGGGCGAAAGTGTTGGACGAAGTGCAAATGACCCAAGACGCTTGGATTTGCAATCATCTGGCAGTCCAACTCGCGCAGTCAAACCGGGCATTGATAAAGAAGCTGAAGCACTTAGGAAAAAACAGCATGATTTGATGATGAAGGGTTATGCAGAAGAACAACGTGCGCTTGAAGAAATCAAACGTTTGTTAGCTGAACAAGATACGCAATTTAAACTTGGCGACCAATCACAAAGAGCAAGACAAAACCTTGCGGAGCAAGAAATCAACCGAGCACAAGAAATGCTGGAGTTGGTTCATGCTGGACGCAATATGCGTGGCGAAGATTTGCAATTGCTTCAGGAAATTAAAGAGATTGAATGGAAACGATTGGATGCCCGCAAAGCCATTAATGAAGATGACAAATTGTCCCGCGAGGGCAGGGAAGCGGCTTTGTTGCGTGAAAACGAATTGGCAGAAAAAGCTATTGAGTTAGCAAAACAACGCAATGAATTGGCAAAGCAAGTCCGTGAAGGCACTTTGTCTGAAGGCTTTTTCAATTCAATGAACACAATGATGCGGAATGCGTCAACACAATTTGAGCAAGGGCAACAAGTATTTCAGTCTGTTATGGGCAACATGGAATCTGCTATTGATAGATTTGTCAGGACAGGTAAGTTGTCGTTTAAAGATTTGGCGCGTAGCATCATTCAGGACATTATTGCAATTCAAATGAAAGCGGCTGCAACATCTTTCTTTGGATCAATGTTTAGATCAATGGGATTTGGCGGTTCTTCAATTGGTGGCAATGGAGTAAGCGGATCTGGTACAGGGATTCAAGGTTTTGGTTCGGCTTATGCTGATGGTGGCGAACCGCCAATTGGAAAGATTAGTCTTGTTGGTGAGCGTGGGCCTGAATTGTTTGTTCCACGTACTGCTGGAACAATTATTCCAAACCATGCTCTTAGCAAAATGGGCGGCACAACCAACGTCACCAATAATTACATCAATGCCATTGACACCAAGTCATTTGAAGACAGGTTGCTTGGCAGTTCTAATGCGATCTGGGCGGCTAACCAATACGCCAACAAATCGCTGGCAGTTAACAGGGGCCGAGCATGAGTTTTTACACATATATGCACACCAAAAAAGACACGGGTGAAGTTTTCTATATTGGCAAAGGATGTAAAAATCGAGCCTTTAAAAAACATGATAGAAGCAAATATTGGAAAAATGTTGCAACTAAGCATGGCTATGAGGTTTTAATTTTGTCTCATTGGGAAAATGAAAAAGATGCTTTTGAACATGAAAAATTTTTAATTTCATGTTTTAAAGAGATTGGAGCAAATCTTGTAAACCTGACAAGTGGTGGTGATGGTGTTATTGGATACAAAGCCACAGAAGAAGAAAAAAACAAGATGAGTGCAATTTGGAAAGAAAAATACAAGAATGGCTATGAAAATGCAAAAGGTATGTTGAATAAAAAACATAGCACAGAAACAATAAAAAAAATGAAGCATTCTCATTTATTGCGAGATTGTTCAATGTCTGAAGAAGCTAGAAAAAAAATATCCTTGTCTAGCATTGGAAAGCCTCCAACTTTTGGGATGAAAGGCAAGCAACATTCCGATGAAGCCAAGAAAAAAATATCTATGGCTTTAAAAGGAAAACAATGGACAGAGGCTAGAAGATTAGCATCTAAAAAGGATTAAAAATGTCGTTCCAAACTGTGTTTGAAAACCAAGAATCAATGACAGTAAACAACCGCCGCATGGTTGGTCAACAAGTTGCGCGTTCTGGTTATCTGACAGTGGCGCAATACCTAACGGCTGTGCCTTGGGTGTTTACTGTCACGCCAAACAATTATTTGTACTACCCAACGGCTCGGGCAATCATTCAAGCAATTGACAATAAAGACCGCCAGTTGCCAGAAACAATCCAGTTTAATTCAACAAACTTGTCTTGGTTTACCAAGATGCAAGGAACGGCTACAACTGCGTCTTTGAATGGTACACCTACACCTAATACACAAACGCTTGCCCTGACTTCAAATGGCACGTTTAAGGCTGGTGATTTCATTATGGTGAGTGGCTATACCTACAAGGTAACAGCGGATTCTGCTGGATCATCTGTCAGCATCCATCGGCCTTTGATTGGTGCGCCCACATCTGGCACAACAGTTTTTCTTGGCAATGCTTGCACATTTAGCGTGGTTGCGGAAGTCTGCCCAACGTATACTCTTGTTCCAATGACAAATGGCGCTTTTGTTCAATGGGATCAAGCGTTTGTTTTTAGGGAAAACATCACATGACAACAATTAACGCTGTAAATAGTTCATCAATTCGCCATGCCGAATTTGTGCGAATGGTGGTTGGACAAACAGGTAGCACAACAACCTATACGTTTTGCAATGCCGCCGCACCTGTCACAGTCAGCGGCATTACATTCACAAACCTTGGCGCATTGCTTGGCGTTGGCGATGTTCAGCGCGACATTAAAGCCACCAGCGATGACATGACCATTTCTCTTACCGGGATTAACCCGACTTGGGTTAGCGTTATCTTGGGGACTTACATTAAGGGTTCCACAGTTGAAGTGTGGCGCGGGTTCTTGGACAGCAACAACCAGATCATCACAACCCCAACAACGCAATTTTTCAAGCGTTATCAGGGCATCATCAACAACGTATCAATCTCTGAGAATTTTGACACTCAGGCTCGTACCCGTGTTGCAACTTGTTCTGTGTCTTGCTCGTCAATGCGCCGCATTTTGGAAAACAGAATGTCGGGCATCAAGACCAATCAGCAAAGTTGGCAATTTTTTTATGGTTCTGATAAATCAATGGATCGTGTTGCCACCATTGCTAACACTTACTTTGACTTTGGTAAGCCCCCGCAAACACAGACACAATCAACTGATACAACAACCATAACCACAGACGCTCCAGAGATTGACACCAATCGACCATGATAAGACTAGCAACAAGATATGACATTCCAAGGTTGTTGGAAATCGTAGAGGCGTATGCCTACGAAAATCCAATACAGACTCTTGGCAAAACAGAACATCACAATCCAAAGCACGTTGAGCAATTGTTGTTCAGTATCATCCTTGGAAAAGGTTTTATCTTGATTGACAATCATATGCGCGGCGCTTTGATTGCAATTAAACAAAACAATGTTTGGTCGCCAAGCGTAAAAGAACTACATGAGTTGCTGTGGTGGGTCGAGCCAGAATACAGGAACGGCTCGGTTGGGGGTCGGCTCTGGAAAGAATTTGACAAGACAGGTTCGGAAATGCTGGAGCGTGGTGATGTTGATTTCGTCATCACATCTGTCAGCGCACACGGGCCATTGATTGATTACACAAAGCGCGGCTACAAGATTGTCGGTGCAAGTTTCGTAAAGGAATAAAAATGGTCGGAACGATGATTATCATGGCAGCTTACGATGTAGCTGCTGTAGGATTGTTGTCTGCTGGACAGATGGCTGCTGCTTTTGCAATTAACTTTGCCGTCTCTCAGATTGTGACTCGCGTCTTTGGTCAAGATGTACAGTCTCCACAAGATAACGGAGTGCGCCAGCAAGTGCCTCCAAGCAGCACAAACGCTATGCCTGTGGCTTATGGCGATGTGTACATGGGCGGTACGTTTGTCGATGCTGTTATTTCAACAGATCAAAAGACGATGTACTACGTTTTGGCTGTATCGTCTATTAGCCCAAATGGTCAATTTACTTTTGATACAACCAAGTTTTATTACGGCGACCGCTTAATCACATTTGATGGCACTGACCAAACAAAAGTTATTAGCCTCACTGATGAAGCTGGTAACGTAGACACAAAGATTAGCGGTAATTTGTATATCAGTTTGTACAAATCTTCTGCTACAGGAACAATCGCATCACTGAATGGCGCGGCTGCTCCAAGCACAGTGATGGGTGGCACTGACATTGCTGTTGCTCAACGATGGGCTGCTACTGGTCGCCAGATGAATGGTTTGGGTTTTGCTATTGTCAAACTCATTTACAACCAAGACGCTGGAACAACAAGTCTTTCGCCAATTACATTCCATGTTAGCCATTACCTGAATGGTGCTGGTTGTGCTAAACCCGGTGATGTTTGGTATGACTACATCACCAACAAATACTATGGCGGTGCTGTTGGTTGGTTGCCTAACGGGACATTTGATTCTTCTTTTGTGGATGCAACAAGCGCAGCCACATTGAACGCATACAGCGATGAACTGATTACGTTCAACAACAGTAGTGGCGTCCCATCTACACAGCCACGTTATCGCATGAATGGCGTTCTTGATGCTGGTCAAACTGTGTTGACCAACATTGACAAAATCATGTCGTGCTGCGATAGCTGGATGACTTACAACGCGGCTTCTGGTCAATGGTCTGTCGTTACAAACAAACCAGAAACTGCTGCTTTTGCTTTTGATGATAACAACATTATTGGCGAAATTCGCGTCAGCGCAACTGATATTACTAGTTCTATCAATCAAATTGAAGCAAAGTTTCCGTTTAAAGAAAATCGAGATCAACCTGCTTTTGTTCAGTTGTATACGCCATCAACATTGATGTATCCAAATGAACCAGCAAACAAATATTCAATCACTTATGACTTAGTGAATGAAAGCGTACAGGCCAGCTATCTTGCCAATCGTTTGCTTGAGCAAGCCCGTGAAGATTTGATTGTTAGCTTCAGCACAACTTACTATGGCATTCAAGTGGATGCTGGTAGCGTTATCAGCGTTACTAACTCTGCCTATGGTTGGATGAACAAATTGTTCCGAGTGATGAAGGTTAATGAGGCATCGTTGCCAGATGGATCGCTTGGCGCAAAGGTTGAGTTGAGTGAGTACAACGCTGCTGTCTATGATAACTATGATGTGACAGCATTTACACCTGCACCGAATAGCGGCATTCCAAGCGTTACTTATTTCAGCGCATTAACAGCGCCAATAGTTACTGGTTATCCATCGGTAAGTGTTCCATACTTTGATGTAACAGTAACCATTCCAACAACGGGCCGGGTAACTACTGGAAGTTTGTTTTATACGACAACACCAACGCCATCATCTACTGATTGGAAACTTCTTGATGTTGCTGTTTCTTCCAATTCACAGCCAGTTGTGAATGGATCAACATACACGTTTACCAATCAAATCCTAAGTTCTGCAACATATTATTTTGCATACACTGTCGGAAATGAAATTGGCAATTCTGGATTGAGCGCACTGAGTTCGGCGTTCGTTTGGGGGCCAGTGGGCATGACAGGCCCAAGAAGTTCTAGCGGATATATTTACTATGGACTTTCAAGCGCAACGGCTCCCGCTGCGCCTACTGCAAGTGGATACAACTTCACAACAGGAACTTTTACGACATTAACCGCTGGTTGGTCTACTACGTTTACAGCACCAGATCCTGTTACTAATCCAGCAACTGAAGCTGGCTCAAAATTCTGGGCGGTTCGTTATAACGTGTCGGAACCTACTTATGGTGGCACACAAACAGTTACGCTGACTGCTGTTTTTAACTGGCAGAACTTGGATGGTCTTGTCACTTTTACAAACGTATCTGCACCAAGTGGAACCACGTTTATTGATGGTGGCAACATCACGGCAGACACGCTGTCAGTTAACAAAATTAAAAACAACTCATCTGGCACTTTTAACGTAAGCGGTTCATTTGGACTTGGTGTTGGCTCAACAATTGGTGGAAGGGCTGCGGCAGGTGTTTTTACATCTTCTAGTCCTGTTCTATATGGTTTGCTTGTTGCAAACACTGCTGGATTTAATGCTTTTGGTGCTGGCACTACAAACTCAAGCACTTCTGCTGGTTCTGCTGTTGTTGGTGTAGGTGCAGGAAATTCAACTTTTTCGTCATATAAACATCAGGGCAACTTGGGTAATGGTGATGGTGGTGGGTCTTTTGTTACTGGTGGCGCAAACAACATATTTGGCACTGGAGCAGTGACTCCAACCGCAGATATTCGTTTGGCGTATTACAACGGCGTAACTTCTTATGCTTACTACATTCAAAGCGGAGCAGCGTTCCCTTTTACTGCTGGTCACGATGCTTTGCAATTGCTTACAGAAGCAGTGCCCGAAGTTGGCGATTTGATGGTTGATGTAGATTTGATTGCGGCTCCAAGCGTCAACGACTGTATTACAGCCATGACTCCAAGCACATCTGCAAATCAAAACGGCGTTGTTGGTGTTTTTGTTGGCATAGCTGGCAATCAATTTGTGCCCGCTGCTTTGGGTATGTACACAGAAAACACAGATGGCGCTATGACATTGTTTGTTATGAAACCTGAGTTTGCGGACATTTACGATACTTACAGACCAATTGGAATTAACGCCATCGGTGAAGGCAAAGTAAATGTCTGCGGGCAAGGCGGCAACATTGCCATTGGCGACCTGATTTGCGCCAGCGACACGGCTGGAAAAGGCATGAAACAAGGCGATGATTTATATCATTCCTATACCGTGGCAAAATCTCGTCAAGCGGTGACTTTTTCTTCACCAGATGAGGTTGTACAGATTGCTTGCATCTATGTAAGTGGTTAAAATCCAATAAAACAAGACACCATTACCCTGCGGGAATCGTAGGTGTTCTAACTGTGAACAGGGAACTGTTATGGCCGTTTTTAATCGCAATACGCTGGCTCAGGTCAGCGGTTTTGACAATCCAATTCTTGCTGGTGAACTTGTCTGGGATCAGCAGACTTACTGGAACCTTTCATTCACTTCTAGTGGAAGCCCGGTCAATCTGACAGGTGCAACGCTTGACGCTCAGATTGTTCGCCGCCAGCTTTCAAACATCATTGACACGCGCAATGGTCTGACATTTGATATTGCAGACTACACGCCTACGCCAGCGGCTATTCCGCTGACAGTGACAAACATTAACAGCATTCTTGGCACTTGTACGCTTGTGATTGATGCTGGCGCTTGGTCTTTGATGAGTACCGACCCACAGCTAGAAATCAACGCACAGAATCCTGTTGGTTACTCTGGTCGGGTTAAAGTATCCTTTCCCGCCACAGGCCCGACACCTGCTGATGACATGATTATTTTCTTGTTGTTTCTTGTCCGTTCTGATGGTGTGGTGGTGCTATGAAAGCTTCAATCAATTCAAATGCTACGCCCATCACTGTTAATGTTGTAGACCAAAACAATGTCACTGTTGACATTAACCCGGTTCACAACGTCAGTCTTGAAGTTACACCACAGCCTCGCGTAGAAGCTAGGGTTGATCGTGGCGTTGTTGGCCCGACAGGCCCAACAGGCGCATTCGGTGGCCCGACAGGCCCGACAGGCGCAACAGGCCCTACAGGGGCGACAGGCCAAGGCATTGCCCTTAAAGGCTCGGTTCCTACTGTTGGTGATTTGCCTTCTTCTGGCAACACGCCCGGCGACTCTTACATTGTTCAGTCTGATGGGCATCTGTATACATGGACAGGTTCTGTGTGGATTGATGATGGCCCTATTGTTGGCCCTACTGGCGCTACTGGCCCTACCGGGCCTACAGGTGCTACGGGTAATGCAGGCCCCACAGGAAGTCAAGGCGACCACGGCCCCACAGGCCCGCAAGGCATTCAAGGTATTCAAGGCGATCAAGGTATTCAAGGGATTGCTGGCCCCACAGGCCCACAAGGCGCAATTGGAGCGACAGGCCCAACGGGACAACAAGGCCCGCAAGGCATTCAGGGTATAACTGGCCCGACAGGCCCAACGGGAAGTCAAGGCATTCAAGGGGATGTTGGCCCCACAGGCGCAA
>JACCDQ010103154.1_pt1 | contig 19945 bp, 29 predicted proteins | sample 7446031 | NCBI WGS metagenome assembly JACCDQ01 (sample SAMN15323442, study PRJNA562643) | freshwater metagenome | isolation source: river surface water | place: USA:Blue River Watershed | collected 2017-08-17
CCATAATCAGAACCTCCGAGATGGCACAATAGATAATCTAGACTTGTGCTGCTCTTTGAGAGCCCTTGCACTCTTTGGAGCCCCAAAGGTTTTTACAAACTCATTCTCAAAGTAAACCACTAAGTCTGGTCTATTGGTATCAACATCAAGCTTCTCATAGCACAACTTGCAGGCGTAATTTAAGGCTGGCTCAATGTAAATCTCTGGGACTTCTGTTTCGTCCTCATACAACTCCAACTTCTTGGGCATTCTGTAAGCCTCAATCTGCACGTTGTATTCAAGGTTGGGACACTTGTAGAGATTAAAGGAATTGTCCTCATCAATATACCACTTGCTGATGGTCCCAATGTTAAAGCCCGATGGGTTCAATGCATCAATCTCATTCATATAGGCTTCTGTCAAAAGACGCCCTCCTACACGCACCTTTTTGATGCGATAGATGGACTTATCGAGCACATAAGAAGACTGATTAGGAATGGTCTTAAAGTTCACCAAGGGAGAGGTCTTGTCGTAAATCAAGTTAGCCGTGTAGCACGCCACATTGAAAGCGTGGTTGATGTTGCTAATAAGCTCATCATCACTCCACAGCTGGTTGCCACTGATGTCCTGTATCTTGATACGAAGCTTCTCTAAAATTTTCTCTAGGGTCATAATTACTCCTGTGATTTGCTGGCGTTATACATTTCAAACGCAGCCAACATCTCCACACGGGAGACTTTGTATTCAGCTAACTTAGATAACACGTTGATATTGGGTAGCCCGTTAATCGTAAAGTAGCCAGGCTCTCCGCTAGCAGCCATCATCTCAATAATGGGAACCAGTAGTTCCCCTTTTTTCTTGGGCTCAATAGGCTCCTCGTCGATTTCCGTAGAGGCTACTCCCTCGATTTCCAATTGGTCGTGCATCGATAGGGCATCTCTGCGAAACTTCACGGGGATGTCTCTGAACTCACTGCCGATTGCAATGGCAGAACCATCCAGCAGGGCAATAACGATTTTCTGATTGGTTTTCGAACGCATTCTCATAGGGTGCTCCTTTTATTATTATTGAGATATCTTTTACTATACAAAATATAACTACTAAAATCAATTGATAGAATAAAAAAAGCCCCGCTTGTGGCGAGGCTCTTTTATACTTAGTGCAATTAGATTGCGGTGTTGATACGCATTACGCCTAAGTCTTCCACAGTTCCGCCCTCGATTTGGGACTTGAACTTGAGTTTCTTCATACCGAACATAAAGTCCACAGAGATACCGTGCTTGTTCTTGTAGTCATAGGTCTCTTCGATCCAGTCATACATGTCATACAGGTTGACCATTCCAAGAGCACTTGCACCTAACAAGAGGGCAGCAGCTCCGTCAACGTCCCCTGCAGGACCCCACTTAGCACCAGCAGCAGCACCAGTGGTGTTGAAGATTTGGTCCGTTACGTGGATGACGATGTTGTTGAACGTTAAGCCCTGAGCTCCGTTGAAAATGGGGTTGTCCATTCCCTTAGCAGCAGCGTGCAACAAGTTCTCTTTGAACTTGGGGTCACGGTTCAACTGAACCATCTGGTAGGGGTGCAACAGAAGAACAAAGAACTTCTTTCCACCAGCCTTGATGGGACGTAAACGCTTCACTTGAGCCATAGCACCTAACTCGAGGATGGCGTCATAGGTCAGCTTGTAGGTAGGAGTCACAGCAGAGGTGTCGCCCACTTCTAAGCTGGTTCCGTTCCAGTTGAAGTGACGCTTAGCAGAGCTGGGGGTCACATCAGCGAAGAAGGACAATGCATCCAAGGGGTCTTGACCAGGAAGAACGGGAACAGGAGAGCTGTCCGTCTTCAAGTTGTAGCTGGTTCCAGTCAAGGTGTGAATCTGCAAGCGGGTCAGCACATCACCGAACCACTCACCGAGTTCCAACTTAGCCGACTTACGGAAGTCAAGAACTTGCTTCTGCTCAGCTAACTTACCCTCAGAGATAGCAGCGTGACGCAGACGGTCAAAGCCGACTTCTTCCCAAGAGCTGTTTAATGCCTCTTCGGTTCCCTCTAGCGTGCGGTCTCCGCTAACACCAGTTCCCTCAAGGGCGTGCATCATAGGAATGTATGCAGCGGTCAATCCCTTGTCGGACTTCTTGAGTTCACGAATTTCACGAACGATAGAGTTTCCGTCAGTAGACGTAAATTTATCGAAAAAGTTTTCAGAGCGCACTTGTGTGATTACTTCCTTAATCCAAGCGGCTTTCTGTTGTGGCTGTTGTTTGCCAAAGTTTGTATAAGCCATTTTAATTATCTCCTAAAATAGAATTTGAGTTTATAGTTTTTTCTCTAATATAACCCGTTAGAAGCGGTAATTCACATTAAAGCAGTGAGCTCTTATTACACTGACGCAGTAATCTCGAAAACATTTTTTAGAGTGAATGACCACTTAATCTAAAAATATCACAACTAATTTATTGTTTGCAATAGTTAAAAACAAAAAAACTCACATTTCTGTGAGTTTTCTGTAATTTATTTAGGAAAATTAACCCAATAACTTATCACGCTCTGCTTGTGATAACTTTTCCCAAGCCTCAATACTAAGTTTCGAGGGGTCAATCTTCTCGACTGTTCCCTTGTTTCCTACCCCTAACCCACTGGTTCTAGGAGGTGTCTTGTTGGCAGTATCAACGGCTTTCTCCAAAGACTTCTTGGTGCGCTCCGAGGGCTCTTTCTTACCAGCAGGCTCACTCTTGGCGTAATAGGGAACCACACGCTCAACAGATTTCAAGAGGGCTTCAGCAGGGCTCATCCCTTTTGACAGATACATATCTCTAAAAGAGATGACCTCTTGAATAGCATCCTTGTTGGCTTGCTTGCTTTTGGCATCAAGCATTGGATACTTGGTCTCAATCGCACTAACAGTAGAGTTGAAACGCTCCATCTCTTTTTCTTGAGACACACGGCTCATCGTAGATTGAATAATGCGTTGCTCTGTTTGCTTGGCTAACGCTTCATTGATTTGCTTACGGATTTCCTTGGCTTTCTTGGTCTCTCCAACCAGCAAGGCATCCGCGTATTCTTCTTCCTTGGCATCAAAGTCAAACTCTGGCTCAGCAGGCTTCTCATCTTTTTTAGGAGCAGGCTTTCCAGCTACCTGACTACGCAAGGCTTCTAGTTCCTCACGCAGAGCATTACGCTCGTGAATTACTTTTTGGAAACGCGCAGCAGGAACAGCATTGGACTTCTTGTTCTTCGGAGCAGGCTCATCGTCTTGCTCATCCTGGTCTGTATCATCATCCTCAGGCTCTTCTTCATCGGACTCTTCATCAGTCTCCTCATCGGCTTCTTCCTGGTCCTGTTCTTCTTCTTGGTCCTCATCGGACTGCTCTTCGGACTGCTCCTGGTCTTCGACTTGCTCCTCGGACTTTTCTTCTTCTTTATCTTCCTCAAAGATTTCCGAGGACTCCAGCAAATCCATATCTGGCTCTTCGTTCAGATAGTTATCGTCAGCTAGGCTTTTTACTCCCATATCAACTCCTTATAGTTATTTTTATTGATACCAGTATATCAAATTATTTAGATATTACAAGCATTTATTAAAACGCAGGGGACCATCTCTGGCGTGCCATATTTCACCCCGCTCTAAGGCATCTTAGTAAATCATTTGATTTACCGATAAGTCCAGTCCATACACATTTTGCGTATAGCGAGAATTATTAGTTTGGTCCTTGACGCTCAATACCCGTGGTATAACCCTCAGCAGGAGACACAGGAATTGCAGGAGACAAGGTATCAGTGTTCTGATTACCATTAAAGATGTCTATTCCAGCAGGACCATTGATATCTTGTGGGGCTCCATTGTCATACGCAGGAGTTTGCAACATATCTACAAAGCCAGCAGAGGTCGCAATCTCATTGGCAACCGAGGCAACCTCCATATCTTGCAGAACTCCAATGCCAGTCTGAAGTCCGCTATACAGCCCTTTCATATTGGTCTCAAAGGTGGCTGCTCTAATCTTGTCAATCTCAGCCTTAATCTTGCTCTCCTGAGCCTTGGCAATTGCAAGCTGTGTTTCTTGCATCGGGTCAGGCTGTTGGTTCTCTTTTTGTTTTGCCATTGCCTCAAGAATGTCAAACTTCTCACTCAGGTTGCTGGCTCGAATGACAAACTCATCGGGAATCTGAATGCCATACTGCTTCATCTCTACCAGTTGCTCGAACTGGCTAGCGTCATAGGTGTGTCTCATGGGTTGCTCTGTGATTAACACATCGTATTTTCCAATGGTCAAATCGTTTTGAATGAAACCCTCTTCTGTCTCTTGGTTTAGGTTCAGTAGCTCGTCATAGTCCTTGCCCGTCATTGGGTCAATCTCTGTAATGCGAATAACCCTAGGGTTGTCATAAAACATCTGCACGAGTTCTAAGACTTTTCTGGTCAAAATCTTGCGGGTCAACGCTAGGTTGTCTAAGGGACCAGCCATCTGGCTTTGTGCGGCAATCTGACGGGACTGCACGGCAACGCCAGAACGCTCATTGCTTTGAATGCCACGTGCAGAGTCAGGAACAGTGCTCTCACGCAAGCCTCTTTTGGCAAACTCAGCCAGGCTATCTAAGCCAGTTGGCAACTGGGTGGCTCCAATCTTCTGGGGAGGAGTAGCACCACGACGAAGTTCTACAACAATGCCCGTCTCCGAGGCTCTTTGCGTGAACTCATCGATGTCCATATTGGTGATAGAGCCCTCTTCTACGATCCATCCTCCGTTGGCTCCCGTGTTCATCACGTGCATTTGTTGCGAAATAAACTTGTTGAGCATCTCTTGGTAGTCAATAGCGTTATCGACCACTCCTAGGGTTCTTCCCCGACGAAACACTGGGGAGAACATCACGACCGAGTAGGATTTATAGGGAGAAATGTCGTCCCGCAGCACAATGCTTCTGGTAGCAACGGTCCACTTGACCTTACGCATCATCTTCTTTTGCAAAAAACCACCCAAAGACAGCATCTCTTGAATGCGTCCTTGTGTCATTCCAGCGGTAGACACAGACTCTCCCGTTGGATACACAATGGCTTGCCCCATTTCATACACATAACGCTGGCAATCAATGACCTTATAGCGTTTTACCTCAAAGGCTTCATCGCCATACCCATAAATGGACTCAATTTGAGGGGTCTCTGAGTAAGAGTTCGAGAAATTATTGCGAGTAATCCCAGAGTCATTCCACTCAGAGCGTAAATTCTCGGGCATCTCCTCGGCTTCTACCTTGTCTCGCAAGGCTTTACCATACAGAAGCTCAATCTCATCTAGGGTTAAATCCTTTTGAATGAGCACATACTTCCAATCTTCTGGGTTATAGGAGTTGCTATCGGGGTCTGGAATGACATCCATTGGGTCCAGCACGTTAATCTTCACTTCCCCGAAGATGTTGTGCTCGTAATCCATCAGAACCTCAAAGTAGCCTCGTTGCTGAATGAGCCCATCGGAGAATACTAGGGTTTCCTTGTGGTGCAAATCGTTTTGAACGGCAATGTGCTTAAAGGTTTTCGTATGGATGACTGCAAGTTTCCCATCAGAGGCTCCTCCTGCTGGTTTGAACACGGGCTCCATCCGATTGTTAATCTGATAGGAAATCATATGGTCAATAGACTGCTTGATTTCATTAAAGGCATACAGTGGACGACCTTGAGAGTTCAAATACTCGATGTCCTCCTGAGACCACTGCTCACCCAAATAGAAACTTTCACACTTCTTGGCTTGTCTGCAATAATCTAAATGCCCCCTTGCGATGGCATTCTCATATTTACTCCATATGTCTCTTGCTAATTTCATAGTTATTCCCTGTAATTTTTATAATATCAAGCCCTTGACCGTGAATTATTATTCTGACGCTTCTTTTTATAATAATCGTTCAGCCAACTTTTTTCTACACTTTTCTTTGGACGAGCATATCTTTTCATCATAATGGCATAGCGTAGTGCCGAGATGGCATCGTCATCCATCTTGACAATCTGCCCGTCTTTTCTGTGGTAATTCCGAAGTTCTTCAATCAGAGGTCCAAGGGAACTGAAGATTTTCAGACGACCCGTTTGGAAACGCTCCAACATTTCCAGAACAGAGGCTTCTAGTGAGTTGGAGCCATCGTCATATTGAGCGTGGTGGTGGGTCATATTGAGCCCAGCCTCCCGATAAAACTGAGCGATTTGTTTACCAGAGCCCTTGTCGTGCTGCAAGGCATCGTGTGGATAGGCATACTCGATGTTCCCCCAAGGCTTCACCGCAGCAGCCACCAAGGCTGGCGTCTTGTTCTTCTCCCGATAGCAAGCCGTTGCATAAATAACATCGTTGTCTCTGTCCCAAGCAATCTTCACCACTGCCGTTGGGTGGTCCCACCCGATGTCTATGGCTCCCATCAGGGCAAAGTGGTCGGGTATCGGAAAGGGGTTCACGATGACATCATCTAGTTCAATCGGAAAGACCATTCCAGAGCCAAAGACTGGAATACCATACATACGAGCCTGTCTCTCGTGGGGAGGGTAAGTGAGCAATAGTTCCTTTTTCTTAGCCTCTGTGTAGTGGTCAATGTCATCAATGCCCATATTGATACGCACGCATCTGTGAGCAATAGAGGGATGAGGCTCTGGGTAGAAACGCTTAACCACATCGGTCATACCATTTAAGGGGGTAAAGGTAATGAAGATGTCTCCATCGGTGGCGTTCGTTCTGGTGATACCCTCCATATACACATCCATTGGAGGCTCTTCGTCAAACCACACCAGGTCTACCGTGTCAGCCTGCCACTTGGAGCGTCCCTGGTCATAAGAGGCAAAACGAATGACCGAGTTGGTCCCCGACACGTGCCGAACCACAATGGCATCTAGCGAGTTCTTCACTTGTCCTCTGGAATAACTGATGATGGTGTCATATGGTAAAAAGCCAGTGCCCCACGCAGACTCATCTTGTGGCTCACCTACCAGAAGACGCTGGATACCGTTCATTCCCAGCAGGATGGATTCGGACCCACAGATAATCTTCACGGGCTTGTTGTAGCGTCTTCCAGTCCACCAATCAGGGTATCTACCCGTGGCGTGCATGGCTAACTCTGCGGCTCCCGAGTAGGTCTTACCTCCTTGGTTCATCGCCATAAACAAACGCTCTTTGAATTTGGCTCCCAGTTCGTGGAACTGCATTTGCTTCTTGTTAGGCTTGTAGTAGCGTAATCGGTTGCGTCTTCTATCTAGCTCCTCTGCCTCTTGTGCTTTCTTACGGGTGTCTAGTAGCTTATGGAAGACCCGTCTGTCCTCTTCGTTCAGCAGGGGAATGATGTCTTTTGGTGCATACCCTTGTTCTATCAATCGGGTTAATGTGGACTCTTGCATAGGTTCTCTTCTTATTGTTCTTTTGGTTTATCTGAGGGTTCCATATCGATAACGTGTGGACCCACATTCTTATTGACTATGGGAGCAGGCTTCATAGACTTTAATTTCTTAAAGCCCTCCTCCCCAAACTGCTTTTCGATAAAGGCTTCCAGGTCTTGGTTGATGATGTCTAGGGACAACTTCTCCGAGACATCTGCTGTGCGTTTTACTAGGAGACCATTTAACGAGGCTCTCATCTTGATGCACTCCAACATCAGTCTTCCGTCCTTTTTCTCCCTTGCCCAGTTAGCAATCTCTTGCGTTTCATTGAAGGCTTGCTGAACGTCATACTGGAACGAGGCAGCAGATTGAGTAATGATTTGCTTACGGAAGAACTCTATGGCTTCTGGAACCCCTGGAACCTTGGAGGTCTTCCAGGCATTCGAGGAAATACTAGAAGGCTTATCGTTTTGTCTGTCATAGGCTTTCTTATAGGCTTCAAAGTTAGACAAGCCCTGAGCCACATACAAAGCAAACAACTCCTGCTTAGGGGTAAGGCGTTTACCGATAGCAAACTGCAAATCTAGGGACTGTTCAAAGTCCTGCTCTTCTGGGGCTTCTTCGGGGGTCTTCTGGGTCTCCCTAGGGGTGATATCGGTAATATCTTGAACGCCCAAAAAATGGGGGTCTATGGGGGTCTTATTCATATCTTTTTGGTCCATATGGGGGGTCTTATAGTTATATTTATTAGACAACTTAATGATACTTATATCTTATGGAATATTCTGGGGGAAATCAAGGGCTAATAGTATGTCTATAAGTAAATCTATAAGTTGTCTATTAGTTGTCGTCTACTGGAAAAACTCACAAAAAATCGCGGGGTGTGTATTAGGTTAATCTAATAGATTGCCCATATAGGGGGGTCTTATGGGGTAAAAAAGGGACTATCTGTCTTGATATGACTATACTCTGGTAGTTCCGCGCGACCCCCCGTCTGTCCCCATATACCCCCTATCGACGACCAACAAGAAATCTCTAACAGAGCCACAAAAAGAATATTCAACAAGAAAGCCCGCAAGATATCAGCAAGAAAGCACAAGAGTAAACAACAAGAAAGCCAACAAGAAAGCAACAAGAGTATCAACAAGAAAGCACAAGAGAAAGCAACAAGAAAGCCAACAAGAAAGCCCAAGAGGGGCGTGGCGGGCTATTCTTTGAGAGCGTCGGCGGGCTATTCTTTGAGAAGGTCGGCAAGAAGGACGGCAAGAGGGACGGCAAGAGGGACGGCAAGAGGGCAACCACAAGAAAGCCAGCAAGAGTCGGGCGGGGGTTCTTTTTGTCTATCTTTTCGATCGTTCTTTGTTCTCTTTTTTTAATAAATGCCGCCCGTTTTCTCTTTTTGTTTTCTCTTTTAGATTGCCCGCAAGTATCCGCAAGATTGCCCGTGAGAATGCCCGTGAGAATGCCCGCCCGATTTTCTATAAGTTGCCCGCCCGTTTTTCTCTTATTGAATGCCCTTTGATTGCCCTTATTGATTGCCTTTATAAATGCCCTTTACCGTTCGTCGGGCGGTTTAATTCTTTTTGTTTTATTGCTTGACGATTTATCTAAAAACGATAAGCTATTAAATAGATAGATAAAACGATCTATCGGTATATAAAAGCTAAATTAAAGGAGAAAAAAATGAGTTTATATAAAAAGCAATTAGAGCAGATCAGCGATAGCGTGTTTTTTGCAGAGTTCGCGCGGATTCGATTTTTTGTGAGTTTTAACGACGATTCCGGATCTTTCTTTATTACTACTGAAAACGAAAACAGCGAAGAGATAGAGATCGCGGACTCTCTTTTATCAAGTTTCGTAAGATATTTCGAACTTGAAAATCAAGCAGCGGCAAGAATGGAAGCTCATAAAGAATATAAAGAGTATAAAGCGCTTGAAGACATGAATAAATTAGACTACGACGACGAAGAGATCGGGATCTACTTATAAGCCAACCGCCCAACAACCAATGCCCCCCCGCCCTTGTGCGGGGTTTAGGGGTACCAGGGGGACACACCCCCGCAATATAACAATAAAGGAGATAACAAATGAGGGTTTTTAAATACTACACAATTAAATACCTATTGGAGACAGAGGACGATTATTTGCAATATATGCTATACCATGCATTTTATCGGCACTATGTTAATGATGATCTTGATATGACTTTGAGTGAAAACGAAATAGAGAATTTAATTTATTCTTTTTATTATCAATGGCAGAGCGATACGCTGATTGAGATCAATTTTTCAAGGGATCGCGCAGATATTGTAGACAATTCAGACCACCCAATTTATGCACAGATGGCGGCATTAAAAGAAAAACGGGACTACGCAAGATTAACAAGAACCAAAAAGACAACCACCAAGACCGCCCCCCGCCGTTTATAAGCCAACCGCCCCCCCCGAAATCCCCCCGCCCTTGTGCGGGGTTTAGGGGTACCAGGGGGACACACCCCCGGGCAATCGACAAGAAAAACAAAAAGAAAAACAAAAAGGGGACAACATGAAAACCGCCAAAATCTTAAAAACTTATCTTCTTGAAAAAATGCAAGGGGGAACCCACGCGATAACAATCGGGGGCGACTTGTTGCATTTCTACGACAATAGCCCCGCGATCGGCTTGATGATTACAACGCCGAAACAATCTAAACACTTTGAGTCAATCGACAAGACCCCGCAGCTTGCGGAACTCTTGCACTCTCTCTTAAAAGAAAACGCGGCGGACTATCTCGCACACGCAGAACACGCGGAACTATCGCAGATTATCGACAAGAGACACGCAAGAAAAGCCGGGGGGATGCGTCTATAAGAATAAAACCGATGGGCTTACCGTTCGTCGGCTAATTAAAAAAACTTGTTTTTTATCTTTACAAGTTATCAAAAAAGGGTAAAATAATAATAGTAAAGCAACATCGCGATACTAAATAAAGGAGAAAACATTATGTCTTACTATAATACTAAATACGCAAGCACCACGATTGAGGCGCTGGAAGAATACGCGCGGCAAGGCAGCAAGCCCGTCGAAGGCGTTTATTATCAAGGAAATTATGGCGTGGACGTCTATGTTAATTTTTCAGATGTCTTTGATGGAAAAATTAAGGTCAGCAAAGCACTGATGAATAAAATTGCAAGACGCTACGACGCATTGAGCAACGAACAAGAATAAAGCCAACCGCCCCCCACTAACGCCCCCCGCCCTTGTGCGGGGTTTGGGGGTACCGGGGGCAACATCGCCACCGATTATCAGGAGAAAAATATGGATTACAAATTACACTTCAAAGACGCCAACACGAACGCCCGCACATTTTCAATCGTGTTGACGCCCAACAGCACCTACGGGAAAACCGCAAAGGCTATCGACACGAACGGCAAGAAACTCGGCGGGGTAGTCTCTGGGTCGCTCTCGGAGAATATGAAACAAATGCACGCCCTTGCCAACGCTCTGGACGCCTTGTTGACACAAGATTGCCCGCTACTGGTATCCGCACGGCAACAAATAGAAAAACCCGGCTCGCTACATTACACCCCCGGGCATATCGTGCGGCACTTTTTAGAGTCGCAAGGGCTTTCATTATCTTACCCAACGACAACAAAGCAAGGACGCAACAAGGTAGACACCTACACGCTCGAAAAGACACAAGACAGAATCACCAATGAGACACTTGTCAAGATACTGGAAGAGTTGACGCAGGAGGCACAAGAAAGAGAGGCAGCCCCCCGCCGTCTATAAGGGCAACCGACCCCCACCAACGCCCCCCGCCACCGTGCGGGGTTTGGGGGTACCGGGGCAACCGCCCCGCGATATAACAACAATAAAGGAGATACTATTATGAGTAAAAAGCACACAGAAAGAAAAGCCGAGTTAATTAACGCCTCGGTCGAGTTTTTGAAGAACATTATTTATTACACCAATAATTTTATAGGAGATAAATATGGGATTTTTTCCGGTTTAGACTTTGAAAACGAAAAAGGCGAATGCCCCTTAAAAGTATATGTGGAAATTAATAGAAACCGCCTTATTAGCACTTACGGGGCAACCGACGAGCTTAACAAAATTGACGAATATGGCGTTTTTGTGTCGGGTGTTAGCGGGGTAAATTGGCATGGGACTATTGGCGGGGGAGATGGCGACAAGTCGGAACGATTTGACGACATCAACATTTACAATTTCGGCGGCTTTAATTTGGTGCTATCGGCGGGCATTGTAAGTTATGGCATTGAGCTTGATTTTAATGAAGAACATATGGACTTTTGCGAGATATTTAAGTTTGACGAAATTGGATACGCATACGATAAAATGATGGCGGCTTATGAGGCTTACCGGTTAGATGAGGCAATGCCAAAGGCAACCACCAAGCAAGCAACAAGACGCCTATAAGGCTAACGCCCCCAGCCAACGCCCCCCGCCACCGTGCGGGGTTTGGGGGTACCGGGGCAACCGCCCCGCGATATAACAACAATAAAGGAGATACGATTATGGATTGGGACAATTTTGACCAAATTAAGGCAAGGGTTCAAATATGTGGCACTGAATTAAGATATGCAAGCCCACGACTACAAGACAGCGATGAGATTGTGGCAATCGCAGTGCAAAAATCTGGTTGGGCTTTGAGATTTGCCAGCCCACGTCTACAAGACGATGAGAAAATGGCAAGCCTTGCAATTAATAATTGGGCTTTTTCTTTGAAATATGCCAGCCCAAGATTAAAAGACAGCGATGAGATTGTGGCAATTGCTTTGCGACAAGATGGCGACGCCTTGCGGTTTGCAAGCCCACGGATTAAAAGAGCGGTCACCCGTGCTTGCAAGAGCCTAAAAACTGACGACAAGGTACAGGGCTTTGCCTATTACTTGGCACAAAAGCAAGCCAAAGAGTTAAGAGCCTTACTACCAGCCAAAAAGACAACCACCAAGACCGCCCCCCGTCGTCTATAAGAACAACCAGGAGAACCCCTTATGCTTACCCCCCAAGACTTCCAAGTCTTCCGCCAGATAGTCGCAAACGCCCCGGAAAACATTTTCCACTTCCAAAATGGAAACGGGGACGCCTTGCAGTTATACATAATGGAGACCCACCAGAAACAGCGAACGACCCGAACGCTTGCCGTCCGTGTGAAAACCGCAAGTTTCCCACACCTTTCTTTCTCTTACGATATCGACGAGCAAGCCCTATGCGCGGGAGAAGAAATAGATGACAATTTACTACACCTCAAAAGCTCTCTTGCTTATCAGTCAATCGTCGAGCGAGAACAGTTGACAGCCCTATTGCCAGAGGCAACCACGGCAAACGCCCAGAAAGTGAAACGCCTATGAAGTCTTACGAACAATACGGCATTGATTTTGCATTTAGAGACGCAGTGCTCCAAGAGCTGAACGCGGGCAAGCCTTGTTTGAGCCTTTGCTGTCCACTTCTTCGCAACGATGAGGAGATTGTCCGGATCGCCTTGAAAATCAGCGGGTTCCAGTTGCAATGGGCGAGCAGTCGGCTCAAAAATAACCCAGCAATCGCCCTGCTTGCGATGGAGACCAGCGAGGGCTGCTATACCTACACCGGAAGAGACCTCAAAGAGCAAGTCCGGAAGATGCAGCTGGCGTACCCCAATATGACCCGCACGATGGCTTTGTTGACACTGGACGCCCAGCGAGTGGCATTGGAGCTCGCAGAGGCTATCGACACGGCAAAAGCCCCGACAAAACCAAGAGAGCCACTTAAAAGGCTGTAAGGGAGCACCGCCTCGTAGCCCACAAGCCACACCCACCAGCAAACGCCCCGCACTCTGCGGGGTTTTCTTGTAGACTGCTCCTATGGAAAAGCAACAGACCATCAAGGCTATACGCCTATCAAAGATTGCCCCGCAAGACCTGGTGCCCTACAAGGACGAGCCCGATGTGATGATGGAGTTGTTTGTGCAGAAGAGCCCACACATCGAGAGCCTCGGAGATGAACTGCGGCAAGACCACGGCTTTATGCGTTCTGCTTTTATGATGGACGAGAGAGCCATCCGACTATTGCCACCCTACTTCTTTGAGAGCGAGGACTTTGTGCTGGACACCCTGCCAAAGTCTGCCAAATACGCCCACTTATTGAGCGCAGAAGTCCGCTCCCTACCCAGTGTGATGTTTAGGCTATGGAACCACGATAAAAACGCTCTAAATCATATGTCCGATGAGTTGCAATCGCGGTTCAACGACCTACAAGGAACATTCGGGGACGACATACCGAAGATATTTGAATACCTTATTAGAGAAGTAGACAAGCACGATATGGGCAGTGTTGAAGCCGCATACGAATACATCAAGATTGACCCTTATTTACTGCAATACGCAGAGGAGTCCGTGCGGGATGACGAGCAATTGATGCTTGCGGCATTGCAAATAGCACCACGGGCACTTCAATACGCAAGTGCGAGACTAAAAGGCGACCTACAATTTCTTGAAAAAGCCTTGCCAGATGACCCTCGCTACGCCTATGCAACCAACAACCTCCCCAAAGAAGTCTTAAACGACCTTGTGTTCGCCAAGCTGATTACCCGCAAGCAATACCCCATCGCTTGTCTTGGAGCCAACCTTAAAAGACGCATTGCGAACTTCCAAAAAAGGCACAGCATTGCCAACGCTGCGATTGCCATTGAGTATATGCTGCAAGAGCAACAAGCAAAAGAGACCAAAAAGGCTCTCAACAAGATAGTCAAACGGGCTCCTGCCAGAGGCACCACCAAGCGTCTATAAGACAAACAAAAAGAGGGCTTGGTGCCCTCCTTTCTTTTTGATAGCCTTGCGTTAAATCACAGAGGTCATATCTTTGTATAAAGCCTTGACCGCCTCGTCCAGCAAAATGTCCTGCTGACTGGTTCTGCGGGACAACTCTTGCATAAGGGTTCTGTCCATCTTGTTGTGATAGACCCACAAGATTTCCTCGGGCTTCAAATGCACCAAGAACTTCACATTGTTGAGAACCACTGGGCTCATATAGCCAAACAGGCTGGCTCCGTGGGCAAAATACGGCGTTCTTGCTAACTGGTATAGCTTGATACAGTAGTCCACATTACGCAAGACGCTGGGCTCTGCAAACTGGATGGCGTGGTGATTGTTTTGCACTGCTGCCTCGACAACAAGCGACATACTACGCACACGCTCACTAAAATGCTTCAATAGCATTCCGTCCTTCTCGCAAAAGCTGATGGCTAACATCACATCATCCAGCTGGGACTTTGTTGCCTGGTCAATCGTGAACTCGCCCTCTTCAATGTCTACGCACACATCTAAAAAATCGTAATTATTACTCATATTATTCTCCTTATTATAAATATTTTACTTCTCTAACTTTGCCACTATCTGGAATTAACGCCTCTAACTCCTGCACCTCCTTTTGAGCCAGATAATAGTTAAACGCTTTAATAACATCATTAGTTCCAAATAAATTGCAGGCGTCTTCAACTACAACTTGCAATCGCCGACTTGCCGTATTGATAGCACGCTCATTCTCCATAATCGCAAGAAGCACGATTTCATCGGAATCTTGCAAACGTGGAGATAACCATCTCAAAGCCCTTCCATCTTGATGCACTGCAATGCTTGCAATTTCTTCATTATCTTGCAAACGAGGGCTAACATACTCCATCATATACCAATACTTTTTGATGTAATGTTTTACTATCTGCTCACTATCTTGTATGCGTTCACTCACATACTCAAACGCTTGACCATCAACATTTAGTGCAATGGAAACCATATTCTCATCGTCCTGAAAACGAGGGCTCGCAAACTTTAGTGAACGACCATCTTGCTGAATGGCAATCTTCACAATCTCTTCATTATCTTTTAAGCGTGGGCTTGCAAACTGCAACGCCCATCCGTCTTTCTCTACTGCAAGTCTTACGATTTGCTCATTGTCCCGTAGCCTATCGCTGACAAGGCTTAAAACAGAGTAGGTTCTGCTGCAATAATATGCAAGACTGCCAAGTTTCTTTTGAGCGTCTGCCGTAATATCAGTCAACCGATACTTTTTACCCGTTAACTTGTCATCATTTAAGACATCGATGACTTGCTGTTCATCATCCCAATTTATTTTACTCATCATTTCCTCCTATGTATTCTTTGTAAATAATTGCTCCCACCAGAACACCCACTAAAAAACTAATTAGGTAAGCCATTTAGACACCTAACCCTCTCTTGGCGGCGTTCGTATAGACCACCCCAAAGCCACCAACTGACAACTTCTGTGTGGGCTCCATCAGGGCTAACATCGGGACAGCCTGCAAGTCCCCATCAAGCAATGCCTGGAGCTCTGCTGGCGTTGCGTGCATAACCTTGGTGGCTACATACCCAGCGATGTCCGAGGCGTTGAAGTTGGTCTCTTGAACCACAAAGTGCCCTACTACCTTGCAAGAACAAGTCGAGTGGGCTACCACCGAGGCAATCTTTAAGTCATCTTCTTGGACACACGAGACGCTCCAAAAGATACCCGTGCTCTCGTCCAGTGCTACCTTGTTGACTGCCCGAGGTTGCGTTGCCAGTTTTAGGGCTAAACGCACGCCACTATCACGAGAGCCATTGATGACATCTTGCTTCCCGCGTGCAATAACTTGACGATAATCTGATTTTACTAACATAATTTTCTCCTTATTATTATTCTGCATTTCACTGCATTAGATACATTATTTCATTTATACGATAAACTGCAAGCGTTTTTTAATACCGTTCGTCAGGTAGATACCACTGTTGCAATCTTGTTGTATTGACTGCTGCGTATCTCTTGGATGACCACTTGGCGACCCACATATAAGTTCCCAAGGTTCCAATGGCGTTTCTTGGAGACAAAAGCCTCCTCGGACGCTCCATAGTGCCTGCCCTGTTCATCTTGCAAGACAAACCAGTTCTCGCCCTTATAGTCATTGGTAAATACAATTCTTGCTTTAATTTCCATATCAGCCTCCCATTACTTTGTATACTTCGTGCATTACATAAGCAGAGCAAAAGAGCATTAGAGCCATCAGCATAGCCAGAAGCCACAACATCTTATTAATCTCTTTATCAAGGTCTTTCTCATACTTCTTTTTATTCTTCCTGATTTCCATAATATAGTCCTCCCGTTTCATAATCTTTTTACTTCACGCTCGACAACTGGTGCCTGTGGGGTAGCCAGCTCCAACTCTGTGCGTATATTCATCGCTTCTACATACGCCAACTGCTCTTTGAGTGAGGCAATGGTGGGCTCCGAGCCAACGCTGGCAGAGTATTGCATTGAGGCAATAACGGCTCGCAACATATTCTCCAAAGCAATATCGTTATCTTGCAGTTCATCAAACGAGATGTGGTTCATTTCCAAGTCTATAAACTCGTTGACCCCATCAATCACCCTTGTGCGAACCTCGTTGTAAATGTCGTGTAGTTCTCTGTGCTTGTGGTCATACATCCTGCCATCCACCAGATGAAAGTAAGAAACCTGCATCACATAGCGTCTATCAAGTATCTTCACTGCAAGATACACATCGACATCAAACTGAACCTTCTCGTCTTTGAGAACCTCCACGACATCCAAGTTGAGCGAATGGATACCAATGGACACATCCCCCATTGTCGTCTTGCAGTGCCGTGAGACCCTCTCTTTGACATCACGCTCTAACCGATTTGCCAGAAGTTTGCTCTCATATGAAAAGCCTGTAATTAAATAAGACATTTTTTCCTCCCTAATGAAGCCAAGTGCTTCACTAATAAATATATCTTTTTATTTTCTTATTGCAAGCAAGAGGGGCTACCACTTATCGGAATTGCCTTACTGACGATTAAACGTATACCACTGCTGCACCCGATGGCATACTGCTTGGAAGCCATCAGTTGACACACAAGGTTATCATCCATCCAGGCAACGCCATTAAGAGCATCGAGCACGAGTTTTGCCACATTGTCGATATCGGGCTTCTTGTCATACACAGGGTTCTTTTGGAGCTCCAAAACACGCCCTTTTGTGTAGCTTTTAGGCACCTTAAAGAAAAACACGAGGCTCACCATCAGAGGCTCATTAAGAGGGCTAAAAGAGCCCATTTTTGAGGTAAAGATGTCCCTTATGGAATTCTCTGCGTCCTCGGTCTTCTTTGGGGTATAACCTCCCCACTTTCCTATGCGTGGTCTTTGCTTTCCAAAGGGTTCTACCTCGAAGAACACATCAATCAGATTATTTGAGGTGTCCATCGCGTGCTCCTAACATAAACCCCCACAGAGGGTTGCTTGCAATCAGGTCTTTGATGACCTTCTTGAAGTTAGGAGGCTTCTTCATATACAAGTCGGAGCAGTTAGAGCCCTCCTTGCGTCTGTGATTTACTTTTATAACTGTGTAGCCACTCATAGCCATCCCCTTTTCTTATTATTATTCTCTGCGGGCTTTGCCATAGCCTCATTGAGCTCTATATAGCTTGCTCGTCTTTCATTGCGTGATGTTTTATCTTGTCCGTCTGGATACACAAAGTAGCAGACCACGAACTCAAAATACTGCCCGAAATTGTCGGTGTTATTGCCGTTGTGAACGACATAGGAGTAAATGGGTAGCGAGCTGTCTCTGCCTTGGGTGTTTAGTATGTTTGATATGAGCCCAGAGGCAATCATTCCTGTTGCATTGATGAAGCTGTCGTAGTCATCCAAATGCACGCGTCTAATAGATAACCGATTACACCCTCCATCTATGGCTTGCAGTAGGGCAAAGGGCTTTGATAAGTAGTAATAGGTTTTGTGTAGATGGGGAAACAGTGATGTCCCATCGGAGTAATCTTCAAAGGCTCCATTGAAGCACTTAAAAAACTCTGTGGAGCCTCCACCTACTACATCAAGATGTCGCTCAATTTTTCTTAATATCTGCGTGTATTTCTTAAATGTATCAGGTTGCATGGAATCATAAACGCCTAACCTTAGGCTTATTTTCTTCCATCATATCTAAATTATTATCACTTGGCAACTTTGGTAATAACAATTGCTCTAAATACTCTTTATTCTTCTGCACGATAATCTCTGGCAACTTCTTTTCTGCCTCGTTAAACCGCTTCTCTAACTTGTTGAAATCTCGCAGAACATCAATGTAATCATCAATGCTCGTCTGGTCGTGCAAAAAGAAGGTGTCGTTTGCGTATAGCGTGCGATACTCACAGACCCCCTCGTCGGTAATCCACGGGAGCTGCACTTTGGCAATCATTTTGACCCCGTGTAGTTCACCCTCACAGGCTCCATCGATAATCATTTGGAATAAAAAAGAGCCAGGCTTACCAGACCAGCCCAGCTTCTTTTTGGTTTCCCGTGCTTTATTGGTGTCTAATAGTTTTGGTCTCATAATAGCCTCCTATAAGACCATTATAATATTTACACGGGTAATTGCAATTCCGTTCGTCAGTGATAATACCGAGAGATAATCTTCTCCTCTGGAAGAATAATCTTTTTGGTTGTCCCCATTGGTAGACCATCAGCCGTCAAAATGGAGCTCTCTTGTTTTTTAATCTCTAACTTCTCTTTGATTTGCTCATCAGTCATCTGGTCAATCTCATCGAGTTTTTCCAGGTAGTAGCCATATTGCATTTGCACCTTGATGCCCAGCATTGTGATTTCCTGCCCGTTGTAGAAGATGGAGCACACATGGAGCCCCTCATAGGTCTCGATGGCATACAAGGTGTTCTCCCCGTATAACTGCTCAATCATCTTTCCGATGACCTCAGGCTCTGCTTGGCTCTTGATGATTGCCTCACGGGTTGCCTCGTCTAAAATTTCTTCCATAATCATAGTGCTCTCCCTTATTATTATTTATAGCTGACGGATGTCACGTTTGTAAGATTGATAATGCAGTTAGAAGCCTTGTATTCGGGAGCCTCCAACTCAATCCATTGGTCATCAAACTTCACGAGAAACCCAGTGAGTTTCACCCCGTTATTCAAATGAACCATAACTTGGTCGTGCCCTGCCAGTAGCTCTTGCATAAAGTCTTTGTAGACAAATGGTTTTTCTTCTTGTTCCATAAATAGCCTTTTATTTTGTATTTAATCAAAATAGAAGAACAATAGCAAGGAATAATCAGAACAAAAAAAGAAAGAGTAGACATTTATCTACTCTTTCCCGTGGTCGCAAACATAGGAGGAAAAACAACCACTAACAACAACAGGAGATATAAGAATAATTATGTTCTCTGTTAATTAAATAATAGCAAACCATAATTACTTGTCAAGCACTTTTAATCTTTTTTCTGTGCATCTATTCCAAAAGTCTCCTTTATTTCTTGTGGAACCTGCTGCATTGCCTCAAAGATTGCCCCATCACTTGGAGGCTCTAATGCATCCATCTGCACTATCTTGGCACCACCAGGAAACTTCTCACGGAAACGCTTAATGGACTGCTCTTGGTTTTTCTTTAAGGCGTCTTTAATCTCCTTTGCTTTTTTCTCTGCAACACGCTTTGCCTCAAACTCAATGCGGGCTTGGCTAATCAATAAATACTCATCGCTTAGGTCAATTCCGATGTATTTGAAGCCCTCACGCATACACGCCTTACCCGTAGAGCCGGAGCCATTGAAAGGGTCTAAAACAGTGCCATTTGGAGGGGTAATCAAGCGGCA
>JACCDQ011925035.1_pt1 | contig 19912 bp, 21 predicted proteins | sample 7446031 | NCBI WGS metagenome assembly JACCDQ01 (sample SAMN15323442, study PRJNA562643) | freshwater metagenome | isolation source: river surface water | place: USA:Blue River Watershed | collected 2017-08-17
AGGAAGGCGTCATCACCGTCGAAGACGGCAAGTCGCTCGACAACGAACTCGACGTTGTCGAAGGCATGCAGTTCGACCGCGGCTATCTGTCGCCCTATTTCATCACCAACCCGGAGAAGATGACGGTCGAGCTCGAGAACCCGTACATCCTGATCCACGAGAAGAAGCTCTCGTCGCTCCAGGCGATGCTGCCGATCCTCGAGGCCGTGGTGCAGAGCGGCCGTCCGCTCCTCATCATCGCCGAGGACGTCGAGGGCGAAGCGCTCGCGACGCTGGTCGTCAACAAGCTGCGCGGTGGCCTCAAGATCGCCGCCGTCAAGGCGCCGGGCTTCGGCGATCGCCGCAAGGCGATGCTCGAGGACATCGCGGTCCTGACCAACGGCCAGATGATCTCGGAAGACCTCGGCATCAAGCTCGAGACCGTCACGCTCGGCATGCTCGGCCAGGCCAAGCGCGTCACCATCGACAAGGACAACACCACCATCGTCGACGGTGCGGGCCAGGGCGACGCCATCAAGGCGCGCGTCGAGCAGATCCGCCAGCAGATCGAGCTCACCACCAGCGACTATGACCGAGAGAAGCTGCAGGAGCGTCTTGCCAAGCTCGCTGGCGGCGTGGCCGTGATCAAGGTCGGCGGCGCCACCGAGGTCGAGGTCAAGGAGCGCAAGGACCGCGTCGACGACGCGCTGCACGCGACCCGCGCAGCCGTCGAAGAGGGCATCGTGCCCGGCGGCGGCACCGCGCTGCTCTACGCCACCAAGTCGCTCGACGGCCTGACCGGCGTCAATGACGACCAGACCCGCGGCATCGACATCATCCGTCGTGCGCTGCAGGCCCCGGTGCGCCAGATCGCGGCCAATGCCGGCTTCGACGGCGCGGTCGTCGCGGGCAAGCTGTTCGACCAGAACGACACCAACTTCGGCTTCAACGCCTCGACCGACGTCTATGAGGACATGGTCAAGGCCGGCGTGATCGACCCCACCAAGGTGGTTCGCACCGCGCTGCAGGACGCCGCCTCGGTGTCGGGCCTGCTGATCACCACCGAAGCAGCGATCGCCGAACTGCCCGAGGACAAGCCCGCAATGCCGGCGATGCCCGGCGGCATGGGCGGCATGGGCGGCATGGACTTCTAAAACAATCGTAGCCGGAGGGCGCGGCCCTCCGGCGATTCGATTGCGGCAACAAAGAAGTCCGTCTCGACATCCGATCAAAAAAAGGGGCCGGGGGCGCAATCCTCCGGCCCTTTTCTTTTGGCCCCCCGATGCCCTAGAGCAGGGCCATGACCTTTCCCCCCGTCCTCGGCATCTCGCGCTCGATCCTCGGCCAGCCCTGGCAGTGGCGCGGCACCGCGGCCGACGGGCGCGACAGCGGGTTCGAACCCGACGACATCGTAACCCAACTGCTGTTGGCGCGCGGCGTGGGGCGCGACGATCTCGAGCAGCACCGCACGCCAACGCTGCGCGGCTTCATGCCCGATCCCTCGGTGTTCCAAGACATGGATGCCGCCGCGACCCGGCTGGCCGACGCGGTGCAGGCCGGCGAGGCGATCACCGTCTTCGGCGATTACGACGTCGATGGCGCGACCTCGGCGGCGCTTTTGATCCGGCTGCTGCGCGCGCTGGGGGCGAACCCCGCCGCCTATATCCCCGACCGGCTGCTCGAGGGCTATGGCCCGTCGGGCGACGCGCTGGTCAAGATCGGGCAGAGCGGGTGCAAGCTGATCGTCACCGTCGACTGCGGCGCGCAGGCGTTCGAGGCGCTGGCAATGGCCAAGGACGCCGGGATCGACGTGATCGTGTGCGACCACCACAAATGTGCCGCCGCGCTGCCGGCCGCGCGCGCGCTGGTCAATCCCAACCGCCTCGACGAGAGCCCCGAGGGCGCGGTTCATGGCCATCTCGCGGCCGTCGGCATGGCGTTCCTGCTCGGCGCTGCGCTGCTGCGCACTTTGCGTGAACGCGGTTATTTCGAGAGCCGGGCCGAGCCCAAGCTGGTCGGGCTGCTTGACGTGGTGGCGCTGGGCACGGTCGCCGACGTTGCCCAGCTCAAGGGCCTCAACCGCGCCTTCGTGACGCAGGGGCTGAAAGTGATGGCCCAGCGCGGCAATGTCGGCCTCAACGCGCTGATCGAGGCGTCGCGCCTCAACCGCGCGCCGACCTGCACTGATCTCGGTTTCGCGCTCGGCCCACGCATCAATGCCGGAGGGCGCGTCGGCAAGTCGGACCTCGGCGTGCGGCTGCTCACCACCGACGACCCCGAAGAGGCGCGCGAGATCGCGATCGAGCTCGACCGGTTGAACGAGGAACGCCGCGCGATCGAGGCGGCCGTCACCGAGGCGGCCGAAGAGGCGGCGCGGTCGCAGGACAATCGCTCGGTCGTGGTCGTGGCGGGGCAGGGCTGGCACCCCGGCGTGATCGGGATCGTCGCCGGGCGCCTGAAAGAGCGGCTGCACAAGCCCGCGCTGGTGATCGCGCTCGACGATCAGGGCATCGGCAAGGGATCGGGCCGCTCGATCTCGGGCGTCGATCTCGGCGCAGCCGTGCTGTCCGCCAAGGACATGGGGCTTCTGGTCGCGGGCGGCGGTCACGCGATGGCGGCAGGTCTCACGATCGACGCCGACAGGATCGCGGCCTTCACCGACTGGATCGACGAGCGGCTGGCGGCCGACGTGGCCCGCGCGCGCGACGACCGCGCGCTGCTGCTGGATGCCGTGGTCGCGCCGGGCGGGGTCACGCCGTCGCTGGTCGAGGCGCTCGATGCGGGCGGCCCTTATGGCGCTGGCTGGCCTGCGCCGCGCATCGTTGCCGGGCCGGTGCGCGTGATCAAAGCCGATATCGTCGGCACGGGCCATGTTCGCGCGGTCGTGGCGGGACAAGACGGCCGCTCGATCAAGACCATCGCCTTCCGTCAGGCCGACACGCCGCTGGGTCAGGCGCTGCTGGCGGCGGGCCCCACGCGGCGACTCTGGGTCGCCGGACGCGCCAAGGTCGATGAATGGTCGGGCAGCCGCACCGCCGAGATGCACCTCGAAGATGCCGCCTGGGCCGACTGATCACGCCTTTTCGGATGCGCTGCCGCTTGACCGCGCGCCCCGCCTCGCTTAATGCCCGGCCCGCAAGCTGCGATGGCCCCATCGTCTAGCGGTCTAGGACGTCGCCCTTTCACGGCGAAAACACGGGTTCGAGTCCCGTTGGGGTCACCACTTCCCACCCTTCATGAAAAAGCAGGCAAGCCCGATGATCGAAGCGGAATGGTGGGACTATGACGATGCCGACGAGCTGGCCGAAGCGGTCTGCGGCGACGTCGCCTTCATCATCGAGAGCGCGCTCGACGCGCGCGGCGACGCCCTGATCGCGCTGCCCGCCGACGACACCGCGCTGCCGATCTTCGAGAAGCTGGCCGAAGCCAAGCTCAACTGGAAGCGCGTCACCATCGTCCCGACCGACGAGCGCATCGTCGCCATGACCGACCCGATGAGCAACATTGCCAAGCTCGCCAGGATCTTCCTGCCGCTCGGCGCGCGCGTCATCCCCGTCCTCAGCGAGGCCGCCGCCGACTATCATGCTGCGGGCAGCGCCGCCAGCGCACGGCTGGGCGACCTCAAATGGCCGCTCGACCTCGCCTGGCTCGGCACCGCTGCCGACGGCCATGTCGCCGGCCTTTATGCAGGCCCCGACCTCGACGAGGCGATCGAGGCGCCTGCCAGCCGCCGCGCCATCGGCGTGATGCCCGACCCGCTGCCCGCCGACGCGCCGGTCGCGCGCGTCTCGCTGACGCGCAGCGCGATCCTCGCCGCGCGCACGCTGCTTCTTGTCGGGCAGGGCCCCGCGCGCGCCACCATCGAGGATGCGATCGAACAGGGCGCCCGCTCGACCCTGCCGGTCGGCCGCCTCTTCGCCGATTGCGAAACCCCGATCGATATCCACTGGCTGGGCTGAACGGCGCGGCACCAGACTGGTGCCCCCGGAGAGACTCGAACTCCCGACCTGCGGTTTAGGAAACCGTTGCTCTGTCCAGCTGAGCTACGGGGGCGCCTTGCGGCTGGTTACCGGCGGCAGGAGACGGGGTCAATTGTCCCCGCCGGGCGGACGCACCGAAAAGGGCAAAGGCGCGACGTCAATTCCCTCGTCGCGCAAGGCCCGCGCCTCGTCGAGGCTGGCCTCTCCATGAATTGACCGCGCCTCGGCTTCGCCAAGATGGATCGCCCGCGCCTCGTCGGCGAAACGGGGGCCAACCCAGTCTGACCCCTTGAGCATGTCCGCCTGCAGTCCGGCCAGCGCACGCATCACCGCCTTGGCCTGCGCCGGATCGTCAATCGCCGTCGATGCCGGGGCCCGGGCCGGGGACCCGTCGCGCTGGTTCGCCTTGAGCCCGACCCGCGGCGCCATCACGGCCTTGTCGACCTCGACCGCGCCGCACACCGGGCAACTGACCAGCCCCCGCCCGCGCTGCGCCTCGTAATCCGACGACGAGCCGAACCACGCCTCGAACACATGGCCCGCGGGACAGCCAAGGTCGAACACGATCATGGCACGACCTCGACCGGCCCGATCGGACGACGATGCGCCAGCGCGGGAATGCGCGCACGCACCTCGTCGACCCGCTTGGGATCGATCTCGACAAAGCCGAGCCGGCCTGCGGCGGCGGTGTCGCCCGGTCCCATGTCGAGCATGACCTCGCCCCAGGGATCGACGGCCAATGTGTGGCCGTAAGTCGATCGCCCATCCTTATGCAGCCCGCCCTGCGCCGCCGCGATCACCCATGCCCCCGCCTCGATCGCACGGGCGCGCATCAGCACGTGCCAATGCGCCTGTCCGGTCGGTACGGTGAAGGCCGCCGGAATGGCGAGCATCCCGGCCCCGGCATCGCTAAGCGCGCGGTACAGGTCGGGAAAGCGCAGGTCGTAGCAAATCGACAGGCCCAGCCGACCCCATGGCGTGTCAACCGCGACAGCGCGGGTGCCGGGGGCATAGGCCGCCGATTCGCGCCAGCTCTCGCCCGTCGGCAGGTCGACGTCGAACAGGTGGATCTTGTCGTAGCGGGCGCGGATCGCACCGCTGGAATCGATCACGAAGCCGCGATTGACGAAACGTCCCGCGCCGCCGCCGGCATCCTCATCACCCCGCAGCGCGAGCGACCCGAGATGGACCCAGAGACCCGCTTTCGCCGCCGCCTCGCGCACAGCCGCCAGAACGGGATCGTCAGCCTCGTGTCGAATATGCGATGCGGCCCTTGCGCGGTCGCGATCGAGCAGGCCGCTCATCTCGGGCGTGAAGAGCATGTCGGCTCCGCCCGCCGCGGCGTCAGCGATGGCATCCGCCAGTGCGCGCGCATTGGCGGCGGGATCGATCCCGGTGCAGCTTTGAAGCAGCGCGGCGCGCACGCCCGGCCCGTCCCTTACAGGCCCAGCAGCGGATCCAGCTTGCCGGCCTGCTCGAGCGCGGCAAGATCGTCCGAACCGCCGACATGATGGTCGTCGATGAAGATTTGCGGCACGGTCGTCCGGCCATTGGCGCGCGCAAGCATTTCAGCGCGCTTCGGGCCGCCCACCGTGATGTCATACTCTTCGAACGCAACGCCCTTGCCCCCGAGCAGCGCCTTGGCGCGCACGCAATAGGGGCACCCCATCTTGGTGTAGATTTCGACCTTGGCCATCTGAACCTTCCCTTTTGACTCCCCCTCAGTTGTTATCCGGCGAGGCCATTGTCAATGTCGCGCACCACCCGCGCCCAGCAACAGGCGATGACGCGCGCCGCGCCCGCGCGCCTGAGCGCCCGCGCGCAGGCATTGACGGTCGCCCCGGTCGTATAGACGTCGTCGACCAGCAACACCGTCCGGCCGGCCAGCGCGTCCCGGCGCGCGTCAGAGACCGCAAAGGCCCCCCGCACCGCCTTGGCCCGGTCGCGGGGACCAAGGCCGCGCAGCACGGGCGTCGCCCTGCGCCGCGCAAGCAGGTCGAGCGCGACCGACAGGCCCAGCTCGCGCCCGAGCGCCGTCGCGATCAGCGCCGACTGGTTGTAGCCACGCCGCCAGATGCGGCGGGGGTGCAGCGGCACGGGCACCAGCAGCGCGTCGGGCAGGTCGGATACCCGTCGCCGCATCATCCGGGCAAAGGTCTTCGCCAAGCCCGGACGCATTCCATATTTGAGTCTCAGCACCAGCGCGCGCGCGACCGGCCCATAGGCGATCGCGGCGCGCATGCCGTCGATCGCCGGCGGATCGCGCAGACAGGCGCCGCACCTTACCCCCGCACCGGGATCATAGTCGAAAGGCAGGCCACAACCGTCACAGGCCGGAGAGCCAAGAAAGTCGAGCCCGGCCCAGCAGCCCGCGCAAAACAGATGGTCATCGGCCACGACCCGGCCGCATCCCGGACAGCGCGGCGGCAGGGCAAGCGCCACAAGGGCGGGCAATAACTCACGCAACACGAACGACATGCCCGCTTGTCCCCGGATCGGCCAACGGGCACAAGGCCCCCGATGAACGAGGTCGAAATCTTCAACCGGGACGTGCGTCGCCTGCGCCGTGACCGCGCGGCTGCGGGCTTCGCCGACCATGGTTTCCTGATCGACCGGATCGGCGAGAGCCTGCTCGACCGGCTCGATCTCGTCAGCCGCAGCTTCGCCCGCGCGCTGGTGCTGGGCAGCCATGACGGCCGTCTCGGCGCGGCGCTCGCAGCGCGCGGCATCGCCGTCACGAGCGTCGATGCAGGCGCGCGCTTCGCCGCGCTGTCGGGCGGCGTCCAGTGCGACGAGGACCGGCTGCCCTTCGCCCCGGAAAGCTTCGATCTCATCGTCTCGCCCGGCGTGCTCGACCAGGTCAACGACCTGCCCGGAGCGCTGATCCAGGCACGCCGCGCCCTCAGCCCCGACGGCCTGTTCCTTGCCGGCTTCGTCGGCGCGGGCAGCCTGCCCCGGCTGCGCGCCGCGACGCTCGCCGCCGATCTCGCCACCGATGGCGCGGCCGCGTCGCGTCTCCATCCCCAGATCGACGTCCGTGCCGCCGGCGACCTGCTCGGGCGGGCGGGCTTCACCTTGCCCGTCGCCGATGGCGAACGGATCGAACTGCGCTATTCCAATCCATTGCGGATACTATCCGACCTGCGCGGCATGGCGGCCACCAACCTGCTGCGCGACCATCGCGGCGCCCCCTATGGCCGCACCCGCCGCGCGGCGCTGCTGGCCGAACTGGCGCGCCAGGCGGACCCTGACGGAGCACTGGTCGAAACGATCGAACTGGTGTTCATGACGGGCTGGTCGCCCGGGCCGAACCAGCCCCAGCCGGCGCGGCGCGGCAGCGCCACCGCCTCGCTGGCAGCCGCGCTCGCGCCCCGCAAGGACTGATCAGATCAACGCGTCGAGCAGGCCGATCAACGGCAGATCGGCGGGCGGCATGGGCAGGTCGTGCAGCTGGTTCGGCCGCACCCAGCGCAACTCGGCCGCGTCGAGCGCCTGCGGCTGACCCCGCCACTTGCGACAGACATAAAGCAGCAGGACCAGCTGCCCTCCGCCGTCCATCGGCGCGGTGCCGAATCCCGCCGGGGCAAGGCAGGCAGTCTCGGTCTCGATGCCCAGTTCCTCGCGCAGCTCGCGGACCAGCGCGACCTCGGCGCTCTCGCCCAATTCGATCTTGCCGCCGGGAAATTCCCACAGCCCTGCCATCGCCCGGCCCGCCGCGCGCTGCTGGACGAGGACCCGGCCGTCCGAATCGACCAGTGCGGCGGCCACGATCAGCAGCGTTTCGGACCTGTCTCGCGGTGCCTGCCCCATAAGATTCCCTTAAACCTCTTTGCCCGGGATGTACGCGTCACGTCCCTGACAGGCGGATACTATGCTGGCACGTTTGCGCAAGTTTCTGACAAGCGAGGCGGGTGCGACAGCGGTCGAATATGCGCTTGTCGTCTCACTGATCCTGCTCGCCATGCTGACAGGACTGGGAACCGCGGGACAGGAAACGCTCGGTTTTTGGGCCGATATCGCGACCGCGGTCGCGGGCGGCTAGGGTCGCCCGATCTCATTCCGTTGGCGTGTTAAACCTTTGGAAACCCTCATTCACTAAACCGAGTCTTGCTCGCTCACGTCGAACAAGACGGGACTGGCCGGATTTGGGGGGCGGGCAAAGGAGATTGTCATGCTGTTCGTTCGCAAGCTTTTCAAGAATGCCAAGGGCGCGACCGCCATCGAATATGGCCTGATCGCCGCCCTCATCGCCGTCGCCGCGATCAGCGGCATGACCGCGGTCGGGAACAAGCTCTCGACCACTTTCAACAATGTCGCCACGAGCCTGAAATAATCCCTTTTTTCAGGCCAGACCCAAGGTGGCGGGGCTTCGGCCCCGCCTTTTTTGGGTCCCCCGCCTTCGCGTCGGTCACTGCGCCCTCAGCCGAGGGTGATGATCTTGACCTTCTGGCCGGGAACAAGGCGCGTATCTGCGCCAATTCCGTTGAGGGCGCGGAAGCGTTCTGCCTGCAGCGTCGGATAGGCCATGCGCCGCGAGAGCGACTCGATCGTGTCGCCCGCCTGGACCGTCACCACGCGCACGCGGCGCGGCTTGATCGCCGCCGCTTCGGCATCGCTTAATCGCCGCAGGCTCTGGACCAGCGGCGCAAAAGCCCCGGTGCCGCTGCCCTGCGGCGTAATCAGCGTAAAATGATAGGCGCTCTCGGCCGTGAAGCGATAGGCGAAGACCGTCACGTCAACCGGCCCCGCATTGCTTGAGGCGCGCGCCGTCGCAGACGCGGCGTCGATCCCGTTGACCTTGGTCGTGGAGATTTGGCCATAATTGACGGTGGCGCCCGACGTGCCCGCCAGCGACTTGAAGGCACGGTCGATATAGGCCTCGAGTCCGCCGCCCCCGAGCGCTCCGCCCTGAAAGCGCGCCTGCGATCCTGACAGGCTAAGGGTCACCGCATCGCTGGCGTTGACGATCACCGCTCCTGCCGGCGCAGTGAAGGCGAATTTCAGCCCCGGGTGACGGAAGGTCTGGCCATCGACGATGCCCTGAGCGGGATCGTCGTCGTAAATCATCCCGTCGAGCATGGCGAGAAAGGCGTCGCGGTTGCGCGCGGTTGCCGCGCCGCTCGTCACGGCAGCCGCCTGCTTGCGCGCCCGCGCAACGCGCTTCGTCGTGTTGGGGTGGGTGCTCGCCCAGGTCGGCACGCCCTTGTCGTCGCGGCCCAGCGCCATCGCGTCGACGCTCGACATGGCATTGAGCGAGGCCAGCATGTCGGACGCGGCCAGCGGGTCATAGCCCGCCCCGCGCAGGTAGCGGATACCGAGATCGTCGGCCTGATATTCCTGCGTCCGCGAAAATTTGAGCGTGTAGAGCTGCGCGCCATAGGTGGCGATCCGGCCCAGCTCGGGCTGGCGGGTCAGCAGGCCGACGCCGGCGGCGAGGATGTTGCCGAAGGTCGCGGTCGAATTGCGCTTGGCGGCATGTCGCGCGGCGACGTGCCCGATTTCGTGGCCAAGAACTGACGCCAGCTCGGCCTCGTCGTTCATCAGCGCAAGCAGCTGGCGGGTGACATAGACATAGCCGCCGGGGATGGCGAAAGCGTTGTTGACCGGCGAGTTGAGCAGCGTGACGGTGAAGTCGCGTTCCGAGTTGGACAGACCCGACTGGAGCGCGATGCGCTTGCCGATCCGCTCGACATAAGCTGCCTGCGGACCCTGATAGGCGCCGCCATATTCCTCGAGCAGCTGGGGATGGGCCTTGGCGCCCTGCGCCTTGTCGGACGCCGAGATGGTGCGCACCGTTTCGGCCGCGCACGCCGGGGCTGCAAGCGTGACAGGCGCCGCCACGGCGACGGCCACAGGAACAAAAGCCGCAGTAAATCGTCTCATCCGTCGCACCTCACCCTTATTTGGATCAGAACGGTGAGACGCATGCCGCGGTTCCGAAACGATCTCAGCCGAGGGCGAGAAACTTGTCGCGGCGCTGCGCGCGCAGCTGGTCGGCCGACAGGCGGCCCAGCGCCCCCAGCTCGTCCGAAATCGCCTTGGCAAGGTTCGCGCACGCCGCAGCCGGATCGCGATGCGCGCCGCCCAGCGGCTCGGGCACGACACGATCGATCACGCCCAGCGCCTTGAGATCCTCGGCGGTGACGCGCATCGCCTCGGCGGCGTCTGCGGCGCGGTCGCCCGACCGCCACAGGATCGAGGCGCAGCCCTCGGGCGAGATCACCGAATAAATGGCATGCTCGAACATCAGCACGCGGTTGGCCGCGGCCAGCGCGACCGCGCCGCCCGAACCGCCCTCGCCGACAACCGCCGCGACCAGCGGTACGCCCAGCGCGAGGCAGGCCTCGGTCGAACGCGCAATCGCCTCGGCCTGTCCGCGTTCCTCGGCCTGGATGCCCGGAAAGGCGCCCGCGGTGTCGACCAGCGTCACGACCGGCAGGCCAAAGCGGTCGGCCAATTCCATCAGGCGGATCGCCTTGCGATAGCCCTCGGGCTTGGCCATGCCGAAATTATGCTTGATGCGGCTGGCGGTATCGTCGCCCTTTTCATGGCCGATGACCATGCAGCGCGTCCCGCCGATGCGGCCGAAACCGCCGATGATCGCCTGGTCGTCGGCAAAGGCGCGGTCGCCCGCGAGCGGCATGAAATCCTCGACGAACGCCGCGACATAATCCTTGAAGTGCGGGCGCTCGGGGTGACGGGCGACCTGCGTCTTCTGCCACGGGGACAGCCGGGCGTAGAGGTCGCGCAGCAGCTTCTCCGACTTGGCTTCGAGCTTGGCGATCTCGGGGCTGATCGCGGCGGCGCTGTCGGTCTCGCGCAGCTCGGCGATGCGGCTTTCCAGTTCGGCGATCGGCTTTTCGAATTCGAGAAATGCAATCATGACGCCGGGGTTACGGCCTTGGCGGGGCGAGGTCAACGAGCGGATGACGCGCATTGACCAGTTCGACCAGCCGCTGGCTGTCGATATGGGTGTAAATCTGGGTGGTGGCGATGTCGGCATGGCCCAGCAGCGTCTGCAGCGCGCGCAGGTCGGCCCCGCCCTCGAGCAGATGGGTGGCAAAGGCGTGACGCAGCACGTGCGGGCTGATCCGCGCCGGGTCGATCCCGGCATCGGCGGCCAGCGCCTTGATCAGCTGATAGAGCCGGATGCGGCTGATATGTCCGTTTTTGCCCGACGGAAACAGGAAGGCCTCGGCCTCGGGCACATGCGCGCTCCATGCCGCCACCGCGGCGCGGGCGCGGTCCGAGATCGGCACCAGCCGCTCGCGCCCGCCCTTGCCGCGCAGGATCAGGAAGGGCGCGTCACGCCTGAGCGCATGGCGCGGCAGGGACACCAGCTCGGTCGCGCGCAGCCCCGACCCGTAAAGCAGCTCGACCAGCGCAATCAGGCGCAGGGTCTGGGGCATGGGCGCATCGGCAACGCGGCGATCGAGCGTCGCAAACAACGCGTCGATATCGCCATGGCCCAGCGTCTTGGGGAGCGCCCGCCGCGTTGCAGGACGGGGCAGGGCCGATGAGGGATCGTCACCGCGCTCGCCCTCGTCGACCAGAAAGGCAAAAAAGCGCCGCAACACCGACGCCTTGCGCGCAAGGCTGGTCGCGCTGAGCTGGATCCACGCCGCGCCGAGCCGCGTCATGGCAGCCTCGTCCGCCCCGCCAAGGCATCCCTCGAGCAGGTCGGACGCCTGCCGCAGGTCGCTGCCATAGGCCTGCACGGTATTGGCGGCGGCCCCCGATTCCGCGCGCAGCATCTCGAGAAAGCGCGAGATCAGCAGCGCGTCGGCGGGCAAGGTCACAGCCGGCTCAGTGCCTCGGCGGCAATCATGCGCGCGGCCGGCTCGCTTCCTGCCCGGCGCAGCGCAGCGACGATATGATAGAGGTGGGCAGGCGGCACGGTGCGCCAGTCCGAGGTCTGCATCCCGGTCGCGGCCAGCAAGGCGACCGTTGCCTTTTCGCCCTTGCGTCCCGCCGCGGCGAGGGTCCGGGTATAGCCATTGCCCGGGCCGGTCCGAAGTTCGTAGCGCTTGGCAAGCCGGGCGAAATCGCGATCCGACAAGCGCCCCAGCCCGCCCAGCGCAGCGATCAGCATCTGCACCTTGAGCTTGCGCCCCGGGCCCAGCCGCGCGCCATAGCCCTCGATCCGGCGCGCCGAAATATCGACGCGGGGCCGTGGCGATCCCACCGCAAGCAGGGCCCAGGCCGCATCGCCCGTCGACGGGCTGCCCGCCTCGACCACCGCGCTCCACCGCGCGGCCTGCACGTCGAGCCCGGCCGCGAACATCGCGGCGACAAGGTTGCCGGTATCGGGCAGGAAACGTTCGTCGGGCACGATGCGCGCCGCCGCACGGGCGGTCAGGATATGGCTCACATAGGCGCTGCCCGGCTGGTCGCCCTCTTCCGACCAGAGCGCGCGCAACGCCGCAAGGCGCGCCGACTGGTCCTCGTCGCGATAGGCGATGCGCAGCAACGCCGCTGGCGCGTCGCGCGCCACGTCGCCCTCGCGCTCATGGGCCTGGCCGTAAAGGTCGACGAGCGCGCTGCTCGAAAACACCCCCAGCCGCGCGGCGATTCGCGCCGAATCGAGCCGGGCCTCGGGCGCGAACATCGGCGCGCGCGCGCGCCACGCCTGATAATGAAGCGGCGCCCCCGCATAAAGCGGCAGCGGAACCTCGAGCGCGAGCGCACTCGCCAGGCCGAAACGCCAGTCGCTCATCCCGTCGGCCGACTCCCAGTCGATCGCGGGCGTATGCCGGCCAACCCCTGTCGCACCGATCATTTTCTCGGTCAGGCGCAGGTCGAGGCCCCGCCCGCCACGCGCCCGGGCACGGTCGAGAAACATGCTCGACACCGAGCTTTCGCCGGCAAAGGCCGCGCAGATGGCGCGGGCGAAATCCCAACCCGGCTCTTTCGACAGCTGCGCGGCGCGCACCGTGAAGGGGCAAAGCGCGACCGGGTCGGCCGTCGCCAGCGCCGTCTGTCGCGCCACGCGCAACAGCCCGGCATTGGCGCTGTCGGGGTCGACCTGCTCGATCATCATCCGCCCCGCATCCGCCTCGCCGAGACGCAGCAGCAGCCCGATGCGCGCGGCCGCCCAGTCGGCTGCGCTCACCCGCGGCGGGGTCGGCGTCCGGCTCAGCAGCGCGCGGCGCAGCTGGATCTGGGCCCAGCGCGATGCGATCGGCACGTCGAGGCGACGCATCAGCGTGACCAGCTGGCGTCCGTCCGTGCGCCCCCAGGCCGTGGGGCCCATGCCACCATTGCGCGGCTCGAGCAGCCCGACCCGGTCAAGCGGGCGGCGGGGACCATTGCCGCGCAGCGCCTGTAGCGGCGTCTCGGACAAGGCTGCAGCATCCGGATTGGCAGGGCTCGATTGCGCGGGCAGAGGGGTCGCGGCCGGAGCCGGGGCCGGCGGCGCGGCACGGCGCGGGGGTTCGCTGAACCCGGGCGGCAGCAACGACTCCGGTGCTTCCTGACCGATTGCGGGCAGCGCCATGCCGATCAGCGCGGTGCCGGCAAAAGCGAGGATCAGTTGGCGGTGCCGGGCCTTGGACATGGGTTTCAACTCGGATCCTGACATGCGTCGTGGGTCTTTTCGCGTCGCTTTTGCCCGATGCCGCCCCACTGTGTATAGCCCCGGACACCATGTCGCCTCACAACACCCCTTCCCCGTCCTTCCAGCCGACGCGCCCGATCGTGCTCGTCGGGCTGATGGGCGTCGGCAAGACGACGGTGGGCAAGCGGCTTGCCGCGCGGCTGGGGCTGCCCTTCGTCGATGCCGACCACGCGATCGAAGAAGCCGCCGGCCTCAGTGTCGCCGAGATTTTCGAACGCTTCGGCGAGGCGCATTTCCGCGACGGCGAGCGGCGCGTCATCGCCCGCCTGATCGACGGCAGCCCGCAGGTCATCGCCACCGGCGGCGGTGCCTTCATGCAAGACGACACACGTCGGCTGATCCTCGAGCGCGCCATCGCGGTCTGGCTCGACGCCGATATCGAGATTCTCGCCGACCGCGTCGCGCGGCGGCAGGGATCGCGCCCGTTGCTCAAGGACCGCGACCCGCGCGAGGCGCTGACCGAATTGGCAGCGGTCCGGAACCCGGTCTACGCGCTCGCCCCGATCCACGTCCGCAGCCGCGCCCAACCGCACGACATCGCGGTGGACGCCATCCTCGAGGCCCTCGAAAAATGGTCATGATCCCCGTTTCGCTTGGTGACCGCAGCTATGAGGTGCGGATCGAGGCCGGCGCGCTCGACCACGCCGAAACGCACCTTGCCTCCCTTGCGCGTGGCGGGCGGATGGTGGTCGTGACCGACGCCCATCTGGCCCAGGCCCAGTTGCCACGCCTCGCAGCGGCGCTCGCACGCGGCGGCGTCGCGGTCGACCCGATCGTCCTGCCCGCGGGCGAACCGACCAAGAGCTGGGGCCAGCTGGCCGCGCTGTGCGACGCGCTCCTCGAGCGCGGCGTCGAGCGCAGCGACCATGTCGTGGCGCTGGGCGGCGGCGTGATCGGCGACCTTGTCGGCTTCGCCTGCGCGATCCTCAAGCGCGGCTGCAACTTCGTCCAGCTGCCGACCAGCCTGCTTGCGCAGGTCGACAGTTCGGTCGGCGGCAAGACCGCGATCAACACCCCGGCCGGCAAAAACCTCGTCGGCGCCTTCCATCAGCCCGCATTGGTGCTGATCGATCCGACCACGCTCGACACGCTGCCTGCGCGCGAGGTGCGCGCCGGCTATGCCGAGGTCGTCAAATATGGCCTGATCGAGGACGCCCCCTTCTTCGACTGGTGCGAGACCCATGGCGGCCGGCTGATGGCGGGCGCGCCCGATGCCCGCGAGACCGCGATCGCCAAGAGCGTCGCCGCCAAGGCCGCGATCGTTGCCGACGACGAGCGCGAGACGTCGGGACGCCGCGCCTTGCTCAACCTTGGCCATACCTTCGGCCATGCGCTCGAAGCCGACACCGGCTTTTCGGACCGGCTGCTGCACGGCGAAGCGGTGGCGGCGGGCATGGCGCTCGCCTTCCGCTTCTCGGCGGCGCAGGGTCTCTGCCCGGCCGCCGATGCCGAGCGCGTTGCGGCGCACCTGCGCGGCGTTGGCCTGCCCGCCAACCTTGCCGAGGCCGGCGTCTCGGCCAGCGGCGCAACCCTCGTGGGTCACATGCTGCACGACAAGAAGATGGCGGGCGGGCAATTGCCCTTCATCCTCGCGCGCGGCATCGGCCAATCCTATCTCGACCGCGCTGTCAGCCTCGACGCGGTGGCCGCCTTTCTCGACGCCGAGACGCGCGCCTAGCGCAGGGCAGCGCGCGCCAGCAGCAGCCAGCCGAAAATGATCGTGCCGCCGCCAAGGGGCGTCACCGCGCCCAGCCAGTGGGGCGCGCCGAGCGCCATGGCGTAGAGCGTCCCGGCGAAAATCGCGCCCCCCGCCACGAACAGGCGTGGCGCCCAACGACTCCAGCCCAACGCAAGCACAGCCAGTGCGGCAATGGCGTGGGCCAGTTGATAATGGCTGCCCGTGACCAGCCAGTCGGCCGCCTTGCCGACGGCCCCGTGCGCGCCATAGGCGCCGGCCGCGACCGCCAGCGCACCCGACAGGGCGGCCGCCGCTCCAAGCTTGCGGTCGCGGATCATGCCGCGTCCCCCTTGGCAGGCGGCGGGGTGATATAGGGCCGCGCCAGTCGGATCAGAAAAGGGGTGGTCGCCATCGAGAGCGTTACCACCGCGCCGAACAGGCTGGCCGCCTCGGGCGCGATCAGCTGCGCGCCCTGCGCCTGCGCGAACAGGACGAAGCCGAACTCGCCCCCCTGGCTCAGCACCAGCCCAAGGCCCAGCGCCTCGCGGCGGCTCGCCCCCAGTCCGCGCGCAATCAGGATCAGGACGAGCGATTTGACCAGCACCACGCCCAGCGCCATCCCCGCGACAAAGCCCGGCCGCGCCGCGATCGCGTGCAGGTCGAGCGTCATCCCGACGGCAAGGAAGAACAGGCCGAGCAGGATGGCCCGGAACGGCTCGATATCGGCTTCAAGCGTGTCGCGATGCGGCGAATCGGCCAGCATCACCCCGGCAATGAAGGCCCCGAGCGCGGGTGACAGGTGCAGCGATTCCATCAAGGCCGCCGCGGCCAGCACCGTGAACAGCCCGGCGGCGACGAACAGCTCGCGCTCGCCAAGCCGGCCGATCATGCGGAACAGCGGGTTGATCAGGACGCGCCCCGCCAGCACCAGCCCCGCAATCGCCGCGACGGTGAACAGCGCGAGCTGCCAGCCCGGCGGGGTCGCCGGATCGGCCGGCGCGCGCGACAACGCCGCGATCAGCGTGATCAGGGGCACCAGCGACAGGTCCTGCAGCAGCAGGATGGCAAAGGCCCGCTCGCCGTTGCGGGTCGCGAGCCGTCCGCTCGACCGCAGCATCGGCAGCACCTGCGCGGTCGACGACAGCGCCAGCGGCAGGCCGAGCGCGATGGCCGCCCCCGCGCTGAACCCGGTCGCGACATAGATGAACAGCGCCAGCGCCGCACCACAGCCAAGAAGTTGCAACAGGCCGAGCCCGAAAATATCGCGCCGCATCTGCAGCAACCGGCTGGGATGCAGCTCGAGCCCGACGAGGAAGAGCAGCAGCACGATACCGAGCTCGGCAAAGTCGAGCTTGGCCTCGGCGCCCCCGACCAGCGCAAGGCCCTGCGGACCGATCAGCGCGCCCGCGACGAGATAGCCCAGCACCGCCCCCAGCCCGAGACGACGAAAAAGAAGAACGAAGCCGATCGCAGCCCCCAGCAGGATCAAGACGTCGCGCAGCATCGCCGCCCCGCTCATCGCGTCGCTCCCGCGCTGCGCACCGCCTCGGCGACCGCCTCGAAGGCAAGCCGGATCGAGGGATGGCGCGCATGATGCGGCCGGGCCGCAGCGAAAATATCAAGGCCGGGCCAGTCGCCCGGGTCATCGCGTTCGCCCGCGAGAAAATCGGCCAGCGCGTCGCGTGCCGCCTCGAGCTCGGACAGCGATCGCCCGATCGCATGCGCCCCCATCAGCGCCGCCGACGCCTGTCCCAGCGCGCAAGCCGACACCATCTGTCCCAATGCGGCGACGCGCCCGTCATCGTCGAGCCGGACATCGACCGCCACCCGGCTGCCGCAAAGCGGCGAGCGCCGGTCGGCGGTGCCTTGGGCATCGTCCAGTCGCCGCAGGTGCGGGATGGCGGTGGCGAGGCGGAGGATCTGGCTATTGTAGAGCGCGGCCATGACAAGCCCGGTCTAGGCGCGGCCGCGCCTCAGGTCGAGGATTCGTTGGCCTTGGCGTCGCCTGCATCGTCGCGCCGCCGGTCGACGAAATCGACAATCGCCCGGCCGCTCGCGTCGAGCAGCATGTAACTGCGCGAGGCCGTCATCCAGTGCGGGCGATGCGCGCTGCCCCACAGCGTATCGGTCACCAGCGTGACGAGCAGAAAGGCGAGCGTCGCGATCACCAGCCCCTTGAGCCCGCCGAAGCCGAAGCCAAGCCCGCGATCGACCCCGCCGATCATCGAGCGCTTGACCGTCCCCCCGAACGATCGCGCTACGAGCCGCACCCCGAAAAAGGTCCCGCCCGCAAGCAACAGGAAGGCGAGCACCGATCCGGTCACGCCATCGCCCATCATCCCGGACACCGGGCCATGCAACAGCTTGAGCGCCGCGATCGCCGCAACCCACGCCAGCAGCGCCAGCATCTCGGTGGTGAAGCCGCGGATCGCGCCGAGCAGGGCGCCGCCGCCAACCAGCGCAAGAACGAACATGTCGAGCATTGTCATGTCGACTGGCTAGCCGCGCCCCAGCAAATGGTCAACGAGCCTGCCGAGCTGCGCAAAGCCCTCGAGCCGGAGGCCCGCCTCGCCGCCGGTCAGTGACGCCGGGCAATAGGCCGCGTCGAACCCCAGCTTCGCTGCCTCCTTGAGCCGCAACTGGCTATGCGCGACCGGTCGCACCTCGCCCGATAGGGCGATCTCGCCAAAGGCGATCACGCCCGCGGGCAGCGGCCGCTCGGCCATGGCCGACACGAGCGCGGCCGCGACGGCAAGGTCGGCCGCCGGGTCGGACAGGCGATAGCCCCCCGCGACGTTGAGATAGACCTCGGCCGTCGAGAAGCTCAGCCCGCACCGCGCCTCGAGCACGGCAAGGATCATCGCCAGGCGCCCGCTATCCCAGCCCACCACCGCGCGCCGCGGCGTCGCCCCGCTTGCCAGCCGCACGGTCAGCGCCTGGATCTCAACCAGCACCGGCCGCGTTCCCTCCATCGCCGGAAAGACGGTCGCGCCAGCCACGGGCGCGCCCCGCGCGGTGAGAAACAGGCTGCTCGGATTGTCGACCTCGTCGAGCCCGGCATCGCCCATGGCAAAGACACCGATCTCGTCCGTGCCCCCGAAACGGTTCTTGATCGCGCGCAGGATTCGATATTGATGGCTGCGCTCGCCTTCGAAGGCCAGCACCGTGTCGACCATATGCTCGAGCACGCGCGGCCCGGCGATCGAGCCGTCCTTGGTGACATGGCCGACCAGCACCAGCGCCGTCCCGCGCTCCTTGGCAAAGCGGATCAGCTCCTGCGACGACGCGCGCACCTGGCTGACCGTCCCCGGTGCGCCCTCAATCAGGTCGCTGTGCATCGTCTGGATCGAATCAATCACCAGCAGCGCTGGCGGCGCGCCCTGTCCGAACGTGGTGAGAATGTCGCGCACCGAGCTGGCCGAGGCGAGTTGCACCGGGGCATCCCCCAGCCCCAGGCGCTGCGCGCGCAACCGGACCTGGTCGGCCGCCTCCTCGCCCGAAATATAGGCGACCGACTGCCCGCCGCGCGCAATCCGTGCGGCGGCCTGAAGCAGCAGGGTCGACTTGCCGATCCCCGGATCGCCCCCGATCAGCGTCGCCGATCCGGGGACCAGCCCGCCGCCGAGCGCGCGGTCGAACTCGCGGATCCCGGTCGAACTGCGCGGGGGGAGGGGAATGTCGGCATCAAGCCCCGTCAGCGCAATCGCCCGGCCGCCCGCCTGCAGGTCGTGGCGCGCCGAAAAGACAGTCGCGCCCGACGCCTCCTCGATCATCATGTTCCACTCGCCGCACTCGACGCATTGCCCCTGCCACTTGCTCGCAACCGAGCCGCAAGCCTGACAGACATATCGTTTCTGTGGCTTGGCCACGATGCCCTCCGCATGGAACGAAGGGTGAACATAGGGGCTCGCCCGGCGTCTGTCGAGGCCCTGACGCGCTCAGGCGTGGCGCAAGGTGGGTGGCGCGCCAAGAATGCGCCGCAACTCTGTCATCAGCCGGGCAAAGCTGGTCGGCTTGCGCAACACCGGCGATGCCGCGAAGCGCTCGCCCTGTTCAAGGCTCTCGTAACCGCTGCAAAAGACGAAGGGGACGCCGCGCCCCATCAGCGCGTCGGCAAGCGGGTAGACCATCTCGCCATTGAGATTGACGTCGAGCACCGCCGCGTCAGGCAGCGGCTCGCTCTTGAGCAGCCGGAACGCCTCGTCGAGCGTCGCGGCCGGGCCGATCACCTCCCAGCCGCAATCCTGAAAGGCGCGCGCCAGTTCAAGCGCGACCAGCGCCTCGTCCTCGACCAGCAGCAGCCGCCCCTCATTCTGCGCCACTTCGCACTGCGTCTCGATCTCGACCTCGGCGTCCTCGGGGTCGGGCCGCATCATGTGAAAGCCCTCGCGCGGCAGGACGGCGACGAAACGCACGCCGTCGGACGGCCACTCGATATTGACCTGGCCACCCAGCTGCTTGCCGCCGACGGTGGTGATGAGGGTCGACCCGAAGCCCGACCGGGAGGGCTTGCTGACCCGCGGCCCGCCATGCTCCTTCCACACCAGCTCGAGCTCGCCGGTGGAAAGCGGACGCCAGTCGAGGTCGACATGTCCCTTGGGGGTCGAGAGCGCGCCATATTTGACCGCGTTGGTGGCAAGCGCGTGCACGATCAGGCTG
>JACCDQ010287655.1_pt1 | contig 19908 bp, 7 predicted proteins | sample 7446031 | NCBI WGS metagenome assembly JACCDQ01 (sample SAMN15323442, study PRJNA562643) | freshwater metagenome | isolation source: river surface water | place: USA:Blue River Watershed | collected 2017-08-17
AAAAATGGCTCGGGATAAATTTTTAGAGGAAAATCTTTGGGTAAATCTAAAAATAAAATTAAAGTTTCTTTAATGGCTTCTTCAACATTTTCTAAAACAAAGTCAGTTTTGCCAAGAATGTCTTTAATTTGTAAAGTTGCTCTTCTTGTTACAGCATTCCCCAGCCATTCCTTTAGAACAGTTTTGATAGCATTTTCTTCCAGACATTGTAAATACCCATTTCTTCTTCCAAAGGCTGCATCATACGTTTGTTTGGTAGATAACCGAGCATCTTTGAACAACCTTTGTGTAGAATAATAGGCAATTAATGGTGCAATGTCCTTATTATCAGTTACTTCAAAAGCTTGAAAGAACTTTTTTCCATATTCTTTTATAGCGTCTATTTCTTTGTTATCGTTGCTTTTGGTATCACGATTTTTAGTACGTGACCAACTTTTCTTTATTAGGCTAGATTTAGCAAAAATAGTAGTGGATAATGCTCTTGTGCCTTTTGTTATTTTAATTTCATCAAATGCAATCACTCGGTGCATTTTTTGAGGTTGTGAGGAAAAGAAGCCTCCTAGAGCTACATTAATAGCTTCTAAGAGGCTTGTTTTACCACTTCCATTTCCACCAACAAAAAGGTTTACGCCACTCGAAAACGAAACGCTGATGTCAGCAAAATTTTTGAAATTTGTTATGCCAAGCTCATCAATTCTCATTTGTCGTCATTTAATTAGGAACTCAATTTTTTATAAATATAAGCGAAACTTGATGATTATTGCTTTTGTAACATGCGTTTTCGTTTCAGCCTGCTAAACCAACGCTTCAAACAAAATTTCAACCACGTGTTTGGCTTTTCGGCCAGTTCCATCGTGAATTTGATGGCGGCAACTCGTGCCAGAAGCCGCAATGATTACGTCTTCGCCTTGCTGACGAATCGTTGGGAAAAGTACCAATTCGCCCACTTGGTTCGATAGTTCAAAATGTTCTTTTTCATACCCAAAAGAACCTGCCATTCCGCAGCAACCACTCGGAATCAATTGAACTTCGTAATTGCTTGGCAACGAAAGCGTTTTTTTCGCAGGCACAAGGCTCGATAAGGCTTTTTGTTGGCAATGACCGTGCAGTTTTACCAAACGTTTTTCTTGCGTAAACAGCTTTTTATCAATACGTTTGGCATCACTTTCTTGGGCTAAAAACTCTTCCATCATCAAGGCATTCGATGCCAATTGGCGTGCAGCTTCTAATAAGTTTTCATCAACCAAATCGGGGTATTCATCTCTAAACGTGAGAATTGCCGAAGGCTCTATGCCAACCAAAGGCGTTTGTGCTGTGATGAGGTCTTTGAGTAAACTAACGTTTTGTATAGCCAATGCTTTAGCTTCATCTAGTAAACCTTTAGATAACTGAGGTCTTCCTGATTCAACATGTTGAGGAATAATCACTTCGTAGCCCAATTTCTCTAGCAATAAAACAGCTTTTTTACCAATTTCGGCATCATTATAATTGGTAAATTCATCGGCAAAAAGATATACTTTTTTACTAAGTCCAGTTGCTTTAGGATGCTTTTTGTACCAATGCAAAAACGTTTCTTTGGCAAGCAAAGGCATGGTGCGGTCGGGGTGAAAGCCCACGACGGTATTGGCTATTTTGCGTAAAGCAGGTGTATCAAAAACCAGATTGTAGGCCCAAGGTACATAAGAAGCTACCTTAGATAATTTTGAGAAATTGGCAATTAAACGGCTACGGAGTGGCACACCATTATCTTTGTAATATTGGTGTAAAAACTCCATTTTCAGTTTTGCCATATCAACATTAGAAGGACAATCAGATTTACAACCTTTGCAAGCCAAGCACAAATCCATCACTTCTTTGATTTCGTCATGATTGAAGCGATTTTCTTTGTTAGAGTTTGTCAAATACTCTCGTAAAATATTGGCTCTTGCCCGAGTCGTTTCTTTTTCGTTGCGTGTGGCCATGTACGAAGGGCACATCGTACCGCCCGATAAATGCGTTTTACGGCAATCGCCAGAGCCATTGCATTGCTCGGCGTGTTGTAAAATATCTTGGTCGTAAAAACGGAAAGTAGTTTTAAACGCAGGCGTTGTTTGCCCCGGCGTATAACGCAAAAACGTATTCATCGGAGGCGTATCAACAATTTTATTAGGGTTGAAAATATTTTGAGGGTCCCAGGCACGTTTGATTTCTTTCATCAAAGCATAGTTATGTTCGCCTACCATTTGTCGGATAAATTCCCCACGCAAACGCCCATCGCCATGTTCGCCAGAGAGCGAGCCATTGTATTTTTTGACTAATGTAGCAATTTCTTCGGCAATTAAGCGAAACTGTTTATTTCCTTCCTCGGTTTTAAGATTGATGATTGGACGCAGGTGCAATTCGCCCGAACCAGCGTGTGCATAATGCACACAGTACATATCATTGGCTTTGAGAATTTCGTTAAACTCTCGGATAAATTCAGGTAAATCGTTGACATCTACGGCAGTGTCTTCAATTACAGCAACCGCTTTTTCATCACCGGGCAGGTTAGAGAGCAAGCCTAAACCAGCTTTTCTCAAATCCCATACTTTTTTTGTATCAGCTCCATATACAATCGGGAAATGAAAGCCAAGACCTGCGGCCCGCATTTCAGCTTCCATAGCTGCCGCCTGAGCCTCAATGTCGCTGATAGCCTCGCTACGCAGTTCAACCACTAAAATAGCCCCAGGGTCGCCCTGTACAAAGAAGCGATTTTGGCGATGTTCAGGATTTGCTTTCGTGCATTCGAGAATGTAATGGTCGATGAGTTCAGAGGCCGAAGGTTTATATTTAATAGCAATCAAATTGGCACGCAAAGCCTCATCAACCGAGTTGAAATGGGCACATACCAAGCCAATTTCTTTAGGAGGCAGGTCGTTTACGTGTAATTTTATTTCTGTAATAAAACAAAGCGTACCCTCCGAACCAGCGATTAGCTCGCACATATTGAAAGGCTTGCCAGTGTTAGTATAAGGTGCACATCCCAGTAGCATATCTAAAGCATAGCCCGTATTACGGCGTTCGATGCTAGGCTTAGGAAATTCTTTCCGAATCTCTTCTTGGTTGGCTGGATTGCTTAGGATTTCGTTAGTTTTGAGAAAAATTTTCTCTAAAAGCGTAGCCGAGCCATTTTTCTGAGCGGCAGTTTGTACGATACCCTGAATGGTAGCCACATCTGTAGCCTTAAAAACTGTTTCTGAGCCATCAGCCAAAATAGCTTTTACCTCTAAAAGGTGGTCACGAGTAGAGCCATAAACCATTGAATTTGAGCCACAAGAGTTATTTCCGACCATCCCACCAATCATAGCACGGTTGGCTGTAGAAGTTTCAGGCCCAAAGAAAAGTCCATGTTTTTTCAACTCCATGTTGAGTACATCACGCACCACACCTGGCTGTACACGCACCCAATGTTCCTCTTTATTGATTTCTAAAATTTGGGTAAAATGCTTCGATACATCTACTACAATCCCATTCCCAACGACCTGCCCAGCCAAGGAAGTTCCTGCTGTACGAGGAATGATAGACGAGCCATGATGGCTTGCAAAAGCGATTAGCTTATGAATATCTTCAATTGTTTTAGGAATGGCAACAGCCGTGGGCATTTCACGATAAGCCGAAGCATCGGTCGCATACAAAGTACGCATGACAGTATCATGAAAAAACTCTCCTTCGAGCGTTTGGCCTAATTGTTGGAGGAGCGATGGGTTGATGTTTTGACTCATTGAATTTGGCTAACGAAAATAAAATGGGTAACACTGATAACGACACCAAGCAATTTTAGTCGCCTAGTGTTTGTAACGACGAATCGTCGCAAAGATACAAATTTAACTTTTATGTAGGTGAAAATCCTTGCGTAGGGCTGTAGAATCCAGCCTTAATTTTTACGTATATTTATGTAGCGTTAAAGGTATGCTATTGCTCAAGGGTTTATTAAAATTAGAGCCATCAAGTACAGTCTAATGTTACACATTATAGGAAGAATAAAGAGAAAGAGTCAGGCATAAAAGTATCGTGAATTCGCATAAATAAGCTTATTGCGTAGGTTTATTTTGCAAAAGTTTGCAAATGTAATATTGTGTTTCACTGACACTTTTCCAAAATACCTTGTAAATAGCTATCAAATGCACATAAAGATGGGGTATAAAATCTTCAATAATATTAAAACAAAAAAGGCATCCGATAAAGGTAATAGGAAGCAAAAATTAAATTGTATTATTTTTATGGAGAACGTTTGAATTTTGTACAAAAGAGAGTTTTGTGTATTAATAAATGAATTTTGACAAAGAGCTAAATAATTTTTTTTCATGATTTTTAATATAAGAAAAGTACAATAAGTGTCAGGTTATTATAAGGGTTTAAATTTAACTTTTTTTAACAAAAACCTTATATAAGCAATGTTTTACAAAGTTTTGCAAAGGTGTACTACACTGTTCTAAGATGTTGGGGTGTATAGATTAAGTGCAATTTTGCAGAAAAAAGCATTTAAAATGAAATAAAATTTTTTCAAAAAAAAATTGAATTATAAAAACTTTCTCGCCTATTTTGCTGAACAAATTCGCAACATATTCATACTTTTTGCGGTGAAAGTGCCATTGGTTAATCACTTATTACAGTAAAAAATGGCATTAACCACTGTATCAGCAAAGGATGGACAAGCAAGCGAAAACTTGTATTTCTTAAAATTCATTAACCATTTTTCCCAATCTTAAAATTACCTATGAAAAATCATTTTTACCGATGGTTTGGTCGCCCAATGCGACAAGGTGCAGTATCAAAGGGACTTTCTAAGTTCGTTATGATAGCTGTAGCAATGCTTGTGTCTGTAGGGGTGTACGCTCAAGACAAAACTGTTTCTGGAAAGGTTACTGATAGTGCAGATGGCTCTGGCTTGCCAGGTGTATCAGTTTCAGTAAAAGGAACAAACAAGGGTACTCAGACAGATGCAAATGGTTCGTATAAACTAAGTGTTTCATCTAATGCAACATTGGTTTTCTCATTTGTAGGGTATGCAAAACAAGAGGTTTCTGTAGGTAGCCGTTCTCAAGTGAACGTTGCCCTCGTTTCTGAAACAAAAGCTTTGGAAGAAGTTGTAGTAGTAGGTTACGGTACGCAGAAAGTGAAAGATGCAACAGGTGCGGTTTCGTCAATTTCTCCTAAAGACTTTAATAAAGGGGTTATTAACTCACCTGAACAGTTGTTGCAAGGTCGTGTAGCGGGTGTTCAAATGACACCAAACTCGGGAGACCCAGGTTCTGGTATCAGTATCAACATCCGTGGTACTGCTTCATTGCGTGGTGATAACGGTCCGTTGTTTGTAATTGATGGAGTACCTTTGGACAACACCGATATGACAAACAACCAATCTGGTGATGCGGGTGTAGGTCAAGTTGCTTCAAGAAACCCATTGAACTTCATGAACCCTGCTGATATTGAAAACATCTCTATTTTGAAAGATGCTTCTGCCGCAGCTATTTATGGAGCTAGAGGTGCAAACGGAGTTGTTTTGATTACTACTAAAAAAGGTAAATCAGGTGCTGGTATTTTCAACTTCTCTGCCAACCTTTCTGTTGCTACCATTGCTAAGAAATATGATTTATTATCACCAAGCGAATTTCTTGCTCAAATGCAGAGAGCTGGTCAAGATGTAAATTCTAGTTTGGTAAACGGAAAAGCTAGTACAGATTGGCAAGACCAAGTGTTCCGTACTGCTGTGACTCAAAACTACAACATGAGTTATGGTGGTGGTACAGATAAAACAAGCTACTATTTCTCATTGGGTTATCAAGACCAACAAGGTATTGTAAAAACTACTGCTCAAGACAAAATTCAGGCTCGTATTAATGCTACACACAAGTTGTTTGATGATAAAGTAACTATTGGTGTTGCCATGACTGTTGCAAAAATCAATGACGTGTATGCTGCTACAGGTGGTAACGTAGGTTATGAAGGTAACTTGTTAGGCCGTGTAATCAACACTAACCCTACATTCCCTGTGTATGATGCAACTGGTGCTTATTTTACAACAGGTAGTTTAGCATTCCGTAACCCTGTATCATTGATTAATAATTACCATCAATCGGGACCAACAACAAGAGCTTTGGTAAACGTATTTGGTAGCTGGGAAATTATTAAAGGCTTGACATACAAATTGAGCTTGGCACAAGATAACGGAACAAGTACATTGAATACTTATCTTGACCCTAACACGCCTGGTTTCCAAAACAGTATTCCAAACAACGCAGGTAGAGCAATCATTGGTAATAAGTTAAGAACAACTTCTACGATTGAGCACACATTAAACTACAAAAAAGCAATCGGTAAAAGTGAAGTTGATGCAATTGCAGGTTTCTCTTACCAAAAGTTTGAAAACTCAGGAAGCAACGTTCAAGCAAATTATTTCGTAGTGCCTTCTGGCTTTAATTTAGTGAATAATCTTGGTTATGTAGATAATACAGGTACAAACAAGCCTTATACAGCTTCCTCGTTTGCTAACAAAACAGAATTACAATCTTACTTCACTCGTATTGCTTATAACTACGCTGGTAAATATTACTTGACAGGTACATTGCGTGTTGATGGTTCTTCTAAATTTGGAGCAAACAACAAATACGGTTATTTTCCTGCTGTAAACGGTGCTTGGAGACTTACAGAAGAAGAATTCTTAAAAGGTTCATTCTTATCTGATTTGAAATTAAGAGCTGGTTATGGTGTTACTGGTAACTCTGAAGGTTTCCCTGCGAACCAATCTATCACAACATTCCTTCCTAACCCTAGCAGTGGTGGTATCGCAAAAGAAAATGTTGCAAACCCTGACTTGAAATGGGAAAGTATGACTTCTTACGGTGTAGGTATCGATTTTGGTTTAATGAAAGGAAGATTGTCTGGTACAGTTGATTACTTCAACAAAACAACAAACAACCTACTTTTTGCTCTTTCTGCTGCAATGCCAGAGGTGGCTACAACAAAATGGTCAAACCTTGATGCAAGTGTAGTAAACCAAGGGGTTGAAATTACATTGAACTATGATGTTTTGGCGGGTAAAAAATTATCTTGGAACATCAGTGCTAATGCAACTGTATTGAACAACAAACTTGAGAAATTGAATAATACAGTAATGACTGGTTCTGTATTCGGACAAGGCTTAACAGGTGCTTTTGTACAGCCTTTGAAAGCTGGTTATGCTTTGTATTCATTCTTTGTTCCTGAATTCCAAGGGTTTGATTCTAAAGGAGAAAGTGTATTTAAGTTAGACCCGAAAGATAACAAAACACCTCTACAAGTGTATGCAGGAAGTCCAATCCCTACATTTACTTGGGGCTTAAACAATACTTTTGTTTATGGTCCTTGGAACATGGCTGTATTCATCAATGGTCAAAATGGTGGCTATATCTTCAATAACACAGCACTTGCTTTAGGCGGAGCTCCAGCACTTAAACAAGGTAATAACATTGATAGAAGATGGCTTGATACAAAAGAATCATTCAACAATGGTTTAGCTGCTTCTAGTCGTTTTGTAGAGAAGTCTGACTTCATTCGTGTATCAAACGTTACTATCAGCCGTAACATTCCTTTAGATAGCAAATATATCAAAGGGTTATCTGTTTCATTGTCAGGTCAAAACCTTCTTCTAATCTCTGATTATAAAGGATTAGACCCAGAAGTTACTAACCCATCTGCTGCTATCAATGGTGTAACTTCTCGTGGTATTGACTATGTTTCATATCCAAAAGCAAGAACATTTACTATCGGTGTAAATGCTAACTTCTAATTATTTAGTGTAAATCTAATTAATTGTAGTTTTTAATTATTAATTCAATTGAACAATGAAAAATATAACATTCAATCAATACATAAAGAGAGCTTTGCTACTAGGTGTTCTTGGTATCGGAACTTTTAGTTGCTCGGATCTTAAAGACGAATCAATAGATAAAATTACGGATGGCTCTAGCATTGCTCCAGAGCAGCTTCTTGCATCGGCTTACCAACAAATGTATGTTTACCCAACTAACCGTGATGCCTTTGCTCTAAATGAGCATTCGACAGATGAGTTACAAGGGCCTACTCGTGGTACTGACTGGGATGACAACGGTGCTTGGAGACAAATCCATGAGCATACTTGGGGTGCAACACACGACCACGTAGTATGGTCTTGGGATGACTTCAACAAAGGCCATGCTCTGGCAAACGAAGTATTGAACAATCCAAAATCAAGTACATCTGTAAAAGCTCAAGCTTCTTTTGTGAGAGCGTTCTTTATGTACCAAATCATGGATTTGTTTGGTAAAGTACCATTTAAAGAAAATGGAAATCTTTCGGTACTTACAAGATCGCAGGCTTTTGATAAGATTGTGGCAGATTTGGAAGCTGCTCTTCCCAATTTAGCGGATGCTCCTAGTACTCCTTCTCAAGCCATGGTTGCTACTAAAGAAGCAGCTAGAGCTTTGTTGGCTAAATTATACTTGAACAAAGGTGTATATCAAGCTGCTGCGTTGGCTGGACCTTATACTTTTGCTTCGGCTGATATGGACAAAGTGATTTCTTATTGTGATGCTATTATCAACAGTGGTAAATTTGCTCTTTCTGCAAAATACTTTGATAACTTTGCCACAACCAACCACCTTTTGTCTAAAGAGTTAGTGTTCAACTTCCCTTATACAGCAGGAACAAACCCTAACCCTTCGCATGATAACTATGCAGGAAATCAACGTCTAGTATATCCAGGTCTTCACTATAACCAAAACCCTTCGGGTTGGAATGGATTTACGACTTTGGCTGATTTTTATGATAGTTTTGAATCTACTGATGTTCGTTTAGGTGGACAGATTATTGATAAAACAAAATCTGGTATTACAAACGGTTTCCTAATTGGTCAACAATATGATGCGACTGGTAAAGCTCTTACTGACCGTCAAGGTAATCCTCTTGTTTACACAAAGAGCTGTCCTTTGAATGGTGCTAACGAAGTTCAAGGTATTCGTATCCTTAAAATGCAACCAGATTTCGTTAACCCACTCAATGGTGATAATGACTTTGGTTTTATCCGTTATGCAGATATTTTGTTGATGAAAGCTGAAGCTTTATTACGTAAAAGTAATGCTGCTGCAGGGTTAGTTTTGGTTAATGAAGTGAGAGTTGCTCGTGGTTTACAACCTGCTACAACTTTGACAGAAGCAAGTTTGTTGGCTGAAAGAGGTCACGAATTGTACTTTGAAGGTTGGAGAAGAAATGACTTAATCCGTTTCAATAAATTCAATGACCCTGTAATCAACAGAACCACGGCTACGGCTGCTACAAGAAGATTGTTCCCAATTCCACAAAAAGAAATTGAAGTTAACCCATTGTTGACTCAAAACGAAGGCTATTAATTTAATCTATTTTTGTAGAATTTAAAAGCACCTCCTCGTTCATTACTGAACAAGGAGGTCTTTTTTTAAAAAATATTAATGAATGTTTTAATCAATACACGTCTTTACAAACTATGAAAAATACGTTTATTCTCCTTTTTTTACTGTTGATTTTAGGTGGTTGCAAGAAAACTGTAGATATTGAGGCTATATATAAGAATATGACAAATGGTCAAACAAAATGTCTCGTAACACTTGATGGAGAGCCTTTTTACCAAACAGATGCCGTTTTTAAAGGTAATGCGACTGCAAGAGATAACTTTTTTGCCATGAACTTTTTTAATCAATATGGCGGAAACTACATTTTTATGTTCCAAGAAAAAGGCTGGTACACAATGACCGCTATCAAAGGTGGAGGTGATGCCTCATTTTCTAATTTTATGTTTGGAAAAGTACTTGACCCCAAAAAAAATAAAGGTGCAGGATATTTAATGATGAAAGGGGAAATAACGCCTCTGACTATTTCAAAATCAAAGGTTGTTTTCAAAATTACTGGTATTGCTAAACGATACCCTAAATTACACGAAGAAGACCCTTCTTACGATTTAGAGGCATTCATTATTGCAAAGAATATACCTTTCACAGAGTTTTCTGTTCCTAAATAGATATAGTTGCGTAATGAAAGGTTTTATTTTACTAAGCTAATTCTTTATAAGTCTTCTAGGTATTACTCTTGATTGGCTAGGCTACAGCCATGAATAATCTTTAAAGCGTTAACCATTTTTATAAAAACTTCTTTTGATGAAATCTTTAAGCTTATTGTTATTGTGTTTAGGTATAAACATTATAACTCTTGCACAAAAAAATATTGTGATATATTCTCCAGATACACGTATAGCTTTGCAGGTGTATGTACAACCCAATGGAGTATTGCAGTATGATATTTTGTACCGCCAAAAAAAACTTATCAAGCCTTCTTCGCTCGGCTTCAAACTGAGTAAACCTGCTCTTACACTCAATCATTTTAGTCTGATTTCGGTAGATACTGCTACTCATTTTGATACTTGGAATCCTGTTTGGGGTGAAGTGAAAACCATTACAAACCATTACAAAGAAGTAAAATTAAACTTGAAAGCGACTCCTTCTAACGTGTTGGTGCAGGTAGTTTTCAGGGTGTTTAACGATGGCGTTGGGTTTCGTTATGAATTTCCAGAACAAGCTAATTTCAAACACTTTATCGTAGCCGATGAGCTAACGCAGTTTAATTTAGCAGGAAATAACAAAACGTTCTGGATTCCGGGCGATTACGATACCAACGAGTACTTGTACAATACCACAAAATTTAGTGAGATTCACGCATTGGCGGCTTCCAATCAAGAAAAAGACATTGCTTTAAAATCGGTCATTGGCGATAATTTCGTCCAAACACCTTTGATGATGAAAACGCCCGAAGGCATTTATGTAAATATTCACGAAGCTGCTTTGGTGAATTATCCAGTGATGCACTTGCAAGCGGATAGACAAAATTTTAAACTCCTTTCACATCTAACGCCCGATGCTGTGGGCAACAAAGCCTATTTACAAACCCCAGCCAAAACGCCGTGGAGAACGATTATTATTAGCGATAAAGCAACAGATATTTTGGCTTCAAAAACCATTTTGAATTTGAACGAACCTTCTAAAATTGAAAATACTGCTTGGATAAAACCACAGAAATTTATCGGGATGTGGTGGGAAATGCACGTGGGAAAAGCTACTTGGGAAAAAGCCAGTGGAAAACACGGAGCAAATACGGAAAATGTGAAAAAATACATTGATTTCGCCGCCGATAATGGTTTTGATGGTGTATTGGTAGAAGGCTGGAACGAAGGTTGGGAAGATTGGTTTGGTAATTGGAAAGAAGATGTTTTTGATTTCGTAACGCCTTATTCGGATTATAACCTTGATGAATTATTGGCTTATGCTAAACAAAGAGGCGTAAAAATTATCATGCACCACGAAACTTCTGGTTCTGCTATTAATTACGAACGTAGAATCGACAAAGCCTATCAGTTTTTGAACGAAAAAGGAATCAATACCGTAAAAACGGGTTATGTAGGAAGAATCATTCCAAGAGGCGAACACCACGATAGTCAATGGATGGTGAATCACTACAATCGTGTGGCTGATAAGGCGGTGGAGTATAAAATTATGTTAGAAGCACACGAGTCTTCTCGCCCGACGGGTTTACATCGTACTTATCCAAACTGGTTGGCTAACGAAGCGGCTCGTGGCAATGAATTTAACAATGCTCCCACGTTAGGATTAGTACCCGAACACGAAACGATTTTGCCTTTTACAAGATTGATGGGTGGCCCAATGGATTACACACCTGGTTTTTTCAAAATGAATCTTAATCAGTTTATTCCTGAAAGAACAACCCGTGTGCGTACTACGCTGGCTAAACAATTGGCGATGTACGTAACGATGTACAGCCCCTTGCAAATGGTGGGCGATTTACCAGAAAATTTGAAAGTTCATCCCGATGCTTTACAGTTTATCAAAGATGTTCCCGTAGATTGGGATGATACAAAAATCTTAGCTGCCGAGCCTGGCGATTATATCACCACGGCTCGTAAACAAAAAGGAAAAGATAATTGGTTTGTGGGAGCAGTAACCGACGAAAATGCCCGTAAGCTTACCGTGAATTTTAACTTTTTGCCAAAAGGTGTTAAATATCAGGCAATTATATACAAAGATGCCGATAATGCCGACTGGAAAACAAATCCAGAAGCGTATCGGATTGAAAAACAAGAGGTCGATAGTTCGACTGTATTAGACCTAAACTTGGCAAAAGGAGGTGGTTTTGCTATAAGTTTGTTTAAATTGTAGTGTTGAAACCAAAGATATATTTTCGATGAAGAATATTCATAAATTAGCCTTGGCTCTGTTGATAGGAGGATGTACGGCTTGTGCTGGTTCTGGCAAAGAACCGCTTTTTGAGTTGATGGATGCAGATGACACAGGTATTGCTTTTGAAAATACGGTAGAAAATACCGAAGATGCTAATATTTTTAATTACCGTAATTTTTATAATGGTGGTGGCGTAGCCGTGGGCGACATCAATAACGATGGCTTGCCTGATGTATTTTTTACGGCAAATATGGGTAAAAATAAATTGTACCTCAACAAAGGAAATTTTCAATTTGAAGATATTTCTGCCAAAGCTGGTATTGAAGAAGCCGATAAATGGAATACGGGCGTTGTGATGGTGGACATCAATAACGATGGCTTGTTGGATATTTATGTGTGTAATGCTGGCTATAGAAAGTTTACGAAAAAACAAAAAAATGCCCTGTTTATCAATAATGGCAATCTTACTTTTACCGAATCTGCCGCAAAGTATGGCTTGGACGAAGGTGGCTACACTACGCACGCCGCTTTTTTCGACTATGATTTAGATGGCGATTTGGATTGCTATATTTTGAATAACAGTTTTATTCCTGTCAATACGCTCAACTATGCCAATAACCGTGAAATGCGTGCCGAAGATTGGCCTGTGAAAGATTTCTTGAAAGGAGGCGGTGATAAATTATTGAGAAATGACAGCGGGCATTTTCATGATGTTTCAAAAGAAGCAGGCATTTACAGTAGCTTGATTGGCTTTGGTTTGGGCGTTACCGTCGGTGATGCCAACAACGATAATTATCCAGATATTTATGTGTCAAACGATTTTTATGAGAAAGATTACCTCTATATCAATCAGAAAAACGGGACTTTCAAAGAAGAAATTGAGCAACGCATGAAACACATCAGTTTGGCTTCGATGGGGGCAGATATGGCGGATATTAACAACGATGGTTTTGCCGAAATTATCACAACCGATATGCTTCCAAGAGAGGAGTATCGCCTCAAAACTACGTCTTCTTTTGATAACCATTATGTATTTCGTTTGAAAAAAGAACGAGGTTTTTACAACCAATTCCAGCAAAATAGTTTACAATTCAATAACCAAAATGGCACGTTTAGTGAAATAGGTAATTACGCTGGCGTGGCGGCAAGTGATTGGAGTTGGGGAGCGTTGATGTTTGATGCTGACAACGATGGCTACAATGATATTTATGTCTGCAACGGCATTTACAATGATGTAATCGACCAAGATTTTATCGACTTTTTTGCCAACGAATTGGTACGAAAAATGGAAGCCACAGGCGTAAAAGAAGACTTCCACAAGATTATCGAACAAATGCCTTCTAATCCAATTCCAAACAATTTCTTTCATAATACAAAAACCTTGCGTTTTGAAGAAAAAGGAAAAGATTTTGGATTCGAAAAGCCTTCTTTTTCTAATGGTTCGATGTATGCCGACCTCGACCTCGATGGCGATTTAGATTTGTTGGTCAATAATGTAAATATGCCTTGTTTTGTCTATCGCAACAATAGCGAAAAACTGCAAGCTAAACCTCATTTTTTACAAGTAAAACTCAAAGCAAATACACCCAATACCTTTGCTGTAGGAGCAAAAGTTGATGTATTTACAGGAAAAGAAATCCAAACCCGTTCGGTAATTCCTTCAAGAGGCTTTCAATCAAGTGCCGATTATGTGCTAACTTTTGGTTTGGGAACTACAAAAAAAGTGGATTCTGTGGTTGTAACATGGCCTGATACCAAGGTGACAGTAGTGAAAAACCCTCGTATCGACCAATTACTCTTGCTTGATACCCAAACAGCACAAAAATACAACAAACCCGAAAGTAAGCCAGAACAGAGCTATTTTGTTGCCCTGAATATGAACATTGATAAACATCAAGAAGATGATTACGAAGACTTTTACCAAGAAAAAAACTTGCCAGCACAACTCTCTAAAGAAGGTCCGAAAGCAGCCGTAGGCGATGTCAATGGCGATGGCTTGGCTGATGTTTATATGGGTGGTGCTAGAGGACAAGCAGGGCAATTGTATTTGCAAACCAAGCAAGGTTTTCAAAAAACGGTACAAAAGGCTTTTGATTCCTTTATTGATTTTGAAGATACTGCCGCTATTTTCTTTGATGCTGATAAGGATGGTGATTTAGACTTGTACGTAGGAAGCGGAGGCAATGAATGGAGCGAAGGCACAACAGAATTATTGGATAGACTGTATCTAAATGATGGCAAAGGAAATTTCACTTATAAAGCACAAGCCCTTCCTGCCAATATGCTCAATACTTCGGTGGTGTTGGCGTTCGATTATGACAGCGATGGCGACCAAGATTTGTTGGTAGGCAGCCGAAGCGTGCCACAGCAATACGGCCTTAATCCGAACAGCTTTGTGTATCAAAACCAAGGCAATGCCACGTTCAAAGACGTAACGGCAAGCGTAGCCCCAGCGTTGTTGTCGTTAGGCATGGTGCGTGACATGAGCCTTGCCGACGTGAATAAAGATGGCAAAAAAGACCTTGTGGTCGTTGGCGATTGGATGTCGCCAGTGGTTTTACAAAACAAAGGACGTAGTTTTCAAAAAATAGAAACAGGTATCGAAGCTTATACGGGATTTTGGGGCGTGGTAAAAACCCTAGATATTGATAACGATGGCGACCAAGATTTGGTACTAGGCAATATGGGCGAAAATTTTACTTTGAAAGCAAACCTTGATGCACCTTTGAAAATTTGGGTAAAAGATTTCGATAAAAATGGCAGCATAGATAAAGTATTAAGCAAAACCATCGGCGGGAAAGACGTTCCCGTTTTCTTGAAAAGAGAAATGGCAGAGCAATTCCCAGCTTTGAAAAAGCAAATTTTGCGTCACTCAGAATACGCCAATAAAACCATTCAAGATTTGTTTCCCTCAGATGTGTTGGAAGGAAGTGTCAATAAAACCGTCGCTTTTTGTAAGTCGGTCGCAGCCATCAACGATGGCAAAGGGCATTTTACGATACAATATTTACCTGAAGTCGTGCAGTTGTCTTGTGTAAATGCCATCGAAACCGCCGATGTCAACCACGATGGCAAGCCAGATTTAATTTTGGGAGGCAACTACACGGGCTTTATTCCACAATTGGGCATGATAGATGCCAGTCGGGGCAACGTATTGCTCAATAAAGGCAAAGGGCAGTTTGAAGCCCTCGTCGATGCCAAGCATGGCTTTTTGATGAACGGCGAAGTCAAGCAAATTGTACCTATTACCATCAAACAAAAAGAAAGCTATTTGGCCTTGCTCAACAATCAAGTGCCGGTGGTGTTTCAATTAAAGCAATAAATCATGCAAAAAATCAATCTTTATATAGGCTGTTTGTGCTGTATGTTGGGTTTGTTTGCCTGTGGCCCTAAAGACCCATATATGTTTGAACTGCTGGAAGCCGACCAAACAGGACTAGATTTTAGCAACGAACTTACGCCAACGAAAGACTTTAATATTTTTCGTTATATGTATTTTTATAATGGCGGAGGTATTGGGGCTGGCGATTTGAACAACGATGGCAAAATCGACTTGGTGTTTACCGCCAATATCAAAGACAATAAAATTTACCTGAATAAAGGCGAAATGTCGTTTGAGGATGTCACCGAAAAAGCGCATTTCACAGGTGATAAAGGATGGTCGAATGGCGTGTCTATTGTCGATATTAACCAAGATGGAATGCTCGATATTTACGTAAGCCAAGTTGGTGATTTTGAGGTACTCAAAGGGCATAATTTATTATTTGTTTGTCAAGAAATTACACCCGAAGGTATTCCAGTATATGCCGAAAAGTCGAAGGCGTATGGCTTAGATTTGGTAGGTTTTGGTACGCAAGCCGCCTTTTTCGATTATGATTTGGATGGTGATTTAGATATGTTTCAACTGAACCATTCGGTGCATCAAAACGGTACTTTTGGTTCAAGAACCCAGTTCAAAGGAACTGTTCATCCCCTTGCTGGAGACCGTTTTTTTAGAAATGATGCAGGAAAATTTGTTGAAATAACGCAACAATCGGGTGTTGCCTCCGATGCTTTGGGCTATGGCTTAGGCATAGGCTTGGGCGATGTCAACTTCGACGGCTACCCTGATATGTATATTGGCAACGATTTTCATGAAAATGATTATTTATACATTAATCAAAAAAATGGCACTTTTAAAGACGATTTGACCAATCAAATGGGGCATACCAGTCAGTATTCGATGGGGGTTGATGTGGCAGATTTGAATAATGATACATGGACAGACATCGTATCAATGGATATGTTACCCTACGACCGAGAGATTTTAAAGCGGTCGGAAGGCGACGATTCTTATACGATTTATAATTATAAAATTCAAGTAGGCTATGGCTATCAATATGCTCGCAACAATGTGCAAATAAACAATGGTAATGGTACTTTCAGTGAAATAGGACTGTACAGCAACGTTTTTGCAACAGACTGGTCGTGGTCGCCTTTGCTATTTGATTTTGATAACGATGGGCGTAGAGATTTATTTGTGTCGAATGGGATTCCTAAGCGAGTAAACGACATGGACTATATCAATTTTATTTCTTCGGAAGAAGTACAAAATAAAATTGACAACAAAGAAATGGATGATAAAGACGTTTCGTTAGATGGTAAAATTCCAGAAATAAAAATTCCGAATAAATTTTTCAAAAATACGCCATCATTACAGTTTTTAGATGAAGAGAATTTGATTCTAAATAATAAAAATTCTTATTCAAATGGAGCTGTTTATGCCGATTTAGACAACGATGGAGATTTGGATGTTGTGACTAATAATATCAACGATAAAGTATTTGTTTACAAGAATTTAGCCGACCAATACGCACCGCAAGCAGGGCATATCACGTTGTCGTTGCGGGGTTCTGCTCAAAACCGCAATGCCATTGGTACAAAAGTATTGGTGTTTAAAGGCAAAGAGGTGATTTACAGCGAAAATTTTCCTGTAAAAGCTTTTCAGGCAAGCATGGAAATTCCTCTTACGATTGGGGTAGGAGAGATGGCCGCCATTGATTCGATGTATGTGATTTGGCCTGACCAATCGTATCAGAAAATTGATAAAAAGCAAATACAACCTTCGATGAAATGGGCGTATCAAACGCATTTACCGCCTTTCGATTTTGAAGCATTCAAGCGTCAACGCCAAACTTCTGTATCGGTAGATGATGCCACCCAACAACTCGGCCTCAATTTTACCCATCAAGAAATAGACTTTAACGACTTTGAAAGAGAGGCTTTGATGCCCAATAAATTGTCGTCGGAAGGTCCTGCCTTAGCAGTTGCCGACATCAACCACGATGGGCTAGAAGATGTGTTTGTGGGCTCTTCGAGAGAAACATTGCCACAAGTATTTTTGCAAAAAACGAATGGCAAATTTCAAGCACTCGCCCAAAAAGCCTTTGTCCAAGATAGTATTTACGAAGAAATTGATGCCCAATGGGCCGACATCAACGCCGACGGTCATCTCGATTTGGTCGTTGCCGAAGGAGGAAACCAGTATGTTGGGGCTTCGCCTTACAACCAACCTCGGGCGTATTTGAACGATGGCAAAGGAAATTTACAAGCACTTCCCGATGCTTTTAAGGATATTTTCTTGCTGGCTTCGAGCATTGAAGCATTCGATTTTACGGGCGATGGAAAAGTAGATTTATTTGTTGGAGCAAGGGCTGTGGCTGGTTCGTATGGAAAAATGCCTCGTTCGTATTTGCTGCAAAACGACGGCAAAGGTCATTTTAAAGACGTTACGGCTACCTATAGCAAGGAGTTGCTTAGTGGATGTTTGGTCAAAAATGCCGAATTGGCCGACCTCGACAAAGATGGCGACAAAGACCTGCTTTTGTCGATGGAATGGGATGGGATTTATATGCTCGAAAACCAAGGAAAAGGCTTTGTCAAACGCCCTATTACAAGCGAAAAAGGCTGGTGGAATTTTACCTATACACAAGATTTCGACCTCGATGGCGACCTTGATATAATAGCAGGAAATTTGGGTTTAAATAGCCGTTTAAAAGCTTCTGCCTCCGAACCCGTCAAGTTGTACGTGCATGATTTTGATAAAAATGGCACAACCGACCAACTTTTGACGTATTATTTGGGAGGAAAAGAAATACTTTTTTCTAATAAAATAGAAACACAAAAGCAATTTCCTTTGATGAAAAAGAAGTTTTTGTTAGCCAAAGATTTTGCCAAAGCCGAAATCAATGATTTGGTCGATAATTTGGCAGATGCTCAGGTATTAGAATCCAATCATTTTCAAAATATGTATTTTGAAAATGACGGCAAAGGAAACTTTACTTCCAAACCTTTGCCTTTCAAAGCCCAATGGACACCGTACTTTGCGGCTCAACTCATGGATGCCAACCACGATAAACTACCCGATGTGCTCTTGCTCGGAAATTATTATGATTGCAATGTACAAATGGGGCGTTATGATGCTGACTATGGTACTGTGTTGATTAATAAGGGAAAAGGACAATGGGAAACGCAAGCCCTCAGTATGTCTATCAGAGGACAAGTCAAGCGTATTGTACCAATACAAGTGAAAGGTGTAAATTATATGTTGGTTGCCAGAAATAATGATACATTAGTAGCCTTGGGCAGACCAAAGTAGGATGCTAGAACTTACCAATTTTTCTCAAACATGTATCAAACAAAATCCCACGGTACTGATACCGTGGGATTTTATATGCCAAATCGTGAAAAATAAGAGTCTTATGCGTAGTGATTCAACATTACAGGCATCACAAGCATGAGCATATCTTCGTTATCTTTGGTTTCGCTAGGGATAATCAGTCCTGCACGGTTGGGGGCAGACATCTCTAGGGCAATCATATTTGAGCTTAAATTATTCAACATTTCAATCAAAAATTTGGCATTAAATCCAATTTCCATCGGCTCGCCGTCATAGTCGCAAAGCAGTTTTTCATTTGCTTCATTAGAATAGTCTAAATCTTCTGCCGAAATAATGAGGTCGTTGGCTGCCAATTTCAAGCGAATTTGATGCGTCGTTTTGTTAGAATAAATCGAAATACGCTTCAACGAACCCAACAATTCTTGACGGTTGATGGTCAATACATTAGGGTTGTTTTTAGGAATAGCATTTTCGTAATCAGGAAAACGCTCGTCGATTAAACGACAAATCATACGCACATTATTGAAGCTAAAAAAGGCATTGGAAGCACTGAAATCGGCCGTCACCAAGGTATTATCAGAAGGCAAAGACGATTTCAATAAATTCAAGGCTTTGCGTGGAATAATCATCGTTGACGATTGCTCAGATGTAATATCGCTTCTTCTGTAGCGAATCAAGCGGTGGCCGTCGGTTGCTACAAAGTTGGCATGTTGGTCTGACAATTGCACAAACACACCCGTCATCGCTGGGCGTAGGTCGTCGTTCGATACCGCAAAAATGGTATTGGCAATAGCCGAGCCCAATACATCGGCTGGCACTTCTACCGAAAGATTTTTGGTTACTTGTGGGATTTTAGGAAAATCAATAGGATTTTCGCCTGAAATTTTATAGCGACCATTTTCTGTAATAATCTCAGTACCAAAAGTTTCTGTATCTATTTTGAAAGTAATGGGCTGGTCGGGTAAGCCTCTTAATGTATCGAGCAACAAACGGGCT
>JACCDQ011010206.1_pt1 | contig 19895 bp, 16 predicted proteins | sample 7446031 | NCBI WGS metagenome assembly JACCDQ01 (sample SAMN15323442, study PRJNA562643) | freshwater metagenome | isolation source: river surface water | place: USA:Blue River Watershed | collected 2017-08-17
ATGTATTTATCGGGCTATTCTCCTGATTTCAATCCAATAGAGCATCTGTGGTGGGAATTAAAAGCTTTTATCCGCCGTTTTGTGCCAAAGTCAAAAATAGTAGTAGAGGCTTTATTGAGGATGGCTATCAAATATTTAGTCTCGTCTGTTCATCTCCGCAATTATTTTGCCCACTGTTGTTATTGTACGTCTTGAATACGCAAAGGGCTGTATCTGTACGCAGTTTAGTTGATTAACGGCTTATGACTCCAGAATAGACTGAATTTCGGCATTAAGAGATTGAATCTTAGAATAGGCTTGGCGATTAATGAGATGGGTTTTAACTCGGCTTAGAAGTTCACTAAAATTAACTGGTTTGGTGAGATAATCTACTGCTCCCTCCTGGAAAGCTTGTTTTAAAGAAGAGAGATTCGGAAAAGCCGTTAGGAAAAGAATCGGCACATCTTGATAATGGGGTTCCTTTTTAATACAGGAACAAACTTCAATCCCATCCATTTCCGGCATCATTAAATCCAAAATAATGAGATCGATTGCCATTTTTTGAATACGAACTAAAGCCTCTTTTCCCGATTTTGCAAAAGTGACGTTATAACCTTCATTATCTAAAATTTCCGCTAAGACATAAAGGTTATCAGGGGTATCGTCCACAACTAAAATTAGAAAATCTTCGGGTTTAAATTCTGCCATAAGTCAACTCCGCAATGGGGCAATCACCATTGTTTACCTCTCCTATCATAGATCAAATAATTCACCATCTTCCGCAAAAGTTCTAATCTTCTGCTATTCCTAGCTCCCGTAGTTTAGCCGCTAGGCGATCAGCCCGAAATTTTTCTTGTTCAGCCCGGTGCGCTTCCTGATCAGCCCGAAATTTTTCTTGTTCGGCCCGTTGAGTGGCTTGTTCAGCAAGAGCGATCGCCTGGTAGGCCTTAAGCATTTCACTTTTAGCGGCCTCATCCGGGGTGGGAAGAAGGGCCTCCTCGACAGAAAAGTAACGTAATTGGCCGTTATGAATTCCCAGAAAAAAGCCGAGGGCTTCACTCCACAGCCAACCTCGCTCATCGGGAGTAATGGGAGAATATTGATTGAAATTGAGTCGAAAACCGGCAAATTCTAAGGTTTCTGGAGAAAAGTAAAAATATTCAGGGGTATGAAATCTTTCGGCATATAAATCTAACTTAGTGGTACGATCTACCTGGGCAGTGGAGTCGGACAGTAATTCAATGATCAGATCGGGATAACGTCCATCTTCCTCCCAAACCACCCAGGAATTACGAGGCTCTTTGGTGGTATTTTTGACGAGGAAAAAATCAGGGCCGCGAAAATCACGATGTTTAAGTTGTTGACGACTAAAGTAAATCGTGAGATTGGCACCAATAAAAAAATCCTCTCGCTCCCGCCAGGCCCATTCTAGGCTTGTGACCAGTAGGAGTAACTGCATATAGTGAAGGGAACTTTCCATCTCTGGTTCATCGCTTAACAATTTTTTGGCATCGGGCATTTGCAATTCCAGTTCTTGGGCTGTTATTGCTGGCATGATTTTGTCCTCGTAGATGCTTTTTAAAGTGGGTTAATCCTTATTTTAGACTTTGGTAAAGGGATTGATACCAAATTTCAACATAGATGACATACTCGATCCGCTCACTGTAAGGCTTTGACCTAGCTGATCTATGACAAGAGTTTTGAAAATGGTATGATCGCGATCGCCTTCCCTCGTCTTTAATCCCCTTCAGGGAGGTTTAAGACTCCATGGAGGAAGATAGCGGCCATGCCCTCGGCTATTTCCTGGATCGTACCGGGGGAAGTTTGAGTATCGAGGAGAATCGGTTCCGCTAGACCAGAAACCATGAACATACCGAGGAAGACCTGGGCAATAATCTTAGCGTTCATCGGACGATAAATCCCCCGGTCAATAGCGGTCTGAAAAAAAGCTTCGGCAACATCAATCATTTTGGTAATAATTTCCGATTGGATATGAGCGCGGAGTTCCGGATGAAATTGAATTTCGACAAAACAGATACGTAATAAATCTTGACTTTCTTGCAGTCGTAAAAGCCGACGACGAATCACCTGGGAGATCGCCTGATAGTTAGCCATTTCACTTAATTCCATCAGCAAATCCGTCAAAATTTCCATCCATCCCGCCGTTACCACCTCCACTAAAATGGCTTTTTTGGTGGGAAAACAACGAAACAATGTCCCTTCACCAATTTTGGCCGCCTGGGCTAAATCCTTCGTAGTGGTATTTTCATAACCCTTCCGTGCAAATAGTTTTAACGCCTCTGCCAGAATCCGCCGACGGTTATTTTCCTCGGAAGTCACCGGGGGAACTGACCGAACCAATAGATGCCGATGCGGTGTTAACGATTTGGTTTTGAGCATGGCGATCGCCCCCCAGAAAACTCTGTTATTTTTCATTGTTAGTCAAGAATTTGTATCTCAGAAAACCTTTGCAGTGATTCTTTACATAACGTTGGAATTCGTTACACAGAGCGCGATCCCCTAGAAATCGGCAGACAACGATATTGTTAAATCGGCGAAAACTGGACTAACGGAGATGTACGTCCCGTTGGGGATAGGGAATTTCAATACCTTTTTCTTGAAAAACTTGCCAGATGGTGCAACCCAGTTGACTGGTCACTCGTTTTTTAATCAGAGGATTATCGAGCCAAAATTTGAGTTCAAAATTTAAACTGGATTCCCCAAACCCAATAAAGAAAACCTGGGGACTTGGCACTTGCAGGACGCTGGAATGATGCTGGGCAATATCTAGCAAAATTTCAATAATTTTTGTAGGATCTTGGTCATAGCTGGTTCCGACGGTTAGGGAACAATAGGAAAGGCGGTCACTGCCAGTAAATGTTGTTACTTCTTTGGTAAAAAATTCTTGATTCGGAATGATTTTTTCTGTATTGTCCCGTAATACTTGCACAATGGTAGCCCGAATTCCCAACTTTTTAACCTCGCTCATATCTCCCCCAATACTGATATAATCTCCCGGCTTTAAGGCTCCTTCTACCAATAGCCAAATACCACTAATAAAATTACTAAAGACCTCCTTTAAACCAAAGCCAATCCCGACCGATAACCCCCCTGTAATCGCCGCGAGAGCCGTTGGATTAAAATTGACATAGCCTAAAATAACGACAAAACCCATCGCAATTAAAAAATAGCGCAGTAATAGGGCGATCGCCTGATGACCCTGAAACTCCTTGGGAAATACAAATCGCCAAGTATAGAGTAAAAATTTCTCGATTAAGGTACTTCCCATCACCCATAAATAACTGCCCACTGTCACCATCAAAATTGCGCCGAGGGACACTGGTTGCTCAAATAAGGTCAACACCTCCACCTGTAAAATTGTATCTAAGTTCCCCAATAAATTCAACAGCGATCGCACCACCCACAGGAAAAATAGCGGTGTAAACAATCGCTCACGGTAGGAAGTAATCAATTCCCTCGGAAAAAAACTATAAAGAAAAAAGAGAATAAAACGATAAAACCAAAATGCCCCGACTAAATTCACAGAAAAAAACAGAAATCCCCACACCCATGCTAACTTCTGAAAAATCAAACAATTCACCAAAATTAACCCTAGACTTAAACTAGGCATCAATAATAATTGTAAAGCTGTGATACAATAAATTGACCAAAGAGAACGTCCCGCCCTCTCCTGAGGCGTTTTTTCGCTACCCAGTAAAAAACGGGATTTAATTTGATAAGTTAAAAACCAAGCCCCTAGCAAACTTACGCCCAACGAAAGGAATTGTACCTGAACAACTTGCCGATTCAACAAGTTCATCACAATAAAAATCTGTTCCCAGAGAAAATCTAGACCAGCCGAAGGCATTTTATCCATTATTTTTTCTCCCAAGGGCGATTTAAGAGTTGACTAATAGAACGAGCCGCTTCTGCTGTGGAAATTTCCCCCACCAATGCTTTTTGGTAATAGCGTTCAATATTCTTGACACTCTCCCAATAGTATTGGGCCGCATTATTACTATTTTTTCGCATATCCTCCTTCCCAATAAACATATCTAACGAAACCGCTTCAGCCGTTTGAGACTGCTGTAAAAAAGTGCCGGCGATCGGATATAGTCGGGGATCTAAAATCACCCGTTTATTACTCGAAATATTGGCAACTCCCTTCTCCGTAATCAGTTTCTTTTGCTGTTCTGTATTACTTAAAAACTGAATAAAACGCAAAGCCAATTCCGTTTGAGCCGGAGATGAAAACCGATTAAAGAGAGCCGTACTGCTATAAATCAAAGGAGTCGCTGGCCCTTGTTCACCTCTTGGCAAAAGAACTACCCCTAATTTCTCCGGCCCTAACCCTTCGCGCAGATAGGGAATCCAGGAAGATTCACAGGTTAAATACGCTAACTGACCTCGACTAAATGCCTGTTGTAAGGCGATCGTATCCGTACTCAAAATCACATTGGGTTCCGCCTGGGCCACTTTTAACCAATCCATCCATTGTTGCCAGGCCTGTTGTCGTCGCACCGGTGCAACGGACGGAGGAAAAAGAGAAGCCCCTCCAAAGGTTCCCGTTCCCCAAAAAGTGGCAAAAAAACCTGACTGAATCCCCACCGAATATCCTTGGCGAGCTTGAAGAATCAACTCATTGAGGGTACTCGGTAGTTGTTTAACCTTACTTTTGTTGTAACAGAGAGCCTGAAGATGTAAAAACAAAGGAATACCGTACAGTTGACCTTGATAAGTGACTTGTTTGAGAGCATCTTCCCGAAAAGCAGAGAGGTCTATAGGGTATTGATCCAGGGATTGTAATGTGCCTATTTGCTTTAAAATCGGCAGTTGCTCAAAGGAAGTCAGAATGACATCAGGCCCAAACCCCAACTCCGTCTGCTTGGCAATCTGTCCTAAAAAAAACTCATTATCTAAAACACGAGGAATAATCTGGGTACCGGGATAAACCTGGGCAAAGGTACTGGCTAATTCGCGAAAAACCCGCATAATTGCCCTGCGATGAGCCTCCGAATAATCTTGGTTTAACACAATCAAGAGGGTAATCGTACTTTGGGGAACCCGATGGAGGGTGGCCACTTGACTGGGTAAAGCCGATTTCAGGGATGAATCTCCTAGGGGATAACAAGCAGTTAACCCTCCCAGAAGCATTCCTAAAAACCATTGAGATGTTTTGAACCCAAATTGCTTCATATAACACGACGCTTCAGAGATATTTCTAAAATGCCATAGATGCTCCCTAAGTACGGGACAAAAAGCCTGAAAAGCAGAAAAAAGGAGTTTCAAAGGAAGTCTCTGTTCAAGGGCAAACGCCATTCGCCGCTACAGAAGGTTTTTAGAAGGTGTAGGACGTAAGCCTACGCTCAAAAGTATCGAGTTTAACAACTGACACCATTAATCCAAGAGAGCCTTCAAGTTAGACGGGGTTTAATTCATTTTGTCATATTGCCGATTTTTCTACAGACACCTTTTTGGGTCTTCCTAGCTGTTCGGGTTCTTTTAACAGAGCTTCCAATCCTCCCTCTTTATAGACACTTAGCCAACGATGTACCGTTCTTTCTGAACGCCCTACTAACACAGAAAGATAACGCACGGTTTCTGTTGCCTTTATTTTCAGCAAATATAAGGACTGGACTTTAGAAAAGTTGAGAGCATTATCTTGTTTATTCATTACATCTTTCAAGTCTTCTGCTGACTCAGCAATCTCGATTTTCATGACTCCTGTCATCATTTCATCTCCAGACGAGGTTTAACCGCAAATTCTAACCCGATTCTTCAGCCATTTTCCATCCCCAGACGATCATACCATTTACCTTAACCACAACCCTGGGACGTTTCCGCAACTAATTGATCTAAATCCCGTTGCATTTGACTTTCCACCCGATGATAACAATCGGCTACATAACGGCGATCGCGGGCGGCTTCCTCCCCATATCGTTCAAAAATAATCGGTTGGCCAATACGGGTGTACATCTTGATCGGTAGCGGTAAATGGGGCAACGGGCCCAAGGCAATCCCCCAGGGTAAACCCAAATAAATCGGAAAAACGACGGGATCAACCCCCAGCAAGTAGGGCATTCCCAAACGGTGTAACCATTGCACCTGTTCATAACAATCGCCCATCACCAAGAGGGTTTCATGGGAACCCACCGCGATCGCCGGCACAATCGGTACATTTTCCTTCAAGGCAATTTTAATAAACCCCTTGCGACCCGCTAGATGAATCCGATGACGCTCAGAAAACGGTCGAAACACATCCTGCGCCCCCCCCGGATACACCAACACACTGGCCCCCGACTGCAACGCGGCGATCGCCATCTTCGGATGAGCCTGAATCGCCCCAACCTTCACCGCCAACTGAGCAACAGGATAACTCATCTTCCAAACCGTCGGGTGCATTAACCCATAGACCGGGCGTTCTAACCCCTGATGACGATACCAGTCATAGATCATCATGATCATATCCGGACTAGAAAGACCGCCATTATGCGACCCCACGAATAACACCCGACTATCAGGAATATTGTCCCAACCCTGGGTTTCCACCCGAAAATAGTAGCGATAAAACCACTCCCACCAGGGCATCAACTGCCGAATTGTCTGGGGATCTCGTTCCTGTAAAGACCAACCATCCCCGACAAAAGCAGTCACCGCCGGGGTCATCATTGGCGAGAAAAACCGATCCATCACCCTCACGTTCCCAAATTCCTCGTGTCGCATCCCTAACCCGTCAATAGCATCTCACTTAATCGCTCCATCTGAGGGCGAATCTGGTCTAATTGATCCTGTAAAGGTTGTAAGGTCTGCTCATAAAGCACTAACTGCGTTTGGACTTGAATAAATTCCCGATTTTGCTGTTGCCAAGCGTCCTCCTCCTGGCGTAACTGTTCATACTTGTGGGCTTGCTCCTGGTCTAGGGTAGCCGTCATCTCTTGAATTTGTCGCAGACTACCCTGCCGATGTTGCATATCCGCCTCTAACTTACTGCGTTCCGAAGTGAGCTTGCGCTTACAGCCCTCTATGTACTCAATCGTTGGCTCAAGGTTAATCGTCGGAATCGGAGTGTCAATATCTAACACCCCCTGACGACGACGCAAAACCCGTAAATATTGCATCAAAACCTCTTGACGTTCCTTGAGATTATGACGCTGACCCACGAGGGTACGATCCAACATCCCTTTCCGCTCCTGTTCCTCCGCCAATTCCTCTTCAATAGCTAGACGTTCGTATTCACCCGCCTGGGATAACTTAATCTCCAACTCATCAACGGTTTGACACTGAAGACTTAGTTCCTCCTCTTGATCATTCACAAAACGGACTAACTTGTCTAAATCCGCCTGTAAATGTTTGATATGCTCTTCGAGTTCCCCCAGGGGCATACTTTCCAAGGCTTCTAGATCGAGCTTGTGCTGTTCTGTGCCCGCATCTGTGCCACTACTTGCCAAACGATAAAGGCGGTTTTGCAGATCGTCAGCCATCTGATATTGAGCATTGAGTCGCCGGAGCAACTCCTGATAATGCTGAAGAGTAGCCCGTTCAATTTCCAGTTGTTGTTTCGCCTTTTCCAACTCTGCCTTGGAGGCTTCTAAATCCTGCCGTTTTTGCGTTAACGTCGTTTTACGATGCTGGAGAGCCTGCTCCTGTTGGCCAATCTGCTGACGATACTTAGCGAGGTCTTGCCAGTACTGATTAAAAATCTCCTGTTGTCGTTGAATTGCGGTCAGACCGTCATGGAGATGAGTATTGAGGGTATCTAGGGTACCCGGTTGCTGGGCTAAACGCCCTAGGAGTAATTGTATCTTCTCCGCATAGTTGGGAGCCAAATCAATCAGATAGCCAAATTGCTGTTGTAGGCGTAGGAGTTGTTGACGTTCATTCTCTAAGCGTTTCCAAGCCTGATCAACTTCGTGTTTTTGCCGTTCTAATTGTTTGAGTTCGTTAACTTTTTCGTCAATATCGGCCTCTCGTCCATCAATTTCCATCTCCCGCCTAGCTAACTCTTGGCTTTGGTAGGTCAAGGATTGCTTCCATTGCTCAATCTCTTCCTGTTGATCCTTCAGCTTTTCCGAAAGACGGGATAACTTTTGCAGTTGACGAACAAGTTCGGGAGCTGCGACCTCCGGAGTCCCCTGCACTTGACGGTTGACGAGGCGCAGTACCCACAACGTTCCTTCGTTAGCACTCTCCATATTTTCAACGGAGAAAGCCTCCTCATTGGGCAAGGCACTCCAAGTCTGGTCGCTATGCTGACAGGCGAGAAGCTTGAGGTCTGTTTTTAGGCCACTGGCTAAGAAGTTTCTTGTTTGCTTTTTGACTTCTGCTAGGTACAGCACGAGTTACAATCCTGGTCAATGAACTGAGTAAGGAAGGCGACAAATCGTTATCTTAACGCTTTACATTAATTTACTGTAATAGATTTTTTATCTTTGGATTATTTCAGGCTTAATGACTGACTTCCACAGCCTTATTCTATCACTAACGCCTCCTGACTCAGGGGATAGCGAGAGAAGTGGGGAGTGACCTTTTCCCGCTACCGAGGAGTGGGGGGATTAGGAAGCCTGGGCCATATCGCGGATAATATCTCCCTGAGTCAAAATACCCACCAGTTGGCCGCTTTGGGAGTCCACAACGGGTAAGCGCCGAATTTTTTTGTCGTTCATCAGGTGGGCGGCTTCCCGGAGGCTTTGATCAGCTTTGATGGTAATGGGGCGATCGCTCATCACTTCTTCAACGGTTTGGCCGAGGGCTTTATGAATTTCCTTTTCGTGGCGGGCTGGGTTTTGCAGGTAGATAATGCTATCTAGCAACATAATGTAGGGCGGCGCATCTACTCCCGATTCTTGCCACATCAAATCTGTGTCGGAAATGATCCCGATCAGGTCGCCTTGGTCATTGACAACGGGTAAACCACTGATGCGCTTTTCCGCCAAAATCTGAATGGCTTCCTGGAGAGGGGCGGCGGGGGTAATGGTAATGGGATTAGGGGTCATTACTTCCCTGACGGTTTTGTTCATAGGGTCCAATTTTCAGGCATAGGGCAATAAATGGGCTTAATTCCCATTTTAGGGGGGAGCGGGGCGGTCTTTGAGGGAGGTTACGGAATATTACGAATTTGACGAGAAGGGAGAGGCAGAAGGGGGCAAGGGGAACAAAATCCTCAATTTTGGCTCAAGTTAAGGTGATCAAACAAAAAACAGTGTGAGGAGGGGCGCGATGAAATCCGTGAGTTGGGATGAACGCCATCTTTCCGAGTTAAAGGAGTTGTTCGAGTTAGCCCGTCGGATTGAACAACGGATTTTAGGGCTGAAGCAGTCGGCATCGGAACGACAGAAAGCACCTTAGTTGAGTTGCATTGTCCCACGACCGATAGGGAAAGCCGGGAAATGATTTAAGTCAGTGACCGAGGAGGATGAGGAAAAGATTAGGATAAGATAGTTTCCACATTGACTTGGACGACAGACTGGGATGGAAAAACTTTACGAAGGCAAGGCCAAAATTCTCTATCGTACTGACGATCCAGAGGTATTGCTGACGGTCTTTAAGGATGATGCAACGGCTTTTAATGCCCAAAAGCGAGGACAAATTCAGGGAAAAGGGGCGATTAATTGCGCGATCGCCTCGGCTCTATTGCAGGGATTAGAAACGCTGGGGATTCCCACCCATTACCTGAGTCAACCCCAACCGACGGAAATGTTCGTCAAGGCCGTGAAAATTGTGCCGGTGGAGGTGGTGGTACGCAATATTGCGGCGGGGAGTCTCTGTAAACAAACGGGTTTACCTTTGGGTCAAGTGTTACCGTTTCCTTTGGTGGAGTTCTATCTGAAGGATGATGCCCTGGGTGATCCCCTCTTAACCCGCGATCGCCTGTTGGTGTTGGGAATCGTCAACGAAGCGGAGATAGAGACCTTACAAACTTTGGCTTTAGCCATTAACCAGCATCTTATTCACTTTTTTAATCAATGTCAGATTACCCTGGTGGATTTTAAATTGGAATTTGGTTACGATGCCCAGGGAACTCTATTACTGGCCGATGAAATTAGCCCGGATACCTGTCGTCTATGGGATCAAACCCAAAGTGATCCGACGGCCAAAGTGTTAGACAAAGACCGATTTCGCCAGGATTTGGGTCAGGTCGAAGCGGCCTACCAAACGGTACAACAACGGGTATTGGCCCAGATTCAAGACTGGCATGGGAAATAATACTGATTCCCTCGGAACCTTTAATACTGAGTCAAGTCAACCAAACAGGCAAAAAAGTCTTTGGGCTTCGTCAACCAGACCAGTGGATTCATTGGGTTCTGACCCGGCCCGTCTGGCGGACTCCTGATTCTTGACTCCTCTGCTCGATCCGCTGTTTTTGGTGTGTGGACTGCTTAAACGTGCTTACCATGGCAAAATTCTCTCCCTTGTTTTCTCTTTTCTGTCTTTCGAGTGGCCTCGCTTTTCCGGCTCAGGGGGCGATCGCCTCAACCATGGCGACTTTTGACAGTTCCACCGCCGCGACCTTTGACGGTCAACCAATTTTTACCTCCACTGCCCAAGGCCCATCGGCCCAGGTAACGTTTCACCCCTCGTCTTTGCCGACGAATCCGCAATCTTTTCTGGCCCAGGCCAATCCTGCCCCAACGGAAGTCCCGGAACCGACTAAGGCGGAAACGCCGGAGATGGCTCCTCCCACTGCCCCAACGTCAGAAACACCACCGGTGCCGGCCACCCCAGAGACTCCCCCTTCCGCACCCACCGCTCCAGAAACGCCCGCGACTCCTCCCCCTTCCGAAGCCCCCCCTAACCCTACCGATGCTGGCAGTCCCGCCCCAGGGGGTCAACTACCCGTCTTTCAACCCACACCGCCAACGGAGTCCAGTCCCAACGTCAATCAGCCAACCCCGGACAATGAACCGAGGGTTTTGGTTAGTGAAGTGGAAGTGGCCGGAGCCTCTCCTGAACTGGAATTACTGGTCTATAACACCATTCGCACCAAACCAGGCCGCACAACCACGCGATCGCAACTTCAAGAAGACGTAAACGCCATCTACGCCACCGGCTTTTTCGGCAATGTGCAGGTTTCCCCTGCTGATACGCCCCTGGGGGTCAAAGTCACCTTCCAAGTGCAACCCAACCCCGTCCTACAAAATGTGGTGATTGAAACGGTTCCCGCCAGTGAAAAAGAACGGGCCTTACCCGACAAGGTAGTGACGGAAACCTTTGGAGAGCAGTACGGCAAAATTTTAAACCTTCGGGATCTGCAAGAAGGAATCAAAAAAATCAATGAATGGTACACCGGTAACGGCTATGATTTAGCCCAGGTCGTGGGGTCTCCCCAGGTCGGAGCCGATGGAACCGTGACCTTAGTAATTGCCGAAGGGATTGTCCAGAATGTCCAAGTTCGGTTTTTCAATGCCGAAGATGAACCCGCCGAAGGCCGCACCCGTGACTTTATCATTACCCGTGAAATGCAGTTGAAACCGGGGGATGTTTTTAACCGAACTAAGGCCCAACGGGATTTACAACGGGTCTATGGTCTAGGGTTATTCGAGGATGTGCGCTTATCCTTTAACCCCGGCACTGACCCGCGAGAGGTGATTGTGAATGTGGATGTGGTAGAAGGTAATACCGGTTCTGTGGCCGCTGGGGCAGGGGTCAGTAGCACCAGTGGTCTGTTTGGTACGATCAGCTACCAAGAAAAGAACCTAGGGGGCAATGCCCAAACCGTCGGGGTTGAGTTCCAATTAGGGGAACGGGAATTATTGTTTGACGTTAACTTTACCGATCCTTGGATTGCTGGCGATCCCTACCGAACATCCTACTCGGCCAACGCCTTCCGTCGTCGTACAATTTCCCTGGTTTATGATGGCAATAACTCTTCCATTAGAACCCTGAACGGTTTTGATAGTCCCAGGGTTGTCCGGACAGGTTTAGGCGTTAATTTTACTCGTCCCTTGGCGGATAGCATTTTTAGTATCCCGGACTGGCGCGTTTCTGCCGGGGCTTTATACCAGTACGTACGACTAGAAAATGCCAATGGGGATCTCTCCTCCCTCTCGGCTCCGATCAATGGTTTTGGTGAACAGCAATTGGCTTTTAACCAGGGGGGGGTAGATGATCTGTTTATTCTGTCTTTGGGAGCGACCCAGGATAAACGCAATAGTCCGTTACAGCCAACCAGTGGTTCGGTAACGCGGATTAATATGGAACAATCCGTGCCGTTTAGTAATAATGGCATTATTTTTAACCGGGTGCGGGCTAGTTATAGTTATTACATTCCGGTGAATTGGTTAGATTTGACCAGTTGGGGCTTTATTGAAACGACGCAACCCCAGACGATCGCCTTAAATATCCAGGGGGGAACGGTATTAGGCGATTTGCCGCCCTATGAGGCTTATATTTTAGGAGGTAGTAACTCGGTGCGGGGCTATGCTGAAGGGGAAGTGGGGAACGGTCGGAGTTATCTCCAGGCAACGGCGGAATATCGTTTTCCTATTATTTCAGCAGTGGGCGGAGCCTTATTCTTTGATTATGGGACAACCCTGGGGTCTGACTATGCGGTAATTGGGATTCCTTCGGTAATTCGGGGGTTACCGGGTCAAGGCTATGGCTATGGGGTCGGGGTCAGGATTCAGTCGCCGGTTGGCCCCATTCGGATTGATTACGGGATCAATGAACAGGGAGATTCACGGGTGAACTTTGGGATTGGGGAGAAATTCTAGGGATGTTGCACACACTACGATCGCCGTTTTCCCTGGCCGGGGTAGGTTTGCATTCGGGAGTAGTAACCCAGGTCAAAGTTCTACCGGTTTTTGATCGTAGCGATCGCTATTTTGTGCGAGTGGATTTACCCGATCGCCCAGAGATCCCGGCTAATTTAAGTCGAGTCCGAGAAGCCATGTTATCTACGGAGTTGGGGGAAGGAAAAGCGACAGTTCGGACTGTTGAGCATTTATTGGCGGCTTTGGTCGGGTCTGGGGTAGATGCGGCCTGCATCGAGGTAGATGGCCCCGAAATGCCCTTATTGGATGGCTCGGCGTTGCCCTGGGTAGAGGCGATCGCCCAAACAGGATTACAACCCTTAGTCGGAACAGAACGATTAACGTCTCAGATTACCGAAGCGGTCTGGATTACAGAAAGGGATATGTTTGTGGCGGCGTTACCCTGTCCCGAACTGCGGTTTAGCTACGGAGTGGATTATCCCTATCAGCCCATCGGTCGCCAATGGTTTACCTGGCATCCTCAACAGGAATCCTTTGCTGAGGCGATCGCCCCTGCCCGTACCTTTGGTTTTGCCGATCAAATCGAAGCCTTACGTCAAGCGGGTTTGATTAAGGGGGGCAGTTTAGAGAATGCCCTAGTCTGCGATCGGGAAGTCTGGTTAAATCCTCCGTTACGGTTTCCGGATGAACCGGTGCGTCATAAACTCTTGGATTTTCTAGGGGATTTAAGTTTATTAGGGGTTATCCCCCAGGGTCATTATCTGGCCTATAAAGCGAGTCATCGGCTCCATACCCAACTAGCCCAGGCGATCGCGGCAAAGGGGTTAATCAACAGTAACGAAACATAGACCATTGAACAGAAAAACAAAGTTTTTGTCCTATTATCAAAGTAGTCCTCATGTGGGGGTCTAAGGCTTAATCTCTGATCTATCATTATGCAACCAGCCCAGCTAACTCGTTTCACTCCTGCCACGACCTTAGAGGAAATTTATCTGACTCTATCACCAGCGCCGTTGGCCACGGAGCAGGAGTTAGCGGTATTTTACTGTGACGAAATGAATAAAACGCGGGGCGGCGATAAAATTCAGCGTTTAAAATTGGGGTTAAAACAGGCTTGGGACAGTCAAAAATATTATAAGGCCTGTTTGATGGGTCATCCAGGGGTGGGAAAGTCCACTGAATTAAACCGTTTAATTCATGATCCAGTTATAAAAAAGCAATTTCAACCCATTAAATTTAATGTTTTAACTAACCTTGATCCGATTAATTTTAATCCGTTGGATATTATTTTATTAATTATCCTAGAATTAGTGGAAAAAACGAAAGAGATTAGTACTGCTCCAAGTGACAAAAATTTAAAAGCCTTAATGGATTGGTATGATATAACAAAAATCACGCAAAAGGAAAGTCATCATAGTGAAGCTAAAGCAGAAGCTGGAGCTGGGGTGAAAGAAAATTCTTTGTGGAATCAAGTACTGGCTTTATTTGCTTCTATTAAGGGAGAAATACGGTTTGCATCTAGCCGAGAAAAAGAAGTCACAGAATATCGTTTTAAGCGCATTAATGAGTTGATTAATATTGCCAATGATCTGATTAGTGAATGTAATCAGAATTTAACTATTACAGATAATCGTCAATGGTTAATTATTGGCGAAAATTTTGATAAAACTGGTGTTTCTCCTGAATCCATAAAAAAATTATTTATTGACTATAACAACATTATTCATGATTTGAATATTCATTTGATTTTTACTATTCCTATTAGTTTGTATAACTCGTCTGAGGCTATTGGATTACCATTTTCTAGTGATAAATGTTTAACAATACCTGATACGGCAGTCTTTGGTCTCGATAATTCTGCTAACAAGTTAGGGCGCGATGCAATACGGCAAGTCTTAGAGCATCGAGTCAATTTATCCTTGTTTACTGAGGGACAATTAGAACGGATTATTATTGCTTCTGGGGGAAATATTCGCGATTTATTTACCTTGGTGGCCGAAGCATCAGAAGAAGCTATTTTATCAAATCAGCAACAAATTCAAAGTGAACAAGTTAGCAGGGCGATTGTAAAATTAAGAATAGAATATAAAGGACGCTTAGGCCAAGCTCCTACTGATTTAGATAAGGTAGATTATGCCCAAAAAGTGGAGCGGTTACTCAAGATTTATCACCATGATCAAGAAGCCCAAATTCCTGATGGAGTTTTGTATGTTTTGTTAAATAACCGTTCGGTTCAAGAGGTTCTCCTAGAAGACGGAGAGCAATATTATCGGGTTCATCCTTTGGTTGTAGATTTATTACACAAACAGGGAAAAATTGACGCTTTACCGACAGGGGAGGTGCTAGGTGGTACATCAAGTTAAAGCCTCTCCGTTATTTGCGGGCAGTATAGATCATACCTTGGGGCGTTTATTGCTCTGGAGTCAACGGCCTACTAGGGGATTAGCGAGGGTTGAATTTTATTCGGAATTTGCCCGCCAAGCTGTGATGCAAAAGCTAAGAAACGAACTCCAAAGTCAAGATATTAACCTGACAGAAATTCATTTACCGCTCTGGAGTAGTCCTGCTCAGGTTTTGAATTTTCTGTTAGATGAGTTGGCCAAAGCGGGAACGGGCGTGGTTTCCATTATTGGGTTTGAGACGGCTTTTAATCCCAGAAATTTAGGGCAAGCGTTAGGCATTTTAAATTTTAATCGAGAAAATTTTGCCCAATTTAATGGCCGACAAATTTGGTGGATGTCCCAGGATTTTTTGAATTGGGTTATTAATTTTATGCCTGATCTTAATTCCTGGTTTACGTTGAGATTATCTTTAACAGAAAACTTACCATTTGATTCAGTTCAGCCAGTCATTGATGAACCTCAAAAGATTGATAGAACTTGGCAAAATTTACCCAATAGTGGCATTAATCAATTTGTGGGTCGGGATCAGGAGTTAACAGCAATTGAACAAATCTTAATCACTGATCACCGTGTTGTTTTGCAGGGAATGGGGGGCTGTGGCAAGTCAGAATTAGCTCTTCAGTATGGCTGGCGACAGTGGCAAAATCATCACTATCCAGGGGGCATTTGTTGGCTGAATGCCTTTAGCGGTGATCTGGGTTTGCAAATTTTGAATTTTGCCTATTTGGGCTTGGGGTTAACCGTGCCGTTAGAGGGCGTTTTAGCAGAACGGGTGGCCTTTTGTTGGCAGTATTGGCCGCCTGGTCAAGTGTTAATTATTATTGATGATTTGCGAGATTATGGATTAATTGAACCCTATTTACCGCCAATCTCAGATAGCCGCTTTCATGTCATTATTACGACTCGTTTTAACTATCTTCGTTATACGATTAAAACTCTCAAGTTAGACCTATTAAGTCCAGACTCAGCCTTAGACTTGTTGCGTTCCTATGTAACGGATGGACGAGTTGATCAACAGTTGGAAGCCGCAAAATTACTGTGTCGAGATTTGGGTTATTTACCTTTAGCGTTGGAATTAGTCGCGCGATTATTAAGAAGGCAGGAAAACTGGACAGTTCCCCAACTGCGAGAGCGATTAACGGAAAAAGGATTAGCGGATCAAAGTTTACAAAAAGATGCAATCTGTGATACAGAAATGACGGCAAATCAGGGAGTAAAAGCAACGTTTGATTTGAGTTGGCAAGAATTAGACAGCAAAGCCCAACAACTGGCGATGTATCTCAGTTTATTTGCACCATCTCCTTTTTATAGATCATTAATTGAGGGGTTATTTCCTGAGCAAGAGCCTGAAGAAATTGAGCAATGCTTAACGGAGGATTTGATTAATCTCAATTTAGTCAATGATCTAGGTGATGGTTGGTATAAATTGCATCCCCTGATTCGGGTTTATTTACGGGAAAAATTAGAAGAATCGGAGATTAAAGACGAGGCTAAACGAGCCTATGGTCAGGTCATGGTCAGCATTGCTCAAACTATTAAGCAGACTTTAACGCTAACAGATATTGCTAATTTAGAGCCGTTTATTGATCACCTTAAAATTGCGGCAGAGGAGTTCAATCAATGGCTAGAAGATGAGGATTTAGATTGGCCTTTTATTGGTTTAGGTTTCTTTTATCGAGCGCAAGGATTGTACAATGAAGCAATTCCTTATTTTGAGCAATGTCTGAGCCTCAGTGAACAACGATTCGGGCCAAATCATCCCACTGTTGCCACCAGTCTCAACAATTTAGCGTTACTGTATAAAACTCAAGGGAAATATGCAGAAGCCGAACCTCTCTACGGGCAATCGCTGACAATTTGGAAAAAGCAATTGGGAGAAGATCATCCCGATGTTGCCACTAGTCTCAACAATCTGGCAGAACTTTATCGTGCTCAAGGAAAGTATGAAGAAATGGAACCTTTGTTAAAGCGATCACTGGAAATTTTAGAAAAGCAATTAGGAGAAAATCATCCCGACTTTGCCACCAGTCTCAACAATCTGGCAAGCCTTTACCATGACCAGGGGAAATACGCAGAAGCTGAACCTCTTTTTCTGCGATCGCTGGAAATTTGGGAAAAGCAATTAGGAGAAAATCATCCCTCAGTTGCCACTAGTCTCAACAATCTGGCAGGTCTTTATGAATCTCAAGGGAAATACGAAGAAGCGGAATCTCTTTATCTGCGATCGCTGGCAATTAGGGAAAAGCAATTAGGAGAAGATCATCCTGACGTTGCCCAAAGTCTCAACAATCTGGCATTACTTTATCACGCTCAAGGGAAATACGGAGGAGTCGAACCTTTGCTAAAGCGATCACTGGCAATTCAAGAAAAAAATTTAGGAGAAAATCATCCTTACGTTGCCACTAGCCTCAACAATCTAGCAGAACTTTATCGCGTTCAAGGGAAATACGAAGAAGCTGAACTTCTCCACCTGCGATCGCTGGAAATTTGGGAAAAGCAATTAGGAGAAAATCATCCTGATGTTGCCACAAGTCTGTTTAATTTAGCCGCTCTCTATCAAAATACCCAACGTCATGCCGAAGCACTCGAAGCCATCCAACGCGCCATCCAAATTTATACCCAAATCCTGGGTACGAATCATCCCACGACCCAAGCAGCCCTTGGTTGGCTACAACTCATCCGAGAAGCTCTATAAAATAAGCAAACAACCCTCAAATTAAACATCAAATTATGTATCAAGTCACCGTTAATTACGCCAAAGCTAACCTCGAAGAACTCTGCGATCGCACCGAAACAGAACCCGATGGAGTGGCGATCGTTCGTGAAAATCGCAGTTATCACTCATCTTGAGATGCTTTGGGAGTGGCTCCAAATTCCTCCATTAACAGGGTTTTCAATCGTTCCTTCAGCTCATCGCAGGGAATACTTTTTTCGCGTAATTCTCCCAGTTTGGCTCCTTTACCGACTTTTCCGCCGGTGTAAAGATTGACGGCTTCAACGGTTTGGCCATCTTTACGAGCTTTGGCCCCCAATAAGCCAATATCTCCTGCCTGGGCTTGGCCACAGGAGTTGGGGCAACCTGTCCAATGAATCCGTACCCGATGGGGCACATTTAATTCGGCATCTAATTCTTGAGCCATTTTTAAGGCTCGTTGTTTAGTTTCAATCAGGGCAAAATTGCAATACTGGGCCCCGGTACAGGAAATAACGGAACGGGTGAGGGGAGAGGGAGCAATTTTAAAGGTTTGTAGTAGGGGTTCCTGTAAAAAAGTTGCTAAATTTTCGTTGACAATGAAGGGAATAATCGCATTTTGTTCAACGGTTAGGCGCATTTCGCTTTGACCATAGACAGTTGCTAAACGGGCCAGTTCAAACATCGTTGCGGCTGTCAAACGACCCATAGGAATATGTAAACCGACATAGCTATAACCGGCTTGTTTTTGGGGATGAATGCCTAAATGATCTTTTTTATCCTGGGTAATTTCATCCTCTGGGGCCGCCCTTTCTAAGGTTGTTCCTAAAAATTGTTCGATTTCGGTGCGGAATTTTTCCATCCCCCAGTATTCTACTAACCACATCAGCCGGGCTTTGGCGCGATTTTCTCGGAGTCCTGTGGCTAATCCTTGCTCAGAATAAATGGTTAAAATGGCTAAGGATAAGTCAATCACTTCATCGTTGGCTTTTATCCAAACATCCATGGGAATGGATTCTGCACAACGCTGGGCCGAAAGATAACCGCCAATTAAGACATTAAATCCTAATTCTCCGTTTTTATAGGCAGGAATAAAGGCAATATCATTGATTTCGGCATGGATGGAATTATCTCTTGCTCCTTCGATCGCAATATTTAATTTGCGGGGCAAGTTACTAAAAGCAGAATTGCCTTGGCCGTGGTTGGTAATCCGGTCTTGTAGTTTACGGCTTAAGTCTCTCGTATCAATCAGTTCATCGGGATCAATGCCGGCGACGGGAGAACCGGTTAAGTTCCGGACATTATCCATGCCGGATTGAATGCTGGTTAAGCCAACGCTCTGGAGACGACGCAGAATATCGGGGGTATCTTCTAAGCGAATGCCCCGCAGTTGCAGATTTTGACGGGTGGTAATATCAGCACTCCCATCTTCTCCGTAGCGTTGGACGATTTCTGCCAGGACGGTCAATTGGTCACTGGTGAGGATACCCTGGGGAATCCGTAGGCGTAACATAAATTTGCCGGGGGTAACGGGTCGGAAAAAGATGCCTAACCATTTCAATCGCATTTCTAGATCTGTTTTATCTACTGCTTCCCAACCAATCTGAGCAAAGGTTTCGAGTTCGTCCTTGACGGCTAATCCGGGTTTTTCGGCTTTCGCTTTTTCGATTTTGTTGAGTTTAACGGCGATCGCGGTATCTGTGGTCATAGGGGTCATCCTGTAGTCTCTCTCTTTCGCTCTCAGGCTTGGGGCAAGAGGAGATGATTCGGTTACGGTTTCTTCATCAAGCTAGGTTAGGATGAACGAGTTTTTTTGTATTTTTTGTTACGAAATGTGTCGAGTCTTGCGTTTTTGGCATTAAGTCTATGTCACAAGAGGATTAGCTATGCTAGGCAGATGAGGAAACGGGTAGAGAGGAGCGATCGCCTCTTGTTTTGTGTTTCCTTGGCTAATACAGAGGGAAAGCTAGAACATGAAGCAACTCATTGACCTCCTCACTGCCGTAAACGACAGTGATTCCTATCTACCCAAACAAACTAAGTTGGATGGGCAATAGGCGGGTTGACACTTCATCGGAAGCAACTAGCAAGCTAGATTTACGCCCTCCTCCA
>JACCDQ012020381.1_pt1 | contig 19891 bp, 16 predicted proteins | sample 7446031 | NCBI WGS metagenome assembly JACCDQ01 (sample SAMN15323442, study PRJNA562643) | freshwater metagenome | isolation source: river surface water | place: USA:Blue River Watershed | collected 2017-08-17
CCTTCATCCAGGTGTAAAAGCATTCGACGTGGTCGATCAGCTCGTTCTTGAGCAGCGGCGCGACCGCGCGGATGCGCTCGAAGTCGGCATCCTCGAGCTGAAATTTCGCCAGAATTTCCTTGATGCTTGCCTGCGGCATTCTTTTCTCCTCAATCAGTTCGACACGAACGTACCACAGGGCAGTCAGTTGAATACGTCACGATAGCGCGTGCGAATCTGTTCGATCTCATCCAGCTTGTCAAACAACAGGTCGACCAGGTCCGGATCGAAATGGCGACCGCGCTCTTCCCTGAATAGCGCCAGCACCTTGTCCAGCGGCCAGGCTTTCTTGTAGCAGCGGTCATTCAGCAGCGCGTCGAACACGTCGGCGACTGCGGTGATGCGGCCGTAGATGTGAATATCCGTGCCGGCCTTGCGTTGCGGGTAGCCGTTGCCGTCCCAGCGCTCATGGTGTTCATGCGCGACGATGGCCGCCGCCTGCAGCACCTTGCGTTTCGACGACACCAGCATTCGGTAGCCAATTTCTGCGTGTTGTCGCATCACCGCGGTCTCTTCCGGCGTGTGCTGCCCGGGCTTGTTGAGGATCGCATCCGGGATCGCGATCTTGCCCAGGTCGTGCAGCGGCGACGCATATTTCAGCGTCTGCGCTTCGTCCGCGCCGAGCCCGTAACCGAGCGCCAGCAGTTCCGAGATGGCGGCCACGCGACGCACATGGTTGCCGGTTTCGCGCGAACGGCGCTCGACCGATTCGCCCAGCAGGCAGACGATCTCGCGCTGGGTTTCTTCCAGGTCTAGGTGCAGGTTGATATTCTCGAAGGCGATCGACACATTGCGCATGAACAGCTGGATCAGGTCGCTTTCCATCGGCGTGATCGAATCGACGCCGTCGAGCAGCAGCACGCTGACATTGCCGATACGGTCCTCGAAATACGCTGCATAGGAGCGATTGCGGTATTGCGACTTGCGCAGCCTGAGCGCGTTGCCGAGCAGCTCGCTGTGCGCCGAGATCAGGTTGATCGAGGTGTCGCGTCCGGTGAAATCGGAATATGCGCCGGTACCCGCGACCACATGCCACTCGTTTTCGTTGTAGGTGACGGCCAGTGCATCGAGGCGCGGATGCGACTTCAGGTAGATCGCGCCCGGGTCCGCCTGCAGCAGCGCGGTCAGCTGCTCCAGCACGCCTTGCGAGAAGCGATCCAGCGCTGATAGCTGAAAGATGTTCGCCGAGGCTTCGATCACGCGTGCCAGTCCGTGCTTGCTCGCCTCGATCGTCGTGATGTCGCGATACGCGCGCAGCGACGAATAGATCACCGTGAACAGCTTGCTGGCCGTGAGCTCGGTTTTTTCCTTGTAGTCGTTGATGTCGTACGCGGTGATGACTTCGCGTTCCGGCGCCTGTCCCGGCTGGCCGGTGCGCAGCACGATGCGCACGTTCTGGTTGCACGCCGTTTCGCGCACGTACTTCGCCACGTCCAGTCCGGCGTGGTCGGTTTCCATCACCACGTCCAGCAGCATCAGCGCGATGTCGGGTTGGGCGGAGATGGCCTGGCAGGCTTCCGCGCCGGTGTAGCAATCGATGAACTGCAGCGGACGATCGGCGAATTTCACGCCTCTCAGCGCGAGCTTGGTCACTTCATGGATCGCCGGCTCATCGTCGACGATCATCACTTTCCATGGGGCTGCGTCCTGCGCGAGCTGCTCCGCGGCGGTGTTTTCCGCGGCAAAAACCAGATCGTCGGAGGTGGAATTAGTCACTCGCTGTCTTCTTTAATGTGAGGCCGGATGTTTGACATGGAGACTTGTTTTCAATCAGGCATTTTCCTGCGTCAAATACTATTTCTTTTGGAGCGAGTATATGCGCTGATTATCTCTGTGCCGATAAATATATGATCGCGGCAGGGTTATTTTCGAACTTGTCATAATGACTCGGCGCAGGGCGTGCCCCAATTTGGTTATGGATAATGAATTCAAATCCGCGGCCGCCTGCAGCAGTTGATGTCAATTGTTTAAAGCAGCTGAGTCGCATCGGCAGCCGCTGCCGATTGGGCCTGGCTGAATGGCATTGTTCATCAGTGATCCATTAAACAGTGCATTGGCCGGATTCAGCGTCTGTTCAGAAACCTGAATCACCCGCAATTCTGGCGATGGCCATCGTGCCCGAGCCGGTATCCTCGCGCTACCTTGAACAGATTTGCCCCACACGCGCCGGACCATGTGCCGTCTGGCGCTGAAGCAAAGGCTCCAGTTGTCGCCGGATACGAAAGAATTGGTTTTGTGCCTACAAGAGCCTGCGCCGTCTTGCCATCGATCTGACGAGACAGGCTCTCAATTTCTTGATGATCCTGCCGTCATTGACGAATTGGCGAGCTGGCGATTGAACTTTTATGGTGGAAACAACAATGACAATCCAGGAAAAACACAATGTTGCCATTTTCGGCAACGGCGAGCGCGAGATGGTGTTCATGCACGGCTTCGGCTGTGACCAGAACGTGTGGCGGCATGTGACGCCCAGCTTCGAGAATGACTACAGCATCGTGCTGTTCGATCATGTCGGTGCCGGCAAGTCCGACCTGTCGCAATATGACGAAAGCAAATACGCGAGCTTGCAGGGCTATGCGGATGACCTGATTGCGCTGGTAAGCGAGCTTGAGTTGCGCCGGCCGGTCGTGGTTGGCCATTCGGTCAGCGCGATGATTGCAGTGCTGGCGGCAGTGCGCGAGCCCGAGCTGTTTTCGCAGCTGGTATTGCTGGGCCCGTCGCCTTGTTACCTGAACGATGGCGACTATCCGGGCGGCTTCGAGCGCAAGGACATCGACGACCTGTTGTCGGCGATGGACAGCAATTTTTTCGGCTGGTCGAGCATGATCGCCCCGGTCATCATGGGCAACCCTGACCGCCCTGAACTGGCCGGCGAGCTCAACGAGAATTTCTGCCGCACCGATCCGTCGATTGCGCGGCAATTCGCGCGCGTCACCTTCCTGTCCGATTCGCGTGAGGATCTCGCGAAGCTGTCGGTTCCTTCGCTGATTGTGCAATGCTCGACCGACGCGCTGGTGCCGCCGGCCGTAGGCGATTACATGCACGCACAGATGCCGGGCAGTACGCTGGCGGTGCTGACGGCTACCGGGCATTGCCCGCATATGTCGGACCCGGGCGAAACCGTCGGCGTGATCAAAGACTGGCTCTGAGGCGAGTATGCCCACCGGGCACGAGACCGTCGATTACGACGCCTGGATGATCGAGCAGCTTGCCGCGCAGGCGCTCGTGGGACTCGTGTTGCTCGACGAGCGGCGCAGTATCGTCCATGCGAACGGCACGGTCTGCGACTGGCTCGGTTATGGCTTGCCCGAACTGCGCGGCAAGAATTTTCGTGACCTGATGAGCCGGGGGCGGCGGCTGTTCTTCGATACTCAGCTCGAACCCATCCTGCGGCTGCATGAAGAGTGGCGCGAAGTGGCCCTCGAGCTCGAGGCGAGCAGCGGCGAGTCGCTTCCACTGATCGCCAGCGCTTTGCGCTGCCGCACTGAGTTCGACGCCCAGCCGCAGGTACTGGTCACCATGTTCCGCGCGAACGAGCGGCGGCGCTACGAGCAGGAGTTGCTGCGCGCGAGGCGAGCCGCCGAGGAGAGCGCGCTAGCCCTGTTCAACGAAAAGGAACGGGCACGCGTGGCGCTGGAGTCGGCCGGCGAGGGTGTGCTGGTGGTGAATGGCGTCGGCACGATCAGCTATCTGAACCAGGCGGCGGAAGCCTTGACGGGCATTCCGCGCGAATCGGCGATCGGTATGCCGATCGAATCGGTGCTGCCATTGCGCAGCGACAGCGCCGAAGCCGCGAATGCGTCTGATCTGCTTGCGCATCCGGTGCGAACGGTGTTGCAAAGCCCGGGCTTGCCACAGCGCCTGTCCGGCCAGCTGGCGCTGCCGGACGGGCGGCCGCGCTTCGTCGAGGGCACGGTGGCAAACATGCCGGGACGCGATGCCCAGGATCGCGGCGCCGTGGCCGTGCTGCGCGATGTGACAACGGCGCGACTGTTGCACCGGCGTCTGACTTACCAGGCCACGCATGACTTGCTGACCGGCGTGCCGAACCGCGCCGAGTTCGAGCGCATCGCGAACAAGGCGCTGGACTGCGCACATGCGGGCGAGCGTCCGCATGTGCTGCTGTTCCTCGATCTGGACGGATTCAAGATCATTAACGACACCTGCGGCCATGCCGCCGGCGACGAGCTGCTGAGGCAATTCGGCCAGATGCTGCGCTCGAAGACGCGCGATTCCGATGTGATCGCGCGTCTGGGCGGCGATGAGTTCGGCATATTGCTGCGGCACTGTGGCATCGAAGACGGCGAACGTGCTGCCGAAGGCATTCTCAGCGCGGTCGCGTCGTTTCGTTTCTCATGGCAGGCGCAGTTCTTCCGGCTGGGCGTGTCGATCGGTGCGGCCGCGCTCGACCGCGACTGTCATGACGTGGACGACGCACTGTCGGCGGCCGACTCGGCCTGCGGCTGGGCCAAGAGCATGGGACGCAACCAGGTGCAGGTGTTCTATCGCGATAACCTGCAGCAGCGACGCATGCATGAGCAGAAGGACTGGCTGGCCAAGCTCAATCGCGCACTGACGCAGGACACACTGGTGCTGTACGCGCAGCGCATTGGTCGCATCGACCGCTCGACCGAGGGGCCCGAGCATTATGAAATCCTGCTGCGCATGCGCGAGGACGACGGCACGCTGGTCGGGCCGGGACTGTTCCTGCCTGTCGCCGAACGTTACCGGATGATGGTGCGCATCGATGAATGGGTGGTCGGCAGCCTGCTGAGGCAACTGGCGCCGCACGCGGGCCGGCTGGCGCGCACGCACGAGTTCTCCGTCAACCTGTCGGGCGCATCGCTGAATGACCCGGCCTTCCTCGATTTCCTGCTGCAGCAGTTCGAGCAGCATCGCGTTCCGGGCTCACTGGTCTCGTTCGAGATTACCGAGACGGTGGCGATCGCCAATTTCGCGCAGGCGATTCATTTCATCGAGCGACTGGCGGCGATTGGTTGTCGCTTCCTGCTCGACGATTTCGGCAGCGGCCTGAGCTCTTTCGATTACCTGCGCAAGTTGCCGGTCAGCTCGGTGAAGATCGATGGCTCGTTCATCGAGAACGTGGCGTCGGACCCGGTGTGCCGCGCGATGGTTGAGGCGATCCAGCGCGTCAGCGCGCTGATGAACCTGAAGACCGTGGCCGAACGCGTTGAATGTGAAGCCGACCTGCAGGCCTTGCGCGAACTGGGGGTCGATTACGTGCAGGGCTATGTGCTGCACCGACCGGAACCGCTGGCCAGTCTGTGCCTGCCCGGGGAAGACAACGATGCAGAAGGCTGACGCTGTTCCGGCAAGTCCGCGCTGGTGCATCGGATTTTCTGAGTAAATTTCCTTATTTGTATCGAAAATCAGGCAATGTCGGCGATTTCTAAAAAATTGCAATAAATCAACTATGCCACTAACATAAGTGCGCGGCTTGGTCCGACACCCCTTGGCGGGGGCGTTGCAGCGATCACCGTCGGCCTGGCTGCATTGATTCGGCATGTCCACCTTCTACTTCAGGAGCAAACAATGCAAACGAACAAAGCTCTGCTGTTGGCAGCACTCTCACTGGCAAGTCTGTCCGCGTCGGCCGCTGATCCGGTTGCCGTATGTCCGAAAAACTTCCATGTCCTCGCCGAGGACGACAAGACCCGCGTCCTGCATTTCATCCAAAAGAAGGGTGAAAGCTGCGCTATGCATTCGCATCCGCAGATCGCGGCCTATGTACTCAAGGCTGGCCAGCCGCTGAGCTACAAAATGGCCGACGGAACGGTCAAGGAGGGGCCGAAGCTGAAGAAAGGCGACGCCTTCATCCGCCCGGCTTCGGAGCACGAGCATCTGGCCGCCAAGGGGGATGTCGAAGCGATCATTGTGGAGATCAAGCGGTAACGCGGCGGTCTTGCAGATGCCGGGTCCCGGCTCGCGCCAGGGCCCGGCTTCTTTGCCGGTTAGCGATTCACCAGCCTTGCCGGTATCGACAGCGTCAGCAGCGCGCCCACCACCATCCCGCAAGCCAGCATGTAGACGCCGGCATCGGTCGAACCCGTCGACTCTTTCAGCCAGCCGACTGCATACGGACTGACGAAGCCGGACAGGTTGCCGAGCGAATTGATCAGGGCAATGCCGGCGGCCGCACCGGTGCCGGCGAGGAAGGACGTCGGCAGGCTCCAGAACAGCGGCAGCGTGGTCAGGATGCAGGACAGCCCGAGCGTCAGCGCCGCAATTGCCAGCACCGGGTCTTTCGCATACACCACCGACAGTGCCAGCCCGAGGCCGCCGAACAGCGCGGGAATCGCGACGTGCCAGCGGCGTTCGCGGGTGCGGTCCGCACTTTTCGCGACCAGCAGCATGACCGCCACCGACACGCCGTAAGGAATGGCAGAGATCATGCCGACGTCGAGCGGGTCTTTGTAGCCCATCGCCTTGATGATGGTCGGCAGCCAGAACGACACGCCATAAACGCCCATCACCGAGCAGAAGTAGATCGCTGCGCACAGCCACACGCGTCCGGAGGACATCACGCGGAAGATCGATTCTTCTTCCTTGTGTTGCGAGTCGGCGGCGATATTGCGCAACAACAGCGCACGCTCTTCGTCAGTCAGCCACTTCGCATGCGCGACGCGGTCATCCAGCATCACGATCACGATGATCCCGAACAGGACCGACGGCAGGCCTTCCACCAGGAACATCCATTGCCAGCCGCGCAGGTCGTACATGCCATCGGCCAGCTTCATGATGGCGCCCGACAGCGGGCTGCCGATCACGCCGGATAACGCAATGCCGGTCATGAACAGCGCCGTCATGCGGCCGCGGCGGTGCGACGGATACCAGTAGGTCAGGTACAGGATGATGCCGGGGAAGAAGCCGGCCTCGGCCACGCCGAGCATGAAGCGCATCACATAGAACATCTCGGGCGTATCGACGAACATCATCGCCGACGAGATCAGGCCCCAGGTGACCATGATGCGACCGATCCAGAGCCGCGCGCCGACCTTGTGCAGGATGATGTTGCTGGGCACCTCAAAGAAAAAATAACCGATGAAGAAAATGCCGGCGCCGAAGCCATACACGATTTCAGAGAAGCCGAGGTCTTCCAGCATTTGTAATTTCGCGAAGCCGACGTTGACCCGGTCCAGATAGGCGATCACGTAGCAGGCGAGGAGCAAGGGCATCAGTCGCCAGGCGACTTTGCGGTAGGTAGCTTCTTCAAACGCGTGTTGCGGGTCCTGCAAACTTGCTTGTTGCATCTGTGTCTCCCCGTACTTGTTATTGTCTGAAGCCCCGTCATCGTCGTGACAGGGGTGATACCCGAGAGTTTGCTGAAGCAGGCAGGACCGACCGTGTCGGCTCAGGACTCAGCGTCGCTTGCCTTTGTCGGACCAGTACTTCTGCATTTCAAGGAACAGGAATGAAGCCGACCAGGTCACCAGGATCAGACCGGTCAATGCCTCTACCCCCGTCAGATAGCGAATATAACCGTTCACGAAGATATCGCCGAAACCGACGGTGGTGTAAGTGACGAAGGAAAGGTAGACGCAGTCCATGAACAGGTTCTGCGTTTCGCCGAGGATGGCGCCCATGCCGTCGATATGCAGCGTCGCAAAGTAGCCCAGTCCGAACAGCCAGATCTCGGCAACATGGCTGACAAAAATGATGCCGACACCGACCAGCACCCGCAGCCGCGACGACACATGCGCAAGATGCGGCAGCCGCCGGTCCAGAAAGGACAGTACCTCGTAATGCGCCAGGATGGTCGCGGCGACCAGCAGGGAGTTCAGCAGAAAAGTCAGCGAAAGCAGCATCGGCGCGCGCGGGCAACAGGGTGGAGGCCATTGTAACTTGCGGCCACGCCGGCCTGACCTGGCGGCGTCCTGCCGGCAGGACAAAAACTTCACGCGCAGGCCTGCCGTGAAGATAGAATCCTCCAGACACAATAATTATCGGCAAGCGGGAGATTCGGTATCGCTTCGGGCGCACCGGCCGCTTTCGCCCGAGATCCCACGAAAGCCTCCGCATGCCCCTGGACCAGGAAACCTTCACGCTGCTGACTGCCAGCGTCCAACGCTTTGTTCGCGAGCGGCTGATGCCGGCCGAAGACAAGGTCGAGGCCAACGACGAGGTGCCGCAGGCCATCATCGACGACATGCGCGAACTGGGCTTGTTCGGCCTGTCGATACCGGAGCAATACGGCGGCATCGGCCTGTCGATGGCGCAGGAATGCGTGGTGGCTTACGAGCTTGGCCAGACCGCGCTGGCATTCCGCTCGGTGGTCGGTACGAACATCGGCATCGGCTCGCAGGGCATCCTGATCGACGGCACCGACGCTCAGAAGGACGCTTACCTGCCGCGCATCGCCAGCGGCGAACTGATGATGTCGTTTGCACTGACCGAGCCGGATGCCGGTTCGGATGCAGCGTCGATCAGCACGCGCGCCGTGCCGGATGGCGGCGACTACCTGATCAGCGGCGGCAAGCGCTACATCACCAATGCGCCGCGTGCCGGCGCCTTCACCCTGATGGCGCGTACCGGTGGTCCGGGCGCCGCCGGCATCTCGGCCTTCATCGTTCCGGCGAATGCGGCCGGGATTTCGCTTGGCAAGCCGGACAAGAAGATGGGACAGCGCGGCACGCTGACCTGCGACCTGCACCTGGAGCAGGTGCGCGTGCCGGCCTCGTCCATCATCGGTGGTGTGCCGGGGCAGGGCTTCAAGACGGCGATGAAGGTGCTCGATCGCGGCCGCCTGCACATCGCGGCGCTGGCCTGCGGCATGGCGCAGCGCATCCTGCACGAGAGCGTCGACTATGCGCGGCAGCGCAAGCAGTTCGGCCAGCGCATCGGTGACTTCCAGCTGGTGCAGGCCATGCTGGCCGACAGCCAGGCCGAGCTGCTGGCCGGCTGGTCGCTGGTACAGGCGGCGGCGAGTCGCTATGACGCCAAGCCGGCGGGTGAGCGCGACGCGGAGGTCAGCATGCACGCGTCCTGCGCGAAGATGTTCGCCACCGAGATGGTCGGCCGCGTTGCCGACCGCGGCGTGCAGGTACATGGCGGCGCAGGCTACATGAACGAGTACAAGGTCGAGCGCTTCTATCGCGATGTGCGTCTGCTGCGGCTGTACGAAGGCACCACGCAGATCCAGCAGCTGATCATTGGCCGGCATCTGGTGGGCGGGTCAGCGGCATGACGTCATCTCGTCGCACCAACGACCTGCTGGCCGATCGCATCGATGCGTTCCGCCAGCTGCGCCGCGTGCAGGCCGCGTCGCTGATCATGACCGTGTTCGGCGACACCGTGCTGCCGCGCGGCGGCTGTATCTGGCTCGGCAGCCTGATCCGCTTGCTGGAGCCGCTGGACCTCAATGAACGGCTGGTGCGCACCTCCGTATTCCGGCTGGTGAAGGAGGGCTGGCTGTCCGCGGAAACCGTCGGCCGCCGCTCCAACTATGTGCTGACGCCGTCCGGGCGCCGGCAGTTCGAAGAGGCGTCCAGCCATATCTACGCATCGCGTTCGCCGCTGTGGGACCGGCGCTGGCGGCTGATCCTGGTGGCTGGCGATCTGGACCTGAAACTGCGCGACCAGCTGCGGCGCGCACTGTCATGGAAGGGCTTCGGACTGGTGGGCGGCAGCTGCTTCATTCATCCGGGCGCACGGCTCGCAGACGTGCTGGACGCGCTGGCAGTGGATGGGCTGGCGGCGGCATTGCCGTCGCTGAAGCCGCTGGTGGCGGCAGATTTTCATTCGTCGCTGGCGGCGTCCGACGCCGACCTGGTGGCGCGCGCCTGGGACCTCGGCGGCCTGGCGACGGGTTACGCAGATTTTGTCGCGCTATACCAGCCGATCCTGGATCAAGTGAGGGCGGCGCCGTCCGGCGAGCAGGACGACGAGCGTGCTTTCCTGCTGCGCATCCTGCTGATCCATGACTATCGCCGGCTGCTGCTGCGCGACCCCGAACTGCCCGAAGTGCTGCTGCCAGCCGACTGGTGCGGCCATCATGCGCGCTTGCTGTGCAAGGAGTTATACCGGCGACTGGAGGCGGCGTCCGGGCGCCATCTCGACCGGCATTTCAGCTTGGCTGACGGGACCTTGCCTGTGCAGGATGTTGGCCTGCCCGAGCGGTTTCCGGAGTTTGATTCGGTGGGGGAGTGAGTCGGCTCAGGCAATAGGAGCGTCATTCGACCCGTCCGCGGCGATGATTGTCAATATAAAATTTAGCACTAGATAATATGCGTGAAGATATCAGACCTGATTGGTCGAAATCGGGGGGAATCATCAATAACGACTCGAGAGATCGAAACAGATCGAATGGGCCATTGCCATGGCAATGAGAGGCGGGCAGTGACGGGTGAATCGATATGAAAATTGATTTTTATATAAAAAACGTAGCGTTTGCCATGGGCCGCTAAATTTCCCGGGATCAAACGTGCCGACATACAAAAAAATCAGTCTTGGTGTTCTGGTTTCGATTTTGGCAGGATGCGTGCAACTCTTGCTCTGGCCATGGTTGCAACCGCTGCTCTGGATATTGTTCTATCCCGCGATCATCCTGAGCGCTCGATTAGGTGGCGTAGTCAGCAGCATGGCAACTGGCCTGGGCGCATGCGTTATTGCGTATTTCGCCTTCCTTCCGCCGATGTTTTCATGGGAAGGCAAAGATCTGCATGCGCTTGTTTCGGCACCGGTGGTTCTTCTGGTTTCCTATTTGGTGGGCCGCATTCATGATCAGTATCGTCGGCTGGCGGATCTGCTCAACAAAAAAATCAGTGTTTCGCAGCAAGAACTAGAGAGTGTCTCCAAGCTCTACGAGCAGACGCTCAGTCTGGAGGACTTGGGATTCAGAGACTTCGCAGAGTCCTTGCCGCAAATCGTCTGGGTCACCAATCCCGAAGGTGAAAATATTTATTTCAACCAGAAATGGATGGACTACACCGGGATGACGCTTGAAAAAAGCATGGGGCACGGCTGGAACCTTCCGTTTCACCCGGACGATCAGGAGCGTGCATGGAAAGCCTGGCAAAACGCCGTCCAGCGCTATGGAATCTATTCTCTGGAGTGCCGATTGCGGCGGGCCGATGGCGAATATTGCTGGTGGCTGATCCGCGGGGTTCCGCTGATTAATTCAGAAGGAAAAATCGTCAAATGGTTCGGCACCTGCACGGATATTAATGAGATTAAAATCACCGAGGAGGTTTTAGCCTCCCAAAAAATCAAGCTGGAGACCATATTCAAAAATCATCCGGATGGCGTTGCGATTATTGATAAAAACGGGAGCTTCGAAGCCGTCAACCAGAACTATGTCAATTTTTACGGCCATGCATCCATCGGCGATTTTCCGAAGACATTTGCCGAATTGATACAGGGTTTTGAGGCCTATGATTTGAACGATAGGCCCGTTTCTCTTGCAGAAATGCCGGCTGCGAAAGCCCTCGCCGGACATGCCGTCAACAATGTGGAGATCCGCCTGGTTGACAGGCAATCCGGCAGGCAGCGTTACGGCAGCATCAGCGCAAATCCGCTTCACACGAATCATTCGGCAGAGATTTCCGGAGCCATTGTTTCGGTACGCGACATCACCGCGAACATTCGTGACAAGGCAGAGCTCGTCAAGCTGGTCAATGAGCAAAACCTGATGCTAACCAGTGGGATCGCCGGGATCGCCAAAACAAGAGATCGTGTCTACGTCCGGGTTAACGAGGTTTTTGCTCGTAATTTCGGTTACGCGGTTGACGAGTTGATTGGGAAATCCACACAGATCCTCTATGACAAAAAGGAAGATTTCGATTCTTTCGGAAAGCAGATAAATACCGCTGCCAGCTTAGAGGGGGGGGGCGGGTACGCACTATCCTCGAACTGAAGCGCAAGGATGGATCGCACGGCTGGTTTCTCGTCGGAGGCGGTCCTGTCGCCAAGGACAGTCCTGATTCCATCTGGGTGTCTATCGACATCACCGAGGAAAGAAAAAACCAGAAGCTGCTGGAAGACTATGTGCACCGAATCGAACATTCGATGCACGAAACTTTCGAAGCACTCGCGAAAACCGTTGAGATGCACGATCCCTATACCGCTGGCCATCAACGGCGTGTCGGAAGGATCGCCAGAGAGATTGGCCGAGTCATGGGGAAATCGGCCGAAGCACAGGCCAATCTCGAGCTGATGGGGCTGATGCATGACATTGGAAAGATCGGGATTCCTGCGGAGATCCTGAGCAAGCCCGGGCGCCTGTCACAAGAGGAACTTGCGCTGGTGCGTACGCATACCAAAATTGGCCACGATATTCTCAGCAAAACCGAGTTCGACATTCCCATCGCGGCGGTGGCCTTTCAGCACCATGAAAGAATAGACGGCATGGGCTACCCGCTGGGCCTGTCCGAGGATCAAATCCTCCTGGAGTCACGCATCATTGCGGTTGCCGATGTCGTCGAGGCCATGTCAAGCCATCGGCCGTACCGAACAGGCTTAGGTCTCGATACAGCATTGGCAGAGATTCAGTCTGGGCGCGGGACTAAATACGATAGCAACGTGGTTGACGCTTGCTTGCGTCTTTTTAACGAGGAAAACTTTCAAATACCTGAGAACGACGCGTAGATTTTTTGTACGAATTTGGGCGAAATTTTATTTCTCCGCTCTATCTTCACTCGCTTTGTCTTGCCTTCACTCCGGCGCATTCGTAAAGAATCTCGGAATTCAAATTTTTGGCGATTTGCGTGATGTGCCGCCAAAAAGATTTGATAGCAGGCCTTTGGAGCTCGATCACATGCGGTGGGCCGCAGTTGCGGGCCATGGGCAGGAGTGGCATTTCAGCCTTCTGATGATGAGGCTCAAGGGGGCGAATCGCCGCATCCAATGACTGATGCGCCTCGTGGCGCTGCCAACTTGGCCGCTCTAACAGAATGAACCAATCGGAGGCGGTCGAATTTTCGCCCTTTTCAGGAGTGCATAATTGTCAGGCCACTGCTGAATTCGGGTTGATGAGTCTTGATCGTGTTGTTGTTGCAGACTCAGTCACTGCGACGATTCACGCATTCGCCCCGCAAACCGGTCGACGATCGGGGCGCGCTGAGCTGCAGCCGGCTTTAGAGCCTATCTCGGTAGGGCGCTGGCGGCGTTGGCAGTCCCTGGTCGTACGTCTGTACAGTCAGCAGGACTGCCGCCTTGCCACCGACCTAACGAGACAGGCTCTTAGTGATCCACGCGGGCGCCGACGCGCATGATGTGACCCAACTGCTGCTGTAAGTTGCGCGCGAATTCGGCTCTAACGAAAAGGTCTGCTCAAATTGAGATATTTTGAATACGCAAGCTGAATTACGGGGAAAGCACGGCTCGACACGGACGTCACAAATCAAATTCACGAGTGAGACGCTGTTGTTGAGTATGCGATTTAAGAATTTGAGGTGGTGCCCGTGAGAATTGCCAAAGGTAAATAATTTATTGAAATCATCGATTTCAGATGTCTCATGCATAAAATCGAGTGCTGTATGCTGGCATTCTGAATTATCGACTTGAAGCCGTTTATTGACGTATCCGTAAATGAGATTTTAAGGAAACTTTGCTGATCAGAAGATTTTCATGTAATTTTACATCTCTTCGTTTAAATTAAAAATCTGGTAAATAAAATACAATAAATATCATAATTATTAATGGATTCATCAAATTTCAAAATCGCTGTTGTCACCCCATATTTTCGGATCGAATCGGAAAAACTTGAAAGATGCATCTCTTCAGTTGCTCGCCAGACTTTCAAATGTGACCATATACTGGTTGCGGATGGTGAACCTCAAGCCATGCCAGAAGGTTACGACATTATCCACATGGCACTTCCATTCAATGTCGGCAACGGTGGCGCTACTCCAAGAGGATTTGGTGCTCAATATGCATTCGTGCAGGGATATGATGCGGTTGCGTTCCTTGATGCCGACAATTGGTACGAGCCAGATCACATTGAACTAGCCGCTAACGCGTTAGCTGAGATGGATGTTGATGTTATTTTTGCGCGCCGTCATGTCATCTTTCCAGATGGCGATATTCTTCAGACCGATTTACTTGAAGATGTCGATGGCACACAAGTTGATACGAATTGTTATGTGATATCCAAAAAGGCTGCGTTCTTGGCATCACTCTGGTCGATGTATCCAAAGGAATTTGGTGCCGGTGAAGATCGACTAATGCTTTCTTTTATTAAAATTCATTCGCTGAAGAGTGCCAGGTTAAACAAAAAAACAGTTTGGTACGAATCAAACTGGATAGATCATTATGAATTGGCCGGAAAAATTCCGACTCAATCAATTCGAACCCCGGTAACAAAAATTGGGAAAAGCTATAATCCACAAATTCTTTACGAAAGAACTGGAATTAGAACTCGTCGAAAGCAGCGAAATTAATTCCAGAAATCCCAAAAATTTTCCCTCTCCCGAAGGCTCGAATGCCTTCAGCGAAGCGATTGGCCGTAGATAGGTTGGAGCAGGAGCATCGGCTGTCGACGGTTCGGACCTTTTGGCTTGCAGGTCGATCGCAGTCGGCGCTGTTTCGAAGGTCAGCCAATTGCATCGAGTGAGATGCGTGGGTGGTCAACGCATTCGCTGACACTGTCACGCGGCATGGGCGTCAGAATTTCTGGAAATGCTTCCAGCGCATGCGCCACCAACACGCATGGATAGAACTACAAGTGCGTGCATCAGACGTATTGCAGGATAAAGTTGAACCTGCCGCGCCGAACGAAGAAGCGGGTCATCCCCCGTAAACGGCGACCGATGTTGGCGTCAGCGACATTGAATCAGATCTGGGCGCTGGATTTCATGCATGGCACGCGCCATGACGGCGGCAAGGTTTGTCGGCTGGGCCGAGCGACACACCATCGAACTGCGCCATATCTAGCCCGGCAAGTCGAATCAGAATGATTTCGTCGAATGGCAACGCTGTCTGATCGAAGCGCTGCGAGGCCATTTGGCGAGGCCGGTATATTCTTCCGGTTGAGAAATTCAATGCTTAGATTTGATTAATTGATTTGTATTGTGGATAAATTCGCATGGTTTTCGGTTACCACTAGAGGTGGAAAAGATACGAATGAGTTGGTGCTTGGGTATATCCGATTTGTTGCAATATCAATGCCTACGTTTTGAATTTTTTTGTTATGCGGAAGGATGAGATGAAAATTCCGCATGGGGAAACAGTTTGATTTGAATTTCTTTGCCCCTCTTGGAGATATTGTGTAAGCGGGATGTCCCATGGCTCTCACAAGTTCCAGTGCGATTGGCCTTGTGTTTTTATCGGAAAAATTTCCTATATTCCTTCTGAGCTCGTCTTCGTTAAAAGACATAGCCGCTGTTGCCGTGCCGGCGAAATTTTTGACGACAAAAGATCCCTTGAAATTCCAGCCCCATAAAATGAAATCCCAGTCTTCCGGAAGGGAGGATATAAATTTTTCTGACTGATAATGAAAGTCTTTTCTGAATACGGCGTCGTCTTCTGCAATCGTTAACGGAGAATTTTTCTCTATCGCCAAATCCCACAATGTCATGTGCGAGAGGGCGCATCCGTATGCTCCTTTGCTTGGAAACGGAAGTGGCTGGATAAATAACTCTGGATTGCTTAATTGATTGCGTGGAATTTGATTTCCATCAATGGCATCAATAAATTCATATTTGATCGAGTCATTCGTCTGCGAGAAATATTTTCGTCTGTTGATTGAATGTTTTAGACTTATGACCTTGATCGGAATTTTCATTTTTATATTTTTGGCGACACTGTACTCGCGGGCAGATTAAAGGGCTGGCCAGTAAATTCAGTTTCAATTTCTGCAGTAGAAATTATATTTTCGCCGCTCTTTTGTCAAAAAATAAATCCTGTATTGCGCTGCAAAATTTTTTCATATTAAAATTTGTTAAATTTGCCGGGTGGAATTTGGGGGCAAATTTCAATTTCGGATGCGACTGCTTTGCAGTCTATTTATTATTTTGTGCAAAGACTTTGTATTTTTTTGCGACTCATTTATTGTGCTGGCATGCTGGTTTTGAATTATTTTTCTGCATGAATTTGCATACCATCAAGCGAGCTGCGGTCAAATTATTTTTCGGTTTCAAGGGCTAAAATAATTATTCCAATGTTCGAGGTGCCTGACTTCCTGGTGGAGGTGGCAATAAAATTCGTTCATATATTTTATATGACTATAAACTTGATTATCCTCGCTTGTCCAATATTGCTCTCTTGATTTTTACTCGCGAATGCCTCGACGCCGGATTCATCCGCGGCTGCGGCCGGGTCGGCAAGGTGAAAAGGCCGCTACGCGAATTTGGCGACCGAGATGACGCTGAGCGCAGTCACGCGTTGGTCGACTGCGCTTCTGCGCACTGCTTCCTGAGCTTTCGATTTCTTTCGAGAAGTCGGTTGTTATTTGCCACGTCATTAATTTGATCGATGGCGAAGAAATGGCGATGAATCGACCGTTGGCAACGGTGAAATTGCTACGGTATCTACCCCTAAGATCTTTGGTTTTGGCAGCGGGGGAACGAGACAAGCTAGAGCGATGCTCGACCGAAAGTTTTTCTAAAGCTGGCTTGGATGCAACGACGATCTTATGCGGTGCGTAAAGTGCCACTGCCTGTTTCTGAGTTCCTTCACCGCTCGTCGTAACTCACCCGCACCGTCTTCGACAAGGGCCGCGCCTGGCAAGACAGCACATATCCCTGCGCCATCTCGTCCGCCTCCAGCGTGAAGTTCTTGTCCATCGCCGTCTCGCCCTCGAGCACCTTCGCGCGGCAGGTACAGCAGACGCCCGCCTTGCACGAGTAGGGCAGGTCGAGCCCGGCTTCGAGCGCGGCGTCGAGCACGTGCTCGTCCGCGCTCATGGTCAGCTCATGCTCCTTGCCGTCGAGGATCACCGTCAGCGCCACGTCCTTGCTGCCTTGCCGATCATGCGCATGCGCGTCGGTGTCGGCCTGCACCTTGGCGGCCACTGCTGCGCCGGACGTGAAGCGCTCGCTGTGCACACGGTCGGCCGGCACGCCGGCGTCGACCAGGGCTTTTTCGGTGGCCTCGATCATCGCTTCCGGTCCGCAGATGAAGACCTCGTCCATGCTCTTCACCGGCAGCAGCGCGGCGATGATCTGCCGCACCTTGTCGCCGTCGATGCGTCCCTGCAGCAGGTCGACTTCCTGCGCCTGCCGCGACAGCACATGGATCAGCGTCAGGCGGTCCGGATAGCGATCTTTCAGGTCCTGCAGCGCTTCGTTGAACATCACGCTGGCCATACGACGGTTGCCGTAGACGAGCGTGAACTTGCTGCCCGGCTGTTCTTCCAGCGTGGACGCCGCAATCGACAGGATGGGCGTGATGCCCGAGCCCGCCGCGAAGCCGACGCGATGGATTGCACGCGGCTTCTTCACCGTGAAACGGCCGTCTGGCGGCATCACGTCCATCGTGTCACCGGCTTTCAGCTGTTGCGCCGCCCAGTTGGAAAACAGGCCACCCTCGACCGGCCGAATGCCAATCTCCAGCTCGCCCGCGCGCAGCTGGCTGCGCGCGCAGCTGATCGAGTAATTGCGGCGTATGTCCTTGCCGTCGATCTCCCGCCGCAAGGTCAGGAACTGGCCCGGCTCGAACGCGAACAGCTCGCGCTGTTCAGCGGGAATGGCGAAGGTCACGGCGACCGAGCCGGCGGCTTCCAGGGACACACGTTTCACGTTCAGCGCATAAAAGCGGGGGGCGGACATCGAGGGCTCCGTTTTGTTCAATACGGCTTGAAATAATCGAAGGGTTCTTTGCAATCGAGGCACTTGTACAGCGCCTTGCAGGCCGTCGACGCAAAGCGTGACGTCTCGACGGTATGCTGCGAACCGCAACGCGGGCAGGGAACGATATCGGGGGCAGGGGCGCGGCCAGTGAAGCGCACGACTTGCGTGTCGGCCGGCAGGCGGTGCGGCGGCGCGATGCCGTATTGCCGCAGCTTTTCTTTGCCGCTGTCGCTCATCCAGTCGGTGGTCCAGGCGGGCGACAATTGCGTGACTACCTGCGCGACGATGCCATGGCTGGCCAGTGTGGTGCGCACGTCGTCCTCAATCTGGCTGATCGCCGGGCACCCGCTGTAGGTCGGCGTGATCACCACCTCGATCCCGCCGTCGGCCGCCGTGCGCACGTCGCGCACGATGCCGAGATCGCGCAGGGTCAGCACCGGAATCTCCGGGTCGGACAACGCGTCGAGCGCGTCCCACACGGCGTCGAACGTCGTGGCCATCGCCAGTTACCAGACAGCGTTCGGATGCGCGCGCGCCAGGCTCTGCATCTCCGCCAGCAGATAGCCCAGGTGCTCGGAATGCAGGCCTTGCTTGCCTTCGGTGATGTAGCCGGCGGCCTCGGGGCGCGTCAGCGTGGCCTCATCGAGTGCGTCGCCGACGATGGCGTCCCAGTCCGGTTTCAGTGCCGACACGTCCACACCGACCTTCAGCGCCACCGCAGCGGCCTCTGTCGCACTGCTCACCCAGAATTCGCGTGTGTAGCCAAACAGATGATCCAGCGCTGCCTGCGTGCGCTGCTGCGATTCCTCGGTGCCGTCGCCCAGCCGCACCAGCCAGTCGCGGCTGTGCTGCAGGTGATAGCGAACCTCCTTCACCGACTTCTCGGCGATCGCCGCGAGATCCGCATGCGCCGACTGCCGCAGCGCGTCCCACACCAGCACCATCAGCGCGCTGTACAGGAAGTTGCGCACGATGGTCGTGCCGAAGTCCAGCCTTTCCTGCGCGTAGCCGACCAGCGCCGCATGATGCGGCAATTCCAGCAACGTGTAGTTGCGGAAGTCAGGTACGTCGCGGAAGTAGGCGAGCCGGTCTTCGGTCGCGTCGCCGCCTTTGAGGCGGGCGGCCAGCTGGTACAGCAGCCGCGCCTGGCCGATCAGGTCGAGGCTGACATTCGACATCGCGATGTCTTCCTCGAGAATGGGGCCGTGACCGCACCATTCGGCATTGCGCTGGCCGAGCACCAGTGCGTTGTCGGCCAGGTGCAGCACATAGGCTATCGTGGTCTGCGTCGCGTCCATCACATGTGTCCTACGTCGTCCGGAATCTCGTAGAAGGTCGGATGCCGGTAGATCTTGTCGCCGGCCGGGTCGAACAATTCACCCTTGTCATCCGGGCTGCTGGCGACAATGTCGGCCGAGCGCACCACCCAGATGCTGACGCCTTCCTGCCGGCGCGTGTACACGTCACGCGCCATCTGCAATGCCTGTGCCGAGTCGGCGGCATGCAGGCTGCCGCAATGCTTGTGCTCGAGGCCCTGCTTCGAACGGATGAACACTTCCCACAGCGGCCATTCCTTCAATGCGGTGCTCATGCTGCCTCCTTCGTTGCGCGTGCCTGCTGCTTGCGGGCGTAGGCGAGGGCGGCGTCGCGCACCCATTGGCCGTCGTTGTGTACCTTGACCCGCGTGGCCAGCCGTTCCTTGTTGCACGGGCCGTTGCCGTTGACGGTGCTCCAGAATTCATCCCAGTCGATGCGGCCGTAGTCGTGATGGCCGCGCTGCTCGTTCCACTTCAGCTCCGGGTCGGGCAGGGCGACGCCGAGCACCTGCGCCTGCGGCACGGTAGCGTCAACGAACTTTTGCCGCAGGTCGTCGTTCGAGATGCGCTTGATGCCCCAGCGCATGCCTTGCACGCTGTTCGGGCTGTCCGCATCCGGCGGGCCGAACATGGCCAGGCATTTCCACCACCAGCGGTTGACGGCGTCCTGCACCATCGCCTTTTGCTCCTCGGTGCCCTGCATCATCACCAGCAGCGATTCGTAGCCCTGGCGCTGGTGAAAGGATTCTTCCTTGCAGACGCGCACCATCGCGCGCGCATACGGGCCGTACG
>JACCDQ011041063.1_pt1 | contig 19877 bp, 19 predicted proteins | sample 7446031 | NCBI WGS metagenome assembly JACCDQ01 (sample SAMN15323442, study PRJNA562643) | freshwater metagenome | isolation source: river surface water | place: USA:Blue River Watershed | collected 2017-08-17
AACACCTGGTCCCACGTCGCTTGGTCTCGCACGGACGGCGTGTCCTCGCTCTTCGTGAACGGCACGCTCGTGGCCACGTTCTCCGATACCCGCAGCTACGGAGCGGGCAACACCATCAAGATTGGCACCAACGCGTTCTACGCCGCGGTGCCCACCGCCGGCGCGCACGGCCAGATGGATGAAGTGCGCATCACCAAGGGCGGGGGCCGTTACACGGAGGCCTTCACGCCCGAGACGGCGCTCCCGAACTGAGGCGAAGGCGTTGATGACAGGCCCGTGCGCTCCGTGCACGGGCCTTTCTGTTCGTAAGCTGCCCTGTCAGAGTGAGCAGCAAGGAGGCTTTCCGAGCCTTGACGCCTGCAACCTCGCCTGGGCGCCGTCCTTCAGTCAGGGTTGCGCAGACGTCGCGTGAAGCCGCATCACGGCCAGGGACAATGGCTCGACGAGCCGGGCGCGCTGTGCCCCGGGGCTTTCAGCCAGTGCGTAGAGCGCGCACCAGCGGGCACGCGTCGACGGGTTGGCGCAGGGCCGCGCCAACAAGGACCTCTCCCAGAACGTCAGGGCGCGGTGGGCCTGCTGCGAGGCCTGGCGAGCCAGTCCCGCGCGCAGCAGCCGCACATGCGCGGCCGTCCACAGGCGCCGCCCCGCGGAGGTTCTTCGACCCTGCAGCAGGGCCTGCTTCAGGTCAGCCTCCAGAAGCGCCAGGTGCGCACGGGTCAACGCCTTGCGGCGCAGCGTCGATTCCGCGCTGGGCGTCAGCTCGGATGCGCGAGCACCGAGGCTTTCCAAGGAGGGGACCGGATTGAGGGCTTCTGTCATGAGGGGCCGAGTCGTAGCAGGCGCAGGGGGCTCACCGCAGGGCAGGCACTGCAGAATGGGTTCTTCGCTGTGCGTTCGAAGAGCTCGCGGCATTGCCGGGCCATATCGCTGTGGTGGGCGTAGGGTCCCGATTGTTCCACGGCGCGAATTCGTTCGCATTCGGCATAACCCGAATCACTGAGGGCCTGCCGGTGAGGGGGCACCGCGCGTCTAGAACCCTTGTCCTATACGTGTCTTCAGGACTTCGTCTTGTTGCGGGTGGGTGCGATAGCGTGCCGCTCAGCAGCTTCGCAGGCTGCCGGGAGACGCCTCTCGTGTGAGAGGGGCTCTTCGGTGAGCCTCCCCTCAACGCTTTCGACCTCTCTCATGAACACGAATCATCGTCTCGCGGCACTCGGAATGGCTTTCGCCTCCGCTGCCGTCCTCGCCCAGAGCGCTCCCTCGTACGAATACCGTGCCGCGAGCAAAGGACTCACGGTCTCTGCGTCCTCATCCGCGCCTACCCCCGCTCCCGCTCCGGCGCCTGCGCCCGCTCCGGCCCCCGCACCCACTCTTGTTGCGCAGCTCTCCAGCGCCTCGCTCTCTTTCGAAGCTGCCGTCGACGCTGCCCAGACCAAGCAGGTGCTGCTCACCAACGTCGGCACCGGGGCTCTGTCGCTCACCGCTCCCCAGGTGACCGGCGCGGCCTCGTTCTCGGCGAACACCGCCTGCGGCGCGACGCTGGCTCCGGGTGCTGCGTGCCTCACCGATGTGACCTTCTCGCCCACGACGATGGGCGCGGCGGCCGGCACCGTGCGATTCGGCTCCAACGCCACCGCCGGCGCGCTCGAGCTCACGCTCACCGGCACGGGCCTGCTGGCCCAGGGCGCCCTTGCGCCGCAGACCTCCTCGGCGTTCGGCACCGTGACCATCGGAGCATCCGTTTCCCGCAGCTTCACGTTCACCAACACCGGCAACGTGCCGCTCACCGGCGTGCAGGCGGTGTTGCAGGGTGCCGGGCTTGCGCTGTCGTCGAACACCTGCGGCACCGATGCGGCACCTGTCACGCTGGCGCCCTCGGCCACCTGCGCGGTGACGGTCTCGTTTGCTCCCACCGCATCCGGTGCGCTGTCCGCGGCGAGCCTGGCCATCGCATCGACCCAGGTACCGACCCCCATTCCCACCGCCCTGACCGGCACCGCGGTGTGGCCCGCTTCGGCTCTGGAGCTCAACTTCGCGCAGGGCACGAGCAACCTCGCCAACGACGCGGCGCTCACGCTCGCCGGCACCGTCTCGACCTCGACCACCTACGGCTACGCGGCGAGCTTCTCCGACACCGCCTACCTCTCCGGCACCACGGCAACGGCCGACACCTCGCTTACTGCCAGCAGCGACTTCACGCTCGAGGGCTGGTTCTACCTCACCGGGGCTGTCACGACCTACAACACGGTCTTCCGAGGCGATAACGCGGGCTCCCTGGATGCTGGCTTTCTCTCGACAGGCTTCAAGTACCAGGTCCAGCCGGGCACGGCCGCACGCAACTTCACCTTCACGCCCCCGACGCGGCAGTGGTTCCACGTGGCTGTCGTTCGCTCCGCCGGTTCGGCACGGCTCTTCCTGAACGGGGTGCAGCAGGGCTCGGCGCTTGCCGACAGCAGCGCCTTCACCTCGGCCAGCCCCTTCCGGGTGGGCGCCAACAGCGCGGCCGGCTACTCGCTGCGTGGCTACCTCGGAAGCCTGAAGCTCACCAAGCAAGCGCTCTACACCGGGGCCTTCACGCCGAGCGGCAGCCCCGCCGCGCTGGGCACCGGAATGACCATCGAGTCCGCGACCTACGGGCGCACCGCGGGCAACCTTACCACCAAGCTTGCGGCGTATTGCAACACGCTCGGTGCCTGCTCGTTCAATCCGCTCACCGTGCTGGGCTCCGACCCCAACCCCGGTTCCAGCAAGTCGACTTCGGCCGCCTACAGCTGCGGCTCGCCCGCGGGCTCCGGCCGGCTCTACGGCCCGCCACCGGCCGAAGGCACGGCACAAATCATCTACTGCTCCACGCTCGCAGGGATGAACGGCACCGTCACGGTGACCTCGGCCACCTACGGCGCCAACCGCGGGGCGTCGGGCAACCTCACGACCGCGCTCAAGGCTGCGTGCGATGGCCGCAAGGTCTGCGAGTTCGGGGCGTTCGAAATCAACAACTTCGTCGACCCGTTCCCCAGCACCACCAAGGACCTGCAGGTCACCTACACCTGCTCTAACGCGCCGTCCACGCCCAAGTCCATCTCGGTGGCGGCCGGCAGCAGCGCCGACACGGGCCGCAACACGATGTCCTGCCCGTAACGGCTCTCGCACGCAGGACCGGGGCATCGGTGCTTCGGTCTGCACGGTAAGGTCTCTCATGCTGCCCGTGGCACTCGCCCGGGCAGCGTTCTTTTCGGGCCGGGGGCAATGCGCCCGGCTAGACGAACACCGACCACCAGGGCCTCAGGGACAAGGCTCTCGGCATCCAGGGCGTCTCGCGCTATAGGGCGAGCCCCGCGGCGCCCGGTCTCGTGGCGGGCGCCGTCTCGAGGGCGGCGGCAAGAGCGCGCTCGCCTCAGCGCTGCGGCAGGCGAAGCGCCACGGCCTCGGCCCAGGCCTGGGCGAGCAGCAGCAGGCGCAGCGCCTGGCGAGGAGCGTCGACGTTGTGCGGCGTGAACCGGACGTCCTCGCCCAGCCATTCGAGCACGTCTTCGTTCGACAGCCGCCCGAAGGTTTCGGGGTCGGCGCCCAGGCTGCCCCCGAAGACCGCGTCCTCGCTGAACGCCCGCGGGGCCCAGCTGTTGCCATGGAACAGGATGCCGAGGTGTCGCGTGTCGGTGCGACTGGCAAGTTTCGCGTGGCGCAGCCGCTCGACGACGGCTGTCTGCAGTCGAGCACGCTCGTCGCCCGTCATCTCGAGGCGGCTGGCCGCCACCAGCGCCCGGGTGGCCACCACGAAATCGAAGCCGGCGGTCTTGTTGCCCGGGGTGAGCGAGAGGCCCTCGAAGCGGTAGAAGAAGTCCATGGGCCGTTCGAGTTCTCGAGGAACGGCCGGTTCCGCCGGGGCTCTGAGGTGAATGACCGCTCGCGCTTCCTCCGATTCCCCGTCCGACTCCCTGTCCGGCACCTCCTGCCTGTCTCCACGGCCCGCTCCGGTCGACCCGGCGGCGCTCGTGCCAGGGGCCTGGGTGCTGCTCGAGTCGCTGCTTGTGACGCGGCACGTCTCGCGCGCCTGGCAGGTGGTGCGGGTCTCGGGCAAGCGCGTGTACCTGCGCTCCTTCGTGCGCGACCCGGTCACGCACGCGCTCGAGGTGCGCGAAGAGCGTCACGCCAGCATCGACACCGTGCGTGCGGTGTTCCCGAACGAAGCCACGGCCCAGGCGCTCGTCGAGCGCGACGCGGCGGCCTCTCGCGAGATGGAGCGCGTCGTGAATGAGGCGCGCGCCGCCTTCGAGCGGGCCTACGCCAGTGCGCTCGCCGAGCTGCAGGTCCATCCGCTGCCCAAGGCACCGGACGCGCCCCCGGACCCCGAGCCGGTACCCGCTCCCGAACCGCTCGGCAAGACGCGCGGCGCCGCGGCGAAGGCTCGCCGCCAGGCCTCGGTCGGCTCCGGGCCCTGAGCGTCCTCGGGCCGCGCAGCCCTGCACGCAGAAGGCGCCGAGCGCGTCCTGCGAGGAATCCTTCGCGCGGGTGCCGGGCGCTACAGGTCCCATGAGCACTGCTACCCTGGAGCGCGCAAGCGTCGCGCTCGTCATCCTGCTCCTCGCTGCGCTGGCCCCGCTGGGTCCGATTGCGCAGCAGGACGCCTACCACCACTTCAGCGACGCACGCGTCTTCTGGGGTGTCTCGAACGCGCTCGACGTGCTCTCCAATGCCGCCTTCGCGGCCGCGGGCCTCTGGGGGCTGTCGCTCACCGCACGGCTCGAGCCGGGCCTGCGCGCATCGCTCGACCTCTTCTTCACGGGCCTGGTGCTGACCGCGCTGGGCAGCGCCTACTACCACTGGGCGCCCACCGACGCCTCGCTCGTCTGGGACCGTCTGCCCATCGTGATGTCGTTCGCAGGCGCGCTGGGCGCAATGGCCCATCAGTACCTGGGAGCCGCGGCCCGCGCACGGTGGACGAATGCCTGGCTCTACCTGGGCGTGCTCTCGGTCGGCATGTGGGCTGCAAGCGGCGACCTGCGGCTCTACCTGGTGGTGCAGTTCGGGGGCTTCCTGCTCGGCCTGCTTTGGCTGGTGGCTTGCGCCGTCCGTCAGCCGGGCCCGGTTCGGCCGGCCGGTCCGTGGCTGCCCTGGGGCGCCGTCTGGGTCGCCTACGCGATGGCGAAGGCGGCCGAATCGCTCGATGTCCACGTCTGGCGCTGGACCGAGGGCCTCTTCGCCGGCCACGTGCTCAAGCACCTCTTTGCGGCGGCCGGCGTGGCGCTGCTCTGCAGGACGCTTTCCCGGGTCTCCAGGGCCTGAGGGGTGGTTCTGCGGCCTGTGCGTCGAGCGCCAGGCCTACGCCCGCCCGACGCCAGGTCGACGAGCGGAGCACGCGCGAGGTCCGCGAGCCTCAGTACATGCACACCGCGCCGTCGCGCCTGCGGCCGGTGGCGTGGCCGTCGATGCGCTCGAACCAGTGCAGCTCGGACAGCCGAAGCTGAGGCTCGGCGCACAGGCGCGCCCAGTCCGTCTCCAGGTGCGGCAGGTCCTCCTCGCGATAGAGCAGGAGCACGTCCATCACCAGGCGGCCCGCTTCGTCGTAGCCCTCCACGGCCAGATAGGGCGGCTCGCCCTGTGCCTGCCCGAAGCGCGGGTTGCGGCGCGGCACACGGTGCTCGAAGACCTGCCGCATGCCGGCATGCAGCATCTCGTGGCGACGCGCGACATCGCAGGGGGACTCCATGTAGCCGAATGCCATTCGGGGACCTCTTCTTCGATGGGTGCCGTGGCGCTCAGCGCACGCCCAGGGGCGTCTTTGCCGCACGGGCGATGTCTGCGCGCAGCGCCTCGGTCGCCGCGCCGTAGCTGATGCCGGGCAGCTGTTCGCCGCGGTTGAGCAGGTGGTCGACGACCTTGCCGGGCCCGTAGTGCTCGGTGGCGAGCCGCTCTCGCAGCTGCTGCAGCCGAACAGGCTCGCCCGAAATGAGCACCAGGCGCGTATGGGTCGCTTCGAACTGCTGCATGCGCGCAAAGAGCACTTCCCGGGCCTTCTCGAAGGTCTCCTCCACGCGGCTTCGAGCGTCTTCGGTGCGGGCTGCCGAACGGGCCAGCCCCGCCAGCACGAAGAGCGCCGACTGGGCGCTCGCGGCCTGCTGCATGTTCCAGCGGGCCTGCTCGATGGCGCGCTCGAGGGGCGCACCCTCCGCGGGCACCTGCACCCGCTCGGCGAAGCGCAGCATTCCGAGCACCGAAAGCTCCTCGCCGCGCAGCGGCCGCACCAGCGCATCGAACATCTCCACGTGCTTGCGGGTCTGCTCGAAGTAGTAGGTCGTGAAGGCCTCCAGCAGCGGTGTCTCGTCCACGGCGCGGCTCTTGCCCATCGGGGGTCTCAGCCGACCCGAGTCCTCCAGTACCTTTCGGGCGAGCGCACCCCGCAGGGCATCGAGCGAGACCGGCACTTGGCCCGCCAGGTCTCGCATCGCGCCCTCGATGTCGGCAAGGATGTCCTCCAGGACGACGTGAATGCACAGGGGCAGGCTAATCGAGCTCATGGGGCGGGGAAGGGTGGATGGCCAAGTAGGCCAATGCAGAACGGGAACGGGCCGCCGCGCGGCGGGTGCGCGGTCGGGCGCGACCGTGAGAGACGTGCGCCCCGGGTGGGTTCCCGGGGCAGGGCTCTCGTTCAGATGGACACGACTGTCGCGTCGGCAGGACGCTCGCAGACCCGGTACCACAGGCAGCGCCGGCCGCCGTCGTCCGGACCCGTCGCCAGGCGCGGGTTCACGGCAATCTCGGCCTCGTTCGGCTCGCGCTCGAAGCGCATCACCGTGCCGCCTCGGCGAATGAAGTCCGCCGCCGGCGTCTTGCCCGCAAAGAGCACCAGCATCAGTCCGTTGCTGGTCCGGTCCAGAAACTGGTCGCTTTCGCCCAGGAACTGGTACTGCGCATCGCGCGGCTCGGGCGCGAAGCCCAGCTGCGTCGCGAAGTCGTGGCCGTAGAAGTTGAGCACTTCTTCCGGGTAGAACTGCGCCTCAGGGCTCACCAGGTCCTCGGTGCGGGCGCCGAGCACCAGGTGCTGCAGCAGGTATTGGAGCGCCGCGGCGTAGGTGGCGGCATCGGTCACCCAGCGCTGGCGGTGGTCGTCGCCACTGCGACCGGCGTCCTGCACCACGGCGAACGGCGTGTCGTCGAACCAGAGCGTGTGCAGCTCCGCCACCCGGTTGCCGTCGATGTACGGCGCGGCGAGCTGCACCACCCGCAGGCGGCCTTCGGCCTGCAGCGTCTCCAACAGCTCGCTCGTCATGTCGTAGGCGAGGTTCGGCACCTCGGGGAACCAGCGCTCACGCAGCACCCATTCGCGCAGGTCCTGCGGCGTGCCCTTCAGGGCGTAGACGTCGTTGAGCGTGATGAAGCGAGGGGCGGTCATGAGAGAAGCCTTTCCGGCGATGTCGATGCAGCAGTTTCATTGGAGGCTCGAGCGCCCCGGAAGTGCCGCGTCTTTCGGCTCAGGCGCCTTCTTCCATGTCGAGGTCGTGCGCGGCGTCGTCCAGCTCGCGCTTGAGCTCGGCGGCCAGGCCCGCTTCGACCAGCATCCGCGCCATTGCCTTCGGGCAGGCGCGGGCGGCGAAGGCGACCACGTCCAGCACCGGCACCGAGCCGTTCGCATAGCCGCCTTCGGCCACGACGGTGAGTGCCAGGGCCGGCTGCTTCGAGCCGTCCTTCATCTCGAAGTCGCGCACGGTGAGCACGACGTCGTCGGCCCGCGAGAGGTCGACGCGAATGCCTTGTTCGTGGGCGTCCGCATAAAGCGTGGCGGGCAGGGTTTCAAAGGAGGTGGTCATGGTGGCAGCCAAAACTGAGGGAGGGGTGAGACGCAATGCCGGCGGGTGCGGCACAGGCTTGGAACTCGCTTCGCGTCCGAGGCTCGAAGCCTGCATGAGTGCCTCCTCCGCAGCCCCCGTTCCGCCTTCTTCGACCTCGTCTTCCACGTGCGCCGCGCCTTCGGGCGGGCAGCCCGGCCCCATGTACGACCTGATGGTCGAGCTGGCCGACGTGCTGCAGGCGCGCTACCGTGCCCATCCGCACCGGGCGGTGTTGCGATTCGGTCAGTGGGTGATGAATGAGTGCCATCCGCTCGAGGTGAACCCGACGCTCTTCTACTGCGAGGACGAGTCCAAGGCTCGAGCTCTTCTCCTCACGCACTGGGCGACGGGTCGACTGGACCTGGCGAGCGCGCAGCGCTTCGCAAGCGGGGCGCCCGCCTGATGCTCACCGACGACAACCACGGCCAGCTCCTCGTGGCGATGGACGAGCCGCGCGTGAACGCGGCCTGGGACCAGGTCTGCCAGGACCTCGTCGAGGCACTCGTACCGCTCGGGCTGGCGCTCGAGCTCGATGTGAATCTCTTCGAGACGCATCGTGCCCACCAGTGCCACGAACGGCTATTCAAGCCCGTGCAGGCCACGCAGGGCGAGGCGCTCTTCGTGCGGTTGCGGGCGCTTCTGTGTTCGGACGGTGCGTTCGTGGTGCACCTCTTTGCCCACGACGACCAGGGCTTCTCCGATACCGGCGCGCCCGCGGTGCTGCGGGCCCAGCTCTTCGCAAGTCCGCCCCTGCCCGAGTGGCGCATCGAGCCGAATCCGCCCTTCGCGCTCGCCGAGGCCTGGGTTCAGGCCGGGTTCACGCCGAAGACCGCTGCCTGGCGCACGGCGCTCACCGAGGCCTGCGAGCGGCTCGATGCGAGCCTGCGTTCGTGAGCGCTCGGCTGCCCTCAGGCGTGCGGGCTCGGTGGATGAGCCAGTAGAGCAGTCCTGCGGCGATGCTGCGCCGGCCTTTCGCTGCCCGCATGCGGCGCAGCCGGTGCGCACTCAGGCGGTCTGTCCTGTGCGACGGGTCTCCCGCAGCGCCCGCTCGTAGGCGGCCCAGGGCTCGAGGCCTTCCCGGCGGGCTTTCTTCCAGGCGAGCAGCACCTCACGGTCGTGGCCGAACACCGGATGCGCGAGCGGGGCGAGCTCGAGGGTCAGGAGCTCGACGCCTCCACGCTCCTCGTCGACCCAGAGTGCACGGGCGCGGCGGCCTGCGTGCGTGCGGACCTGGCGAAGGAGCAACTCCTCGTGTGCCTCGCTGGCCACTCGGCGTGCCCAACCTCGTTGGTCTTCGAGTCGTCCCGACAGCAGCAGCTTGAAGGCGCTGTGCGCATCGAGCACCCGCTCGTGAGGACGCTGGAGCGCGGGCTCGGCGCTGAAGGTGCCCGTCACGCATACCCACTGCACGTCGTAGGGCCGCGCGCGGCGAAGGAGCTCCTCGAGCAGTCTCGTCGCGCCCGTCGAGCCGATGAGCGCGAGCTCGTCCAGCACCAGCATCTTGGGGGTCCTGCGGTCATGCTCGAAGGCCACGCGCGCATGGAGCACGAGAAGCGTCGTGCACAGGAGCTCGCCCCACACCGAGCCGCTGAGCGCCTGGGCGTTGAAGGCGCACGAGCCGCGCTCGTCCAGAAGCGGCGAGCGCCCGGCGAGCCAGCGTGCGTCGAGCCCCGCGAGCCGCGTGCGCAGCCGCTCGGCGAGGGCATGCGCGGTGTCGTGACCGGAGGCGTCCAGTGCGTGCTGCACGGCTTCGACGTCCAGGCGTTCTCCCTGGCGCTGCCAGGCCCGATGCAGCGCCTCCTCCAGGTGCCGCGCGGCCTCATCGCCGCATCCGTTCTCCAAGGGGCGCAGCTCCAGGCCCGCCAGGGCGAGCAGCCAGCCGAGGAGCAGCCCCATGTCGTCCTGAAGTGCGTCCAGCGACTGGTAGCCTCCCAGCGGATTGAGCGAGAGCGGCGCGCCTTCGTCCAGCGGGTGCTCGAGCAGGCCGTGCAGCGCATCGAAGAGTGGCTCGCGGGCCCAGCGGACCGCCCATGCATGGCCGCCTGCTGCCAGATGCGAGGCCAGCATCGCATGCGCGAAGTAGGTGTTTCCCGCGCCTGCCGCACCCTGGATGAGCACGTGCGAGCTGCGTCCCGGGCCTCGGGCGTCGAGCAGCACCGACTCGCCCCGCGCATTGCGGACCTGCAGCGCACCACGGGCGCTCGGGGCGTCCTCGCGCCGCTCGGGAAGGGACAGTCCTGCATCGAAGGGCATCAGTGCTGCGGCTCGGGCGAGCGACATCGGCACCGGGTGCCGCATCGCCGGCAGGCGCCAGAGGCGCTGCGACGGTGTCAGCCACGGCAGCGCGGCCGCGAGCCCCTCGTGTGGGCTCACCCCTTGTGCGGCGAGGCTCGACGCCCGAAGTGCCTGCTCTAGGGCCTCTGCTGCGACGTCCTGCTCCGCTCGAGGCGTCTCGAGGAGCTCGATGAGCGCTCCCTCGAAATGGGCCCGTCCCGTGCCCGGCTCGAGCCGCAGACGAAGCTGCAGGCAACTGAGGCGCGAGCTCGACTCGAGCGCCTCGGGCTGCGGGAATTGCCACTGGGCGGCGTGCCGGGCGCGGGCCACCGGACGGGCGACCCATGCGCGAACCGCCCGCCCGGGCGAGCGCTCCACGGCAGGCGCCCAGGCCTGCAGCAGCGCGCGCAGCCCGGCTTGCGGTGCCGTGCGGGCCCACCAGCCCAGGGCTCGAAAGACCTCGAGCGCTCGAGGTACGGCCGTTTCGGGCAAGGGTGCGTCGGTGCGCACGAAAAGATACGTAGCGTGGGCGCTCGCCCGCGAGTGGGCTGCTTCGAGCAATCGGGCGCAGCCGCTCGTGTCCCCTGCGTCGCACGCATCCTCCGTCCGTGCATAGGACGCAGCGCGGGCCTGCACGCCGGCGTCGACCGGGTGTACGTGCGCGGCGAACGCAAGCTCTGCACCGTCGGGAAGCTCGAGCGCCAGGCGTTCGAGCAGCCGTGGCAGGGCTTCGGAAGAGGGCGCCCGGCCGAGCTCCAGCGCCCAGCCCCCGGGGGACGCCGGGCTGCAGGCATCGGCGCCGGCCGACGGCGTGCGGCCCGGGGCTTCGCCCGAAGAGTTCCCGCGCGCGAGGAGCGTGGCGATGTCGTGTCGCAGCCGCGCGCCGGACGGCACGCCGGTGAGCCAGCCCGGGGTGAGACGGTGCAGCAGGGGAAGGAGAGGGTGCAGAGGGGGACGCATCTCGAATCTAGCACCGCGACTTTAGGTTCGACGGCCGCAGCGCGGGCCGCTAAGCCCCCTGGCTATACGGCTCTTTAAGCGCTCGTCTCGCACCTGCGTTCCGTCTGTTGCGGAACGCAGCGCAGCGCTCTTCAAGCACCTCTTCACGGAACGCATCATGCTCACCTCGCTTCGTCTTGCCGGCCTGGCCGCGCTCTTTGCGCTGGCCGGCACCGCGGCGCATGCGCAGGTGGGCGAATACCGCATTCCGCTCTCCCAGCTCGCCGTGCCCGCCACGCTTGCGCCCAACACGACGGCGCTGGCCTTCGGCAACGTGCCGCGCACCTACAGCGCGGGCACGAAGTCGGTCACGCTCACGAACAACAGCCGCACGGCGCTGACACTGTCGGTGCAGCTGCAGGCGCCGTTCTCGGTGTCCGGCTCCAGCTGCTCCACGCTCGCGCCCGGGGCGTCCTGCACGATTTCGGCCACGCTCAGCACCTCGAGCTCGGGCACGTACGCGAGCTCGCTCACCGTGAGCACCGCGCTACCAGGTGGCCTGGACTACCAGGTGGTGCTGCCGTTGAGCGCCCGGGTGGACCTGCCCTCGGTGCTCTATGCCGGCTCCTACTGGATTGAGGGGACAACCTCGTCGTACCCGCGCGGTGTCGGAGCCGGACTCTACTCGAGCGCTCACGACGCGGCGAGCGCCTACTACGGCCCGAGCTGTGCGTCAGGCAACTACCAGACGAGCTGGGACGGCGACTGGTACGCAGTGCGCTATCCGTTCAAGGCTGGGGGCGGCTGCGACTATACGAAGCCGGCCTACATCCACGTGCTGCGCTACTGAACCAGCGGGCTTCGGCCCTTCTGCGGGTCCGCGGGCGGGGGCGTGAAGCCTCCGCGCTCCTTTCTTGCCGAGCCCGATTGCGGAACGCTTCTTCTCGGCAAGGCTCTCAACGCGATGTCCGTGACAGGGCAGGCTCGTGGTCGTCAGGTTGGCGCACGCGGGCGTGTCCTTATGGGCTCGGCTCCCAGGCTTGCTGCAGCGATACCTCGATTCGATGGACGTGGCCCGCAAGCCGCCACGCCGGCCGCACAGCGGCCTGCCTGTCTCATCCCCTCTTTCGTCTGCATCCATGTCCCATCCCGACGTCTCTTCCCTGCGTGCCAGCGTGCATGCCTACCGCAGTGCTGTCATCTGCGGCCAGACCCTGGCGCGCCAGTGGCGCACCGAGCTCGCGCAGGTGAGCCTGCCCGGGCGCTTCCGCCCGGTGCTCGAACAGCTCCTCTCGAGCGCCGAGTCGGCCGCCTCCTTCACGATGGAAGCCTGCGGCTTCTCCCACACCGACGTGTGCGATAACCTGGCCTCCTGGCTGGACGCCTACGAGCGGCGCGTGCTGACGGCCGAGCCGGCCTGAGCGGCCCCTTCCCCGCATGTCCAGGCTTCGCGCCATCGCGACGGACCGCGCTGAGCTCCCAATCGATGCGCTTCTTCATGTGGCACCCGGTGCCGGCTTGATGGGCGGGTTTCACTCCTGTCGAGCCGCCGGTGTCCCAAGGCTTGCCGGGTCGGCTTAGCCCCTGAGCCCGACAATCGCTCTCGGGCCCCTTTCGGCTCAGGGTGTTCCGCTCGTTCCGGTAATACCTCAGAATGCGTTCTCCGATGTCACCGGAGCCTCCGGTGGCCGCACGAGGAGCCCCGCATGGCCAAGACCCGCATCGCCGAGTTGCCCCCGTTCACCGACAGCGGTGCGGCGCCCGAAGCCCGCATGCACTGGGTCCAGGTGCCGTTCTCGGTTGTCGAGGGCCTCTACGACGAGGGCACCCTGAAGGTGCAGCGCAACCATCTTCGGCGACTGGCGCATGCGAGCCACCTGCTGAAGACGAACCTGCCGGTGCACGCGAACTTCATAGCCACGCGTTCGCCGGAGGGCGCGCTCTCGCTCATCGACGGCTACACCCGCATCGCTGCGGTCAAGGAAGAGCGTCGACCCCGGCCCGGCGACGTCTGGCTGGGGGTTATCGACTCGGACGGCGCGCGCCAGGTCGAGCAGCTTTATCTTGCGGTCGACTCTCGCCAGGCGGTCAAGACCGGCCGCGACGCGTTCGAGGAGGGGCTGCGCAAGGCGGGGCTGCTCGGCAAGCTCGTCTCGCCCGTCTTCGTGAACGGTTACGCGGTCTCCGCGGTGGCCGCAGCTTCGGGCGAGTCCGACACGCTGCTGGCGGTCGTTGCACTCAAGAAAGCCATCGAGCGGCTCGACCCCCTGAAGCTCGAAGTTGGCCGTTTCGCGCTCCCCGCGGGCGCCCTGGCTGCGAGCTTGCTGCTGGCGCAGCATGAGAAAGAGCTCACCCCGGTGCTGCAGTTCACCGCCGCGGTCTCCCGGCCGGAGAACCTGTCCGCGGCGGACCGCAAGCAGGTTCCAGGAGCGCTCAAGTTCGTTTCCTGGCTCGCCGAACGGCGAGAGCAGGGGGCCCTCTCAGGTCGCAACGTGCCGCTCATCATGGCGCAGGCGCTCGGCAGCTTCTCCTGGCAGCAGGACGGGGCGCGCGGGCGTATCGCGGCGCTGTCGCGCGACGAGTACCTGGCTCGGGGCTGAGTGGGCGGCCAGCGCCCGCTGGCGACGTGCGACGTCGTCCGCCGGTCGGGCGCGTACGGCCAGGCAAGGCGATTCGAGGTATCGTCGCGGCATGCATGCGCTTGCGACGTCTCCGGCTCTTCCTGTTCTCGTCTACTCGAGCGGTCTCGGATGGCAGGTGCTGGGCCATGCTCGAACTGAAGCCGCCGCCCGGCGCATCGTGATGCGCGAGCTGCCCCAGTCCTCGAGAGTGCTCGTGGAGCGCTACGGATTCAAGGTGGGTGTCGCGCGGCGCACTGCGCTGCAACGCGAGCTGAACGGGGGCCCGGAGGGGTTCATCTGGGATGTCTTCCTGAACACGAGCCGCGGCGCTTGAGACCCTAGACGCGTCGGGCCGCGCGCGCGACGCTGGCTTGCTATACCTGCGGATGTCCATTCGGGGACGGGCTCGTCCGCCGGGTGTCTTTCCTATTCCATCCGCACCCGAGTTTCCTGATGAAGTCCCGCCTCCGCTCCAGCCTGCTGATGATGCTTGCCATCGTCACCGCCGCTCATCCCGTGCTCGCGGCCGCCCAGAGCCCGGAGTTCCGAGTCTACCTGCGAACCTTGCAGGTGCAGGCTACGACGGCTGCCGAATTCAGCACCACGGCTGTTCAGTTCGATGCAACGCCGGTCGGTGCCACGTCCGCCTCCCAGACGGTGGTCCTCACCAATGTCGGCAGGGAGCCGCTGTCCTTTGCCTCCCCTGCAAGTGCGACCGGACCCTTCCTCGTGCAGTCCAACTGTGCGGGCGTGCTGGCATCGGGTGCTTCGTGCGTCTTCAACCTCTCGTTCGCTCCGACCTCCCGCGACGCGGCCCAGGGCACGCTGAGCGTGCCGACGTCGGCGGGCACCAAGCTCGTTGCGCTTGCCGGACAGGGCACTCAAGCGCACGCCTCGGGGCTGCCGGCCTCGGTCGATTTCGGCGCGTTGCCGGTGGGCGAGACTTCCGGCGTCTCGCCGCTCGTGCTGCGCAACACGGGTAACGCTGCCCTCGAGGTGCAGGCAATCTCCGTCACCGGACCGTTCTCCCGCACCGAAGACTGCCCTGCGAGCCTTGCCCCGGGCGCCGAGTGCACGGTGTCGCTGCGCTTTGCGCCGCTCGCGCGCGGTGCGGCTTCAGGCACGCTTTCCGTCGCGACCTCCGCGGGAGCGCTCTCGAGCACCCTGCAGGGAACAGGTCTTCTGGCGGGACTGGAGCTCTCGAGCACGACGCTGTCGTTCTCCTCGCTCGCGGTCGGTGCGACCTCGGCCGCCCAGTCGGTGCTGCTCTCCAATACCGGCAACACGACGCTCACGGTCTCACAGGTGCGCAGCTCGGGCGATTACCTTGCCTCCAGCGGCTGCCCGCAGTCGCTCGCCCCGGGAGGAAGCTGCGCAGCCGAGGTGCGCTTCACGCCCACGGGCTCTGGCAGCCGGCTGGGCTCGCTCGTCTTCGTCACCTCCGAGGGTGAGCTCGGCGTCTCGCTCTCGGGCGTGGGCCTGCTGCAGTCCGCAGCGCTGTCCTCGAGCAGCCTTGCCTTCGGCTCCGTGACGGTGGGCGCCTCCTCGAGCTCGCAGGCCGTGCTCCTCTTCAACAGCGGCAACATGCCCCTGAGCGTGGGAAGCATTACCGCCTCGGGGCCCTTCGTCGCAGCACACGGCTGCCCGGGAGTGCTCAATGAGGGCGCCTCGTGTTCGGTGAGCGTCTTCTTCCAGCCCTCGGTCGCGGGTGCGGCCAGCGGAACGCTGTCGGTCTCGACCGGTGCCGGCACCCAGAGCGTGACGCTTACCGGCACTGCAGCGCATCCGACGGCGGCACTTGCGGGATACGCTGCAGGCTCCGTGCAGGTTGGCAGCTCTGCCTCCGGCACCGCCACGCTCACCAACAACAGTCCGGTCTCGCTCCAGGTGAGCGTGCCCAGCTCGGCCTCGGTGACGGGCACCGGGTTCGCGTTCGTCTCGAGTACCTGCGGCGGTGCGCTTGGCCCCGGCGCCTCCTGCTCGGTGAGCCTCGCCTTCAGCCCGCTCGCCACGGGCGCCGTGTCCGGGGCCTTGAGCATCGATGCGGGCGCGGCGGGCACCGTCACCGCGGCGCTGTCCGGCACTGGCCTGGCAGCTTCCGTGAGCAAGGCCTCTGCCGACAACGCGAGTTTCGACGTGCCCCATGCGTCGGGAAGCGGCCAGAACGTCGCCATCACCAACACCGGGGTGGGCCCTGTGACCGTGACGGGGCTCACGTCTTCGACGCTCTCCGGCCAGTTCAGCGCGTGGATGGCGTCCTCAGGCAGCGGCAACCCGAACGGTGGATACTGCTGGCCGGGTGTGGTGCTGCAGCCGGGCTGGTCGTGCGGCGCCTGGATGCAGGACGTGGGGGCCCCGATTGGGTCGGTGAGCTCGGGCATCGCGACCTTCCAGACGACCGCAGGCAACGTGAGCTACACCGCAAGCTTCACGGTGAAGGGCCTAGCCTACAGCAGTGCATCCGGCGCTACTGCGGCGGTGACTTCGGGCCAGACGGGCACGCTCTACACGCTCACGCTCACGAACAACGCACGCACCCCGTTCTACTTCCCGATGTTCGCCACCCAGGGCGGTGCCCAGCGCATCGGTCGATTCACGGGCACCGACGCCGCACGCTTCGTCATCACCGGCACCAGCTGCACCGGTGCGCTCGCCGCGGGCGCGAGCTGCACAGTCTCCGTAGCGGCCACGGGTGTCTCGACGCCAGGCGTCTACTCGGCGCAGTTCCAGCCTAACGGCACCTACCAGCAGGGCAACGCCACGTCCGACTGGGGCTGGACTCCGGGCACCTGGCTCGTGAACATGGGCCACGCCGTCACCGACGTCTGGGTCGCCCCGACCACCGATGTGAATATGACTGCCCAGGCCTCGGTTTCCGGCAGCCCGATGCAGTACTCCGACGGCACGGTGGCTGCCTCCTGCCAGGCCTATCGCACCGGCTCGACGCTCTATGCGCCGGCGACCACCAACGGTCTTTACGTCGTCAGCATGGGTGCGGGCAACGAGACGGTTTACTGCGACATGACCACCGAAGGCGGGGGCTGGACGCTGGTCGCGCGCTCCGGCGGCACGACGCCTGCCTACGCGGGATGCTCGATTACGAGTGCGAACACGCCCTTCGGCTGGACCACGGCCACCGGTTCAGTGAGCAACCTGTCGGCGCCGTATTCAATGAACGTGTTCTCTCGCTCGTTGCCGTTCTCCGAGGTGCTGATGGCCTACGGCCCGGGCAACTCGAACGCCTGGTCCGCCCCGGGCTGGCGCCAGCCGGTGCCCGCCAACTTTCGCACGGCCTACGCGACGACCGACGCGGCGAGCCCGGCCGCGGCCTTCGGCATGTCGACCTGGATGGGGCATACGACCGATACGACGCAGTTCTACTTCCGCGACGTGCCGGACGGCACCCGGGGGCCCGCGTCGTCCTACGGCCTGCACGCGGATGGCTGGTTCACCTGCTATGGCGATGGCTGGACCACCGACCCGAACCAGGGCGGCGTGCCAGCGTCCTACGGGGGCTTTTTCAACTACCGTCACGGCCTGCTCTACGTGCGTTGAGCACGCCTGCGGCCCGGCGCCATCGCGGCGCCGGGTGGGTTCGGCAGGCTAATCCCCGTGCGCTATAGTCGCCGGGCCCTCTTCTTTCCTTGATGACTCAATCCACTTCCCTGGACCTTGCGGCCGTCCGCGCCGCCATGCAGGCTCGCGGGCTCGATGCAGCCGCACTCGCTGCCGCGTGCAGGACCACCCCCGAGAGGCTCGAGAGCTGGCTCGGCGGCACCGCGGTGCCGCGAGCGGGAAGCGTCTTGCGGCTGTCCCAGGCACTCGGCCTGAGCTACGCCGAGGTGAGCGGTCGCGCGTTGCCGCCCGAGCCCGAGGTCGTGCTGCTGCCGGGTCGGGCCCGCATCTCATCCGAACTCACGCAGCGCGCCCACGAACGCATGCTCGAATCCGCGCACTACTCGAGGCGGTTGCGCGCGTTCCTGCCCGGAAACCCCTGGGCGCCTCTCCGGCTTGCGGCACCGACGCACGAGCCCGACCAGGTTCGAGGTGTCGCGGCCAGGGTGCTCGAGCAGCTCCGCGGCGCGCCGGTCGGCTCGGCCCCTTCCTGGGATGCCCCGTTAGCCGCGGCGTCGTCCAGCGGCCCGGCCAGGGGTCCGCTCTGGGTTGCAGAGGGTGCTCGGCTGCTTGCGGCCAGCCAGGTGCTTCTCGTGCCGCTCCTCGCCGGTGAGCCGGCATACCCGGCCGCGCTGGTGCGCGACCCCGAGTCGGGTCTGTGCACGGCGTTCGTCGACGTCGCGGTGCCGCATGCGGCGCTTGCCCGGTTGCTCGTCGTGCTCTACGGCTGCGCACTCACACAACCCGGGCTGCCAGGTCCGCAGGCCCTTCGGTTCGGCGAACTGCTGGCCGACGAGCTCGTGGGCACGTCTGATGAGGTTCGCCGAGCGGTCTCCCGGCACCGCGGGCACCGCCTGGCCGACGTCCTCGAGCTCGACCGGGGCCCGCTCGCGCTCATCCGCGCGACACGGCGCGAGCTGCACTCGCCGGTCTTCGAGGCGTTCGATGCGATGCAGCGCCACGAGGGCGGACGGGACCATGCGGCGATGCTTCGGTTGCTGCAGACCGGCGCGCCCGACGGCTACGCGCTCACCGGTGCGCTCTGGTTCGGCGACGGCTGGGAGGAGCGGGCCCGCGAAGCCGGCGTGCGCCTCACGGCGTGAAGCCCGCCCACCGAAGCCCCCTCCCGAGTTCGCATGCTCCGGACCGCTCCGAACCTTTGAGCCCCGTTCTCGTCCAACGCTCCATGCAATCCTTGCCCCACTCTTATCGCGCCCTGGTCCTGGGCGCATCCGGCACGCTCGGTGCGGGCTTCCTCGCGGCGCTCAAGGCCGATGCACGCTGTGGCCACGTGATGGGGATGGCCCGCAGCTTCTCGCCCTCTCTCGTGCTCGAGGACGAGGCGAGCATCGCGGCGTGTGCGAAGCTCGCCGCCGAGGCGGGGCCGGTCCATCTCGTCGTGGACGCCACCGGTGCGTTGTCGCTCGACGGGCAGGGCCCCGAAAAGCGCCTGGCAGAGCTGGACGCAGACCGCCTGGCGCGGGCCTTCCAGGTGAACGCCATCGGGCGTGCCCTGGTGCTCAAGCACTTCACGCCGCTGCTGGCGCGAGGCGAGCGCAGCGTCTTCGCGGTGCTGTCTGCGCGCGTGGGCTCGATTGCCGACAACGCGTTGGGCGGATGGTATGGCTATCGTGCGGCCAAGGCCGCCGGCAACCAGCTGCTGCAGACCGCGGCCATCGAATTGACATCCTCCTCGCCCTGAAGGACGAGGATTCCAGCTCTCGCGAGCCGAAGCTTCCTGCTTCGTCGAGGACCGCCTCCGAGCGCCTTGCGGCCCTCTTTGGTCTTACACCCTCTCCACAGGCTTAACGTCCCGCGAGCCCCGCGGTACTGTTCGTTGCGGCGAGCCCTGCCAGGAGCAGGTTCCTCGCCGCGTTGGTGTCCCGGTCGTGCTCGACGCCACAGACGCAGCGCCAACGGCGCTGCGAAAGCGTGAGCTCGACGTTCTTCGCGCCACAGGCGTGACAGGTCTTCGACGATGCGAAGCCCTTGGGCGCCTGCCAGAAGGTGCGTCCGTGCCAGCTCGCCTTGTAGGCGAGCTGGCGCAGGAACTCACCCCAGGACGCATCCGAGATGGCGCGGGCCAGGCGCGTTCGCACCAGGCCCTTGATGCTCAGGCTCTCCGCGAACACGGCTTGGTTTTCGCGTATCAGGGTCGTGGAGAGCTTGTGGAGAAAGTCTGTTCGCGCATCTGCGATGCGCGCGTGGAGCCGAGCGAGCGCCTGCTTGGCGCGCGCCCGATTTCGGGAGCCCTTGGTCTTGCGGCTGAGCCGCTGAGCCAGGAGCTTCATACGACTCAGCAACCGCCCCAGGAACCGGGGCGGCTCGACCTTGTGGCCGTCGTGGTCGACGATGAAGCTCTCGAGCCCCAGGTCGATGCCCACGACGCGCGGCGTCGTGGGCAGAGGCGCCACCGCCTCTTCGCACAGGAAGCTCACGAAGTAGCGTCCGGCGGAGTCCCTCGAGAGGGTGACTTGGCTGGGCGCGCTCGGCAGCGCCCTGGACCAGCGGACCTTGAGCGGCGTGCCGAGCTTGGCCACCCAGAGTTCGCCATCACAGATGCGAAAGCCGTGACGCATCAGCGTCACGGCCTGGCGGTCGT
>JACCDQ010415287.1_pt1 | contig 19876 bp, 17 predicted proteins | sample 7446031 | NCBI WGS metagenome assembly JACCDQ01 (sample SAMN15323442, study PRJNA562643) | freshwater metagenome | isolation source: river surface water | place: USA:Blue River Watershed | collected 2017-08-17
GCCGCGCTGGCGAACATGAATACGCCGATGACGTGGTGCGCTCACCCTTGGTGATTGGCGTGCGCGACAAAGTTGAATTGATTGTGGACCGCAGCATTCACGAAGCCTCTGTGGACGTGACCTTGGAAACCACTGACGGCCACAAGCACCACATCTACATTGAGCGCGCCATTGGCAGTTTAGAAAAGCCCATGAGCAACGAACAACTCAAGGCCAAGTTTGTCGATCAAAGCACGCCTATTTTGGGCGCTGCCAAAACTGAAGAAGCTTGGAACTTGTGCATGAGCTTGGCGGCGCAAAAAGATTTGAAAGCCTTGCTCAAGAGCTTGACGCAGTAAGTTGGCAAAACCCCCATCCCGAAGGTGCAAACCTCGGGATTTTTTCATCAAACGGAGACTCACATGAACCGCAAATTTGTTTTGAAAAACGTCTTGGCATTGGGCATGGTCATGGTCATGGTTGGCCTCAGCAGTGCAGTGGCACAAACCACGCAGGCTTATCCCGTCAACCGAGTGACCTTGGTGACGCACTCTAGCCCTGGTGGTGGCTCCGATGTGTTTTTGCGTGACTTGGCCAAGTACATCTCGCCCATCATGAAAACAAATTTGGCGGTAGAAAACATTCGCGGCGGCAGTGGTGCCAAAGCGGTGGCGCATGTGGCCAAAGGGCCAACAGATGGCTCGATGTTTTATGGCACAACGCCCACTTACATTCAAACCACGCTGTTGTCTAAGCCTTCTGTGGGCTATGACGGCTTAGACCCGATGCTGATCGTCTTCATTGACCCTGAGGTTATTTTCACGCGCGCCGATTCACCCTTCAAGTCATTGCAAGATGTGATGGCGCATGCCAAAGCCAATCCAGGAAAATCACGTTGGGGCGCTTCAAATCCAGCGTCACTAGAGCGCATTGGCATGGAAAAATTGGCGCGAGCTGCAGGCGTCAAAGTGCCCATCGTTAGCCATGAAGGCGGCGGCGATCAAATGATTGGTGTGTTGAACGGCACCTACGACATTGGCATTGGTGAAATTCAAGAGTTGCAAGGACAACTAGAGGCCGGCAAGGTGCGGTTGTTGGCCACGCTGTCAGAAAACCGTTTGGCCGGTTTGCCGCAGTTGCCCACAGCCAAAGAGCAAGGCTACAACGTGGTAATTCGCAAGTTCAGAGGCTTGGCCAGCCCCAAGGGTGTGCCAGACAATATTGCCAAAGCTTGGGAAGATGCAGCTCGCAAAGCGCTGGAGTTGCCAGCCTACAAAAGCGAGTACACCAAGGATCACCTGACGCCCATGTTGCTGGGCCGTGAAGCGGCACGCAAGTTCATTCAAGAGGTTGCCCAAGAAACAGCACAAGATTTTAAAGAGATGGGCCTGATTAAATGAACGCCCAACAAACAGATCGTTTAACGGGCTTGTTGGGAATGGCCGTCTCCAGCGTCTATGTGTACCAAGCCAGTTTGATTGAAGATAGTTTGCTGGCCGATGCGGTGGGCGTTGCCGGTGTGCCCATTGGCATCGGCTACCTGATGTGCTTGGCCTCGGCGTTGCTGTTCATGAAGTCTTGGTTGAAATCAAAAGCGGAAGCAAGTGCTGAAGTAGAAGAAGTCGAGCCCGGTGGCAGTGCGCATCCGCACTGGAAGGCGATGGGTTTGTTGGCGCTGTTGCTTGGCTTTTTGTTGTTGGTGACTATTTTTGGTTTCATTGTCTCGATTGGCGTCATGGTGGCCGCTGTGGCCTATTTTGGTGGCGCTCGGCAACTCAAAACTTTGCTTTGGTGCGCTTTGATCACCGGCCCCGCCTTGTGGCTGTCGTTTGACTACGCCTTGGAAATTCACTTGCCAACGGGTATGTGGTCACAGTGGATTGGAAAATAAATCATGGAAAGTTTTTTGTTAGCACTTTCCAACCTGGCCTCTGGCTGGGTTATTTTGTGTGCGTTTGCAGGTGTGTTGTGGGGGATCTTTGGCGGCGCTTTGCCTGGCATTTCGCCCTCTATTGCAATGGCCTTGCTCTTGCCTTTCACGGTTGGCATGGAAGCCACCAATGCATTGGTCTTGTTGGCCAGTGTGTACGTAGGCGCTGAATACGGCGGCTCGATTCCTGCCATCTTGATTCGAACCCCAGGTACCAACTCTGCATCCGCCACGGTGATCGATGGCAACGAAATGGCCAAGCGCGGTCAAGCGGGCGAAGCCTTGGGCATTTCTTTGATGTCGGGTCTCTATGGTGGTTTATTTGGCTTAGTGGTCTTGGTGCTGTGCACAGAAAGCTTGGCGCAAGTTGCGCTCGCTTTCACGCCTGCAGCTTACTTCTCCTTGGGCATCTTGGGCTTGTCTGTCATTGCCGGCCTGTCCGGTGGTTCTTTGTTGCGTGGTTTGATTGCCGCGTGCATGGGCTTGATGATTGCCTTCATCGGCAGCGACCCTGTCTCGGGTGTTCAGCGCTTTACCTTTGGATCAGAAGACTTGCTCGATGGCGTCAAACCTATTTTGGTCATGGTGGGCTTGTTTGCGGTCACAGAAATGTTGGTTCAAATTGGGGAGCCGCCATGGGCTCGTGGCGGCAGTGGTTCAACACGTTTGAAATTACCCAACTGGGCCATGAGCAAACGGTTGTTCAAGCCTCAAGCCATTGGCGCTGCCATTGGTACTTTTGAAGGTGTGACGCCAGGTGCCGGCGGTACTGTTGCTGCGTTCATGGCTTACACAGAAGCCAAGCGTTGGTCTAAGCATCCAGAAGAATTTGGCAAGGGCTCGCCAGAGGGTGTGGCGGCACCTGAAGCTGCCAACAATGTGGTCACAGCAACCGCCTTGGTGCCGCTGCTCAGTTTGGGCATTCCCGGCTCTAACTCTGCCGCCATTTTGCTCGGCGGATTTTTGATTCATGGTTTGCAGCCCGGCCCCATGCTGTTTCAAAAAGCACCTGAAGTGGTTTATGGTCTTTATGGGGGCTTGTTGATTGCCAACATTGCCATGTTGCTCATTGGCCTCGTGATCTTGTCGCCCTGCATGTGGCTGGTCAATCGACCCAAGCCCTATTTGATTGCTTTTATTTTGGCCTTGGTCATGGCGGGTGTGTTCGCAATTCATCAGAGTTTGTTTGACTGTGGCTTGGTGTTGCTCATTGGTTTGTTGGGCTATGTCATGCGCTTGTTGAAGCTGCCCGTTTTGCCCATGGTCTTGGGCATGGTTTTGGGTTACATGGTGGAGTCAAATTACCGCCGCAGTCTGTTGATCTCTGGCGGCGATCACAGCATTTTTGTCACTGACACGGTGTCTGCCATTTTGTTGGGGTTGTCGGCAGCCTTGTCGGCTTATTCTCTTTGGAAAGAAATTTCGGATCGTCGAAAGTCTGCGAAATGAAACAAGAACAAACTTCGTCCAGCGTGACAGTTGCCCAACAATTGGCGCATGGCATTGTCAATGCTCGACCAGAGAAAGAGGCACATGGCCAACAAGTTGGCCAGCGATTGATCACCGATGTGCTTGGCATTTGCATTGCCGCACGCCATGAGTTTTATGTGAAAGCAGCCCTTAGCGCTTTCGAGCAAGAAGGCAATTGCACAGTCTTCGGTTTCGAGCAAAAGTGTGGGGTTGAGGGTGCTGCATTTGTGAACGGCATTGCGGCTCACGGCGAAGACTTCGACGACACTTACGAAGGTGGTCCTGTGCATGCTGGCGTGGTCATTGTGCCGGCTTTGCTAGCTGCCGCCGAGCGTCACGCTTTGTCGGGCGAAGATGTGTTGCGTGGTGTGGCCATTGGCGTTGAAGTGATGTGCCGTTTGTGTGCCGTGGCACCAACGCGCGTGCACAAAGCGGGCTTTCACCCAACCGCTGTGTTTGGTGTGATGGGCGGTGTGGCCGGCTTAGGCGCTGCGCTTAAGTTGACTGAAGAACAATTGGTCAACGCCTTTGGCATTGCAGGCAGTATGGCTGGCGGCATCATTGAATATTTGGCCGACGGTTCATGGACCAAGCGCATGCACCCAGGTTGGGCTGCGCAGTCAGCATATCGCGCGGTGCGCATGGCGCAAGCCGGCTTCAAAGGACCCGCCACTGTGTTTGAAGGCCACCATGGTTTGTTCCATGGTTTTGCAAACACCACCGACGGCAACTTTGACGCCATGCTCAAAGATTTTGGCCAAGCTTGGATTTGGACCACCATTGCATTCAAGCCCTATGCTTGCGGCACCATGGCGCACCCCTTCATTGATTGCGCCCGACTGATTCGTCAGGACCTGACTGCGCAAGGTGTGGCCCTGACAGAGATCGATCGCATTGAGTGCGATACCGCAGAGGGCATCGTGCATCGTTTGTGGGAGCCTTTGTCGCTCAAGCATTCACCGCCCAATGCCTATGCTGCCAAGTTCAGCATTCCCTATGCCATTGCTGCAGGTTTGATGTTGGACGATGCCGGCCTCGAGGCCTATACCGAAGAGGTGGTGCAAGGCGCAGACATTCGTGCGTTGGCCGCCAAGGTCCGCTACATCGTCGATCCTCAGAACCCTTACCCCAAGCAGTTCACAGGCCATGTTCGTGTGCACCTGAAAAACGGCCAAGTGCTAGAGCAGCGACAAGGCTTTTTCAAAGGCGGTGTGGACCATCCTATGTCGGATGCCGACCTGTTGCAAAAGTTCAAAGCCAATTGCAAGTTCGGTGGCTTGGATGCCGAGCAAACGCAAAGCATTTTGGCGCAGGTGCAGGGCCTGTTCAAAGCCAGCAAGGTGTCTTTGAGCAGCTTGTCAGTGAAGTAAGCCGCCCACGGCAATCTCAATCAAGAAGTAGCAGAAGTTCAACATGACAACTCTCAAGCCAGATCAAAAAGTGGCGCTGGTCACTGGCGCAGGCCGCAACATTGGCCGTGGTATTGCGCACACTTTGGCCAAGCAAGGTTTTGCTTTGGCCATCAATGTGCGTGCATCAGTCAGTGAAGGCCAAGCAGTGGTTGATGAATTGCTGGCGCTGGGCACACCGGCTTTGTTGTGTGTGGCCGATGTGACCGACAGGCAGCGTGTTCAGGGCATGATGGATTTGATTCAGTCGACATGGGGCCGTCTGGATGTGTTGGTCAACAACGCGGCCATTCGGCGCGAAGCACCCATTGAAGAAGTGTCGGTAGAAGATTGGCGCAACACTTTGGCCGTGGTGTTGGACGGCGCGTTTTATTGCAGCCAAGCCGCACTGCCCATGTTGCGTCAGTCGCCTATGGGGGCCGTCATCAACATAGGCGGTCTGACCGCGCACACAGGCGCCATGAACCGTCCCCATGTGGTCACAGCCAAATCAGGATTGGTCGGCTTGACGCGTGCGTTGGCCCACGACTTGGCGCCCGGCATCACCGTCAACTGTGTCTCGCCAGGCATGATTTCAACCAACCGCAACAACAGTGCCGCTTCTGCAGAGCCCAACCACCACGCCAAGCGTCATCCCCTGATTGAACGTCGTGGCACGGTGGATGAAGTGGCTGCCATGGTGGCGTTTTTGGCAAGCGATCAGGCCAGGTTTGTGACGGGCCAAGTGATGCACGTCAACGGCGGCACTTATTTAGGTTCTTGATGGCCTTTGATCTCGATCGATGGGGCCGCTTGGCACTGACCATTGGCTTTGCCGTGCTCGGCGGTTGGGGTGCGTTTCATTTGCACGTGCCGCTGCCTTGGGTGTTGGGTCCGATGGTGGCGGTGGCTTGTGTCAGCATGGCCAACCGCGTTCACAAACAACCAGTGTTGGCACGCAAGTCGGCGCAAATCTACATTGGTGCTTCGATTGGCTTGTATTTCACGCCTGCCGTCTTGGCCATGATTGGTGGCTTGGCGCCGTGGATGGTGTTGGGTGCGTTTGTCGGCATTTTCATGTCGGTGATGTCGGCCAGGGCTTTGCAAATGCTGGCCAAAGTGGACGGACCCACCGCCATCTATTCTGTGGCGCTTGGCGCTTCCTCTGAAATGTCGGTGCAGGCGCAGCGTGCAGGGGCAGACGGTGCTGTGGTGGCTTCTGCACATGCTGTGCGCATCATGATGGTCACTTCCACCGCGTCTTACATTGCTTGGGCCAGTGGTGCAACGCCCATCATGCCAACGCCAGGTGTGGGCGTATTGAGCTGGCCTTTAACTTTGGGTTTGCTAGGGACGGCCACATTGGTGGGTTGGTGTTTTCAAAAAATGCGCACCCCCAATCCGTGGGTTTTAGGGGCCTTGTTGATTGCTGCAATTTGCGCCAACAACGATGTGACTGGACGTTTGCCAGATTTGGGCTTGATTGCGGCGCAGGTCGTCATTGGTTGGGGCTTGGGTCAGCACATCAACCGTGCTTTCTTCACGCGCGCGCCACGCACCTTGGCCTCTGTGGCAGTTGTCACTTTGGGCATCTTGAGTGTTTGCATGGTGGCGGCTTGGTTCATTTCGCAAGGCGCCAACATTGCCATCATGACGGCATTCCTGTCGATGGCGCCTGGCGGCATGACCGAGATGGGCATCTTGTCCAAGGCCTTTGGTTTGGGCGCACCGATCGTGACCGCGTTTCATTTGACGCGCATTCTGACCACCATCTTTTTGACCAAACCGGTGTCAGAAAAAATGATGTCTTCGGGTTGGGTCAAGCCATGAGCTAACGCGCTGTGAGAATTGCTCGTTCCCACATAAGGAACGGCGGTTCTCTATGCTTGACAGGGCCAAGTGTTTCGAAGACAGTTCGGGGCATTCACACATCTGCATTAAGAGGGACTTGAACTTGAAACGCTTTTCTTTGATTCACAGAATCATCCAGACACACAGCCGTGTTGCGGCCGTGGGGGCCAGTCTCTTGTGCATATGTTCTTTTGCTGCGGGCAACGCCGCTGCGCAAGATACCGCTTGGCCACAAAGGGCCGTCAAAATTGTGGTGCCCTACGCGGCAGGTGGCAGCTCTGACAGTTTGGGGCGTCTTATTTCTGTGGGCCTGACCGAGACTTTCAAGCAACCCTTTGTGATTGAAAACAAGGGGGGTGCGGGCGGCATGATTGGGTCCCAGCAAGTTGCCAAGTCTGCGCCTGATGGCTACAACCTGGTCATTTCCGGTGTTGCGTCGCATGTGATTGCGCCCACAGAAAATCCAAAAACATACGATCCCATCAAAGACTTCACGCACATTGCCATGCTGGGTGGCCCACCCATTGTGTTGGCGGTGAATGCGCAGTTGCCCATCCCAGATCTGAAAAGCTTCATGGCATATGCCAAAGCCAATCAAGTGAGTTGGGGTTCACCTGGCAAGGGAACGCATGGGTACTTGATTGGCGAAGCCTTTGAGGTGATGTCCAAAACGCCCATGCAGCATGTCGCCTACAAGGGTGGTAGCCCTGCTGTGGCCGATACGATTGCGGGGCACATTCCAGCTTTGTTCACTACGCTGTCCACCGCCAGCGCGCAAATTCAAGCCGGTAAACTGCGCGCTTTGGCCATCACGTCATCCAAGCGCATGCCTGAGTTTCCCAATGTGCCGACCTTTGCAGAGTTAGGCTATCCCCAATTGGTGGCGCTCACATGGTTTTCATTGTCTGGCCCCGCAGGCATGCCCAGTGGTGTGGTTGACAAGTTGAACAAGGAAGTACGCAAGATCATGCAAAGCCAGGCCGCCAAGGACATGTTGGCCAAACAATCGATGGAAACCTTTGATTGGGATTCTGCAAAATTCACCCAGTATGTGGGCGAAGAGTTAAAGCAGTGGGCGCCCATGATCAAAACCGTCAAGCCTGACAATTGACTTTTTGAGACAGCTTCAAGCACCCACAAAAAAGGCCCTTTGAAGGGCCTTTTTTGTCACGCTGGTGTGAGAAAAACTATAAAGTCTGCGCACTGTGTCAGGTCTCAATGGCGATCTCATCGCCTTGCAAACGGGCTTTGTAGGTTTTCAAAGGAATCATGCAGGGGGCAGCCACCACCGCGCCTGTTTTGATGTTAAAGGCGCCATTGTGAAAATCACATTCCACCACATCACCCTCGATGGGGCCTTCTGAAAGAGAGCCTGGGCCGTGTGTGCAGGTGTCGTCTGTGACGAAGTATTCACCCTCAATGTTGAACACAGCCAAGGTCAGGCCGTCTTTTTCGACCTTGATGGCTTTACCTTCTGCAACCTCGGCGGCTTTGCACAAAGAGAGAAAACGGCACGCACCCGACATAAAGAATCTCCAGTTGACAATGACAAGTCGCTGATGATAACCTCGTTTCCAATGAAAGAACATTGTTCCTTTATAGGGAACGGTTTCATTAGCGGAAATTTCACACAGAAATATCGATCATTTTAGGACGCCGTGCGAAGGCACTCGAGGAGAAACGTGCATGTTGAAAAAAGAACTCAATGATTTGGTGACGCAAACGGGTCCTGGCACGGCCATGGGCAATTTGTTCCGTCGTTATTGGTTGCCTGCTTTGTTGTCCGAACAATTGCCAGGTCCCGATTGCGATCCCGTGCGCTTAGAACTGTTGTCAGAAAAAATGCTCGCATTCCGCGACACCGACGGCAAGTTGGGCTTGATCGATGAGTTTTGCGCCCACCGCGGCGTGTCTCTGTGGTTTGGTCGCAATGAAGAGAACGGCATTCGTTGCCCTTACCACGGTTGGAAATACGACGTGAACGGCAATTGCACGGAAGTGCCCTCTGAGCCTACATCTGGCTACTGTGAGCGCATCAAGTTGAAGTCTTACCCCATGGTAGAGCGCGGTGGCGTGATCTGGGTGTACATGGGCCCTGCAGACAAGCAACCGCCGCTGCCAGAGTGGGAATTTGCCACCTTGCCACGCGAGCACTCTTACATGTCCAAGCGTTTGCAAGCCAGCAACTGGTTGCAAGCATTGGAAGGCGGCATTGATTCCAGCCACGTGTCTTTCTTGCACAGCGCGTCACTCAGCCGAGACCCCTTGTTCAAAGGCGCCAAAGGCAACCAATACAACTTGAATGACTTGAGCCCTGTCTTTGAAGTGGTTGAGGCCGATGGTGGTTTGTTGGTGGGTGCTCGCCGCAATGCGGAAGACGACCAGTACTACTGGCGCATCACACCCTGGATCATGCCTTGCTTCACCATGGTGCCACCCCGCGGTGATCACCCTGTGCACGGTCACTTCTGGGTGCCTATCAATGACCACGCGTGCTGGACATGGAGCTTTGACTACCATCCCACACGCGCATTGACCAAGGAAGAAGTGGACGCCATGAAGGGCGGTGCCAGCATTCACGTGAAGGTCGACAAAGACTATGTGCCTTTGCAGCGCATGGACAACGACTACTTGATGGACCGCAAGGCTCAAAAAGAAGGTTTGTTGTACAGCGGCATTGAAGGCATTGGCATGCAAGACGCGTCATTGCAAGAAAGCATGGGCAGCATTCAAGACCGTACCAAAGAGAACTTGGTGTCCACCGACAACGGCATCATCATGGCGCGTCAGCGTTTGATCAAAGCGGCACGTGCTTTGGCTGAGAACCCAGATTTTGAATTGCCCGGATTGAACCCTGAGCATCAAAAAGTTCGCTCAGTGGCCGTTTTGTTGAAGCGCGATGTGCATTACAAAGAAGGTGCCAAAGAGCACTTCAAGTCTGCACCTGGCAAGCCACACTCTAGCGTCTAAAAAAGGTTACTCATGGGACAAACATTCAAGGCCGCCGTGGCCATGCCCAACGGCACCATCGAGATTCAAAACTTTCAAACACCCGAGCCCAAACCGGATGCGGGCTTGTTGAAAGTGGCGGTCACCGGTGTCTGCGGTAGCGATTGGATGTTTTTCCAAGACTTTCCTAAGCTGCAAGGCCCCGCCATTTTGGGTCACGAGACGGTGGGCTATGTGCAAGAAGTCGGTGCCATTGCAGGCCCCAAGTGGGGTGTGAAAGAAGGCGACTTGGTGGCCTTGGAAGAGTACCTGCCCTGTGGCCATTGTGATTTTTGCCGCAGCGGTGATTTCCGTTTGTGCAATGCCACCGATTGGCGCTTGGGCGGTCCGCGATATGGCGCGACGGGATTGAACCGTGGCTCGGGTTTGTGGGGTGGTTTTGCCCAGTACCAAGAGCTGCACATGAACACGGTATTTCACAAAGTGCCCGCAGGCCTCGAGCCCAAGTACGCGGCTTTGGCTTTGCCCATGTCCAATGGCATTGAGTGGACTTACCTGCACGGCGGTGCGGGCCCTGGCCAGACGGTGTTGATTCAAGGCCCTGGCCAACAAGGCTTGTCCTGTGTGGTGGCGGCGCGCGAAGCGGGCGTCGACAAAATCATTGTGACGGGTTTGAACACGCCTTCCGACAAAAAACGTTTGGCCATGGCCAAGCACCTGGGTGCCAGCCACACGGTGGCCATTGGCGATGAAGACTTGCTTGAATCTGTGGCCGAAATCACCGGCGGTCAAATGGCCGACTTGGTGATTGACTGTGCCTCGGGTGGTCCAGCCTCAGTGATCAGTGCCATTCAATTGGCGCGCAAAAAAGGCCGTGTGATTTTGGGTGGCATCAAGCGCCAGAAAGTGCCGCAGTTTGACAGCGACATGATCATTGCCAAGTTCCTGACCGTCAAAGGCATGCGTGGCCACAGTTATGAATCTGTCGAGCTCGCACTTCAGTTGATCGCGGGCAATCGCCACAATGTGCGATCAATGAGCACCCACATGTTTGGTTTGGATCAAACCGAATACGCCATTCGCTCATTGGTCGGTGAAGGCGCAGAAGACGCCATTCACATGACCATCGATCCTTGGAAATAAACCTTGAAAATCTTCAAACCTTGGCGTCAATGCCAAGGCTTGAAATACCTTGTTGCACAAGGTATTGCGCTGAAGCCTCAGACAAGGGGCTGCTAACGATCACGGTCAGACCACTGCGCGTGTTGTCTGTCCAAGCCAATTCATCTGGACGCACTTCTGCGTGTGTCTCAAAAGGCGCCAGCTGAATCACATACCGACCTTCGGTTGTTTGAACGCGGCCTTTTAAGCGCAGAAGTTCTGCCCCCAAGTTCTGCTGCAATTCACCCACTTGCGCTTGCAGCGCTTCGATCGCAGTGCTGGAAGCAATGGGCCACCACAAAGCCTGTGCAGAATGAACATGTGCATGTGCATGTTCGTGCTCGCAGATTGCACAGTGCTCGGCCGGCGTGTGCAAATGCAAAGCGTGCGAAGGCGTTGTGACAACTTGCAATGCAAGAGCGTGGGCCGATGAAGGGACCACTTCTTTTTCGGAAATGAACCGTCGAGCCAAACTGTTGATTAAATCTTCTGCAGACAAATCGGCCCGCGCAGAAGTCAACAGGGAGGGTGGTTTTTCAAGTTCTAAATGCGCCAACTGATGTAGCACGCGCAAATGCAGTGCTTCCAAACGCGCTGAACTGACCAAATCTGTTTTGGTCATGATCAAGACGTCTGCACCCGCCAATTGCGCCCGTGCTTCGGCGTGTTGTTTGAGAACCGCATCGGCCGTGCTGGCGCTAAGGCATGTGATGACGCCAGCCAATCGATAGCGCTCTTTCAGCAAGTCGCTGCTTCGCAAGGCCTCGGCCACGGGGCCAGGCTCTGCAAGGCCAGTGGTTTCAATGACCAAGTTGGGAAAGCGAGGCATGCGTCTTTCTAGGCGCGCCCAAAACAAGTCTTCAAGCGCTTCGGCCAAGCCCGGTAAACCCGTGCAGCAAACGCAAGCATTGGCCACCAGTGCGCTGCTTTCGGTGGCACCACTCAAGAGTTGGTTGTCCAAGCCCACCTCGCCCAACTCATTGATGACGAGTGCGGCTTCTTTAAATTCATCTTGCGCCAGCCACGATTTGAGTAGACTGGTTTTGCCACTGCCCAAATAGCCTGTGAGCAAATAGACTGGAATGCGTTTGTCGAGGATGGGGGCGTTCATGAGACAGGTGTTTTTGTTCTGCGTATCATCCTGCCATTCGCTGACTATTTCTGCAAGGCACATTCATGGAACGCATCACGATCTCACTGGAAACGGAATTGGCTGCCATTTTGGACCAATTGGCCGATAAAAATGGCTATGCCTCGCGCTCGGAGGCCATTCGTGATTTGATTCGAGGATGGCACTCACAAGAAACTTTGCGTCAAAACGAAAGCGAGCATTGCATTGCGCATTTAGGTTATGTGTACAACCACCACGACCGCACCATGGCAGAGCGCATTGCCAACTTGCAGCATGACCATCATGACCTCACAGTGTCGAGCATGCACTTGCACTTAGACCACGACAACTGTTTGGAAGTGGCATTTTTAAGAGGCAAAACCAAAGAGGTGAGACAGTTTGCGCACCGCATCGTGGCCCAAACAGGCGTGCGACACGGTTCGGTTCAAATTGTGCCGGTCACTTTGGAAAAAGGAGCGAAGGGGCACGACCACGGCGATGGTGTTCACCATGTGCATCTACAACCTGCCAGTTGAGATTCTTTGATTTGTAAATTCGGGCGCTGACCACGTAAACCAACAAGGCAATGCCTGTAACACCCACGCCAATGTAGCCACCCCAGGCATCCCAAATTTCTTCAAGTTGCGTGAAGTGTTGGCTGCTGTGGCCAACGGCCACAACCAAGAGCGACAGTGTGGCTACCACACCACTCATGATGCGACCCGCCTGGTGGGCCAAATGGTGGCTTCGATTGACCAGCCAATGCATGAGCAAGCCATTGCTGGTGTCGGCCAGCATCATGCCGGCACCAAAACTTAAGGCCATGGCCACGATGGCAAAAAACCCACCCAACTCATGACCCTTGGCCGCCATCAAACCAGCTTGCGCCAAAGAGTCAAATGAAATGGCAAATCCGAAACCAACACCCATGGGGTGCGCAAAGGGCCCCATGGCTTGCAGAATTTTGCGCTGAACAGGACTGCCAGCGTGGTGATGTGTTTCGTGGCCAGAAAAGCAAAACTTAAAGTTCCGGTAGGCCAGCCACAACAAGAAAAACGTTGAAATCCAAAGGCCCGTGGCATCTAACCATTCGGGCAGCTGAACGCCGTACAGAAAGAACACAAAGGTGGCCAGCAAAATGGTGAGGCTGTGACCGGCTGCGAATTGAAAACCAGTGAGGCGAGCTTTCCAATAAGCACTGCCGTTGTGGCGCAGACGAGTCATGCCATCGACCACAGCGATGTGGTCTGGGTCAAGGCCATGCCGAAAGCCCAAAGCGAGCAGCAAACCGGACGTTGCGAGCAGTGAAGTGGTGTTCAAATCCATGGTGTGATTTTCTTCTAATTTGTCATACTTGCTTGCGAAAAAAAAGCACAGGGGCTGCGCTTTTTAGTAGCAAAGCCGTTTTATGGTTTGACCTTGTGTGCCAAATTCAGGGCGTGTTTTGTCTCATGGATATGGTCGTGATCGTGCTCATGAGGATGGTCATGTGAATGGCCGTGAGAGTTCTCGTGAGAGTGCCCATGTGAATGATCGTGGGTGTGACCATGACCATGTTCATGCGTGTGTCCATGCCCATGCGAATGCGCCTTGTTGTGATCGTGCCGGTGCATCTTGCCGTCTTCATGGGCATGCCATTCACCAGGATCAGATTTGCCATGGGCGCGCGGGTCTTCGTTGAAGACAAGCGATTTGACGGTGACGGGCACGGTCCACGATGGCATGCGAATGCGGCCAAGATCGACAAAGTCAAAGCCCCAAAGCGTGACGCCATCAATGACCAAGACTTCGCACTTCACGCGCTCGTCTTCTTTGAAAAGATGTCCTAAGTTATGGGCAATGTCGCCATCGGTCACAATGTACAAATGGCGTTGCTGCTTCAAGGTTTCGGGCAAGCCATTCAAGATACCTTGCGACAAAGCGTTCAAGCGAGTAAACGAAGGAGCGCCTAACCAACGCAGCGAAATGGCCACATCTTGTGCGCCTTCTACCAAATCGTGCCTGCGGAAAGATTTGCCAAGTGCTTCTGCAATTTCTGCAGGGTCAATGATGTCTGTGAGCTCAAGATTCAGTGGAATGACTTGAAGGTTTTTTCTGGGCAGCAAGGCCGCTGGCTCAGAAATGAAGGTGGTGTTGCCACTTAACTGGACACTGTACTCGGATGCCCCCAAAACGGTGGCGCGAATGCATTCGCCCGCTGGAAGCAAAGGAACTGGCACGGCATTTTGGTCTAGTCGCTGGCGCACTGCTTCACCAAACAATTTGCCCAGATCGCCAAAGTCGCGCATCTCGCGGCGGTACACATACTCGCCCACACCGCCCGAGAACATGATGCCGTCCAATGGGCCCCAGTCATTCACAGGATCGGTTAAATACAAGTTGGACAAATCTTCGCGTGAAAAAGTTTGGGTTAAAACGCGCACCAACGCATCGGCCATCCACTGTGCCACTTTGGCCAAATCTTGACGCGTCACTTGATCGCCCAATTTCCAATCAAAGCCAGCTTGCTTGGCCAGGTAGGCACCCGCAGGGTCAAGGCGCGTGAGCACGTTCTTTTCGTTGACCACCATGAGTCGGCCACCCAAGTGCACGGCCGCTGTGGCAACCAGTTCACCATTTTGAACAAGTCCGAGTTTGGTGGTGCCCCCTCCAATGTCGATGTTCAAAATGCGATGCTTTTCATCGTACGAGCGTTTGGCTGCACCTGAGCCGTACACCGCCAACATGGCTTCCATGTGGTGGCCTGCAGTGGCACACACAAATTCGCCGCCTTGTTCGGCTAAAACGGCTGCAATCGATTCGCTGTTCTCGCGTCGCAGCGCTTCACCGGTCAAGATGACTGCGCCCGCGTCAATTTCGTCGGGGTGCAAACCTGAGTCTTGGTAGGCTTTGTCAATGATGGCGCCCAGTGCTTGGGCATCCATCAGGCTGTCGTTCAAATAGGGCGTGAGCGAAATAGGAGATTGGTATAGCGCTGTGCGCTCAACCACTGTGTAGCGACTCGACAAGTCTTCTGCAATGCGCCTAAGGTGGATGCGTGAGAAGACCACCTGGGTGCCAGACGAGCCCACATCAATGCCAACGCTGTGCAGAATCACATTGTCTTGGCGCCACAAAGATTCTTGAGAAGGATCATCACCCGCAAAGTCATGATCATGGTCGTGATCGGCTTCGCCATCGTGGGTGTGGTACGTGTCAGCGCCGTACTGGTGGTCTTGCACGCTGTGTTTGTTTTTAATGTCTTCGCTGCTCATGCTTGCCGTTCAATAAAACTGATCAAAGTGCACTTGGTCCATGGGCACTTTCAGATCAATCAAAGTTTTTAAAAGAGATTGGCCCATCAGTGCGGGGCCTGCAAAATAAATTTCCATTTGTTGCAAAGCTTCGCCAAAGTTTTGTGCCACCGCATCGTGAGCAAAGCCACGCAAATAGGGGTTGGGCAAATGGCGGTCTTCTGGCTCACCAGAAATGACAGCTTGATAATGTCCTTTTGAAGACCAATCTGGAAGGGATTGCAGCATGTCCAAGCCGCAAACGTCTTGCAAAGAGCGTGCGCCGTAGTAGAAATGCAATTTTCTTCCCTGCATTTTGGGACTGTTGAATGCGCCACGTGCAATGGAAACCATGGGCGCTAAACCAGAACCACCTGCCACACACAAAATGTCTCGTTCAACATCTTCACGCAGATAGGCCATGCCGTAGGGGCCATCTATTTCAACTTGATCGCCGGGCGCCAATTGGTCGAATAAATGGGCACTGCCTTGACCGCCAGGGACACGTCGAACTTGAAATTCCATCAGTTGGCTGGCTTGTTGGTGGCCATGAATCAAGCCGACATTGCTCATGGAATAGGCGCGTGGGCCCGCAATGCCAGCCATCTGAACCAATGCGTATTGCCCACTTAAAAATGCAACAGGTACAGCGGTTTCAAATTTGAACTCAGACAAATCATGCGTGATAGCGCGCGCAGAAATGAAGGTGGCTGCCGTGCGAACAGGGCGATGCTGAGGGGCATATTTGTCGCTGGTGCGCAGTTTAATTTGCAGAGGCCCTGTGGGCTTGCTTTGGCAGCCAAGGCCTCTGTTTCTAGCGCGATCTTTGTCGGACAGGCCGGGAGCTTCAGGCCAGCAAGAAGACATGACGCCGTCAAGCAATTCAAATTTGCAATTGCCGCAAGAACCGACATTGCACTCGTAAGGAAATGCAATACCGCTTCGAAGTGCGGCGCGCAACAAGGTGTCGTTTTCTGCGCAAGGAAAGGACTGATCGGATCCAGCCAGTTGAATGAGGTGTACTGCTTGAGACATGACTTTATGCGCGATAGCCCAATTGAGTTGAGATGGCTTCAGCAGTGCTGAGCAAAACAGGCGCTAAGCCGCGCAATTTTTTGAGGGTCAAACGTTGGCTTGGACCGCCAATTCCAATGGCGGCTATGACCTGTCCCGTGATGTCTCGAAGGGGTGCGCTGATGCCGCGCATGCCTTGTTCTGACTCTTCGTCGTCGATGGCGTAACCATGAGCGCGGATTTCAGCAAACATCTTCATCAGTTGCGCGGGATCGGTTTGGGTGCCTGGTGTGCGCGCTAAAAGAGGGGCGTTCAGAACCTTGTTCATCAACTCAGTGCCGCCAAAAGCCACAATGGCTCGACCCTCGCAGGTGCAGAAAGCCGGTTTGATGGTGCCGATGTAGCTTTTCATGCGAATGGCTTGCCGGCTCTCTAAGTTGTAGAGGTACAAAATGTTGGTTTCATTCATCACGGCCAAGTGAATGGTTTCACCCGTGCGTTCGCGCAGCACATTCAGGAAGGGCTGGGCCATGTTGGACACATCCAAACGACGGCGGACCAGAGCGCCCATGACGAACAAATTGATACCCAACCTGTAGCGGCCTGTTTCGGGACTTTGTTCTAAAAGCCCTTCACTGGTCAGTGTGACGGCCAACCGGTGCACTGTGCTTTTGGCCAATGACAAACGTTTGGCCAAACTGCTGATGCCAATTTCGGGCTCAACTTCAGAGAAGCATTTCAGCACGCGAACAGCCGCTGCCACGGAAGACAGTCGTGAGCTTTTGGAAGTGTTGGTGTCAGAAGTCATTTTCATTGAGCAATTTCAAAGGGTAGCTAAAAAGGAAGCCCGCTTTGTGAGCCTAAGGTCAGGATTTATTTCAGCGCTAGCGACTGAAAAGTTCCGTCAGCCTTTGGCAACGACGGCTTTGGGCGCATCATATCTAGTTTCCGCTAAAAAGAACATCGTTCCTTATAAAAGAATGATGTAAGAAATTAAGGAATATGAAAAGTGCAGCCTAAGAGCTGATTTCTCAAAATGCCGGAGGAAAACTCTTGATAGGGAAAACCCACACCCCCTTTGCTTGACACTTTGAATTGAATCTAGCCTAATGCGGATTGTGCCTTTATATGGACTGTAGTTCCACATAAAGGAACGATCAAATGATTCAGTTTTGATCTGAATAATTCTGGAGAACTCATTCGTGCAAAACTCAGTCGCAGAAACTGCAAGTCCCAAATTTGGGTCGGCATTCGATGCCAAGTGGTTGGTCATTGGCGTCAGCCTGGTCATCGTGGCCGTTTTGGCCCTTGTCCCTTTCTGTTTCATGATTTGGCAGAGCTTTCACACCCCTGAAACGGCCTCCTCGCCTTCTACTTTCACGTTGGGCAATTACGTCACTGCCTACACCAACCCCGAAACAGTGGCCATTTTTTGGAACTCCGTCCAATTTGCCTTGGGGACTTCTTTGTTGGCGTTTGTGATTGGCACCGCGTTGGCTTGGATGAACGAGCGAACCAACACGCCATTGCGCCGTTTGTTTTTCGCCTTGTCCATCGTGCCCCTCATCATTCCAGGCATTTTGTTCACCATTTCTTGGATCATGCTGGCCAGCCCCAAAATTGGTTTGTTGAATACATGGGCCATGGCCATCTTTGGCCTTGATTCGCCGCCATTCAACATTTACTCCATGTGGGGCATGATTTGGGTCGATGCATTGCATTGCTCGCCCATGGCTTTCTTGCTCATGTCGTCGGCCTTCAAGGCCATGGACCCATCGCTAGAAGAGTCGGCTGTCATGAGTGGCTCCAGCATTCTGAACACACTGCGCCGCATTACCTTGAAGCTGGCGTATCCGGCCATCATGGCCACTGTTCTCACCTTGTTTGTCAACACCATCGCATCGTTTGAGGTGCCTGCCTTGTTGGGTTTGCCTGCAGGCATTCAGGTGTTCACCTCAGCCATTTACCAAGCCATTCACCAGTATCCCAGTCAAATTGGCTTGGCGGCTAGCTATTCGGTTATTTTGTTGTTGCTCACCACGGGCGGTATTTATGTGCAGTCCCGTATTTCTTCTACAGGCAGCAAATACGCCACCGTAACGGGTAAGGGCTTCCGCCCGCGCACCATTGATTTGGGCATGTGGCGCTACTTCACCATGGCCATTTTCATTCTCTATTTCTTGCTGATTGTGATCCTGCCCTTCTTGGTTCTTTTGTGGTCATCTTTGCAAAAATTCTATGCGCCCCCTTCACTGGAAGCTTTGTCGCGCATCACATTAGATGGCTACCGTTACATTTTGAGTTCCGACCCCATTCGCAATGCAGTGTTAAATAGTTTGTGGATGTCGTTTGCCACTGCAACTGCGGTGATGTTGTTGGCATCTGTGGTGTGCTGGATAGTGGTGAAGACAAAGATACGTGGGCGCTGGTTGCTAGACAACTTGGCTTCATTGCCCATGGTGTTTCCTGGCTTGGTGCTCGGTGTCTCTATCATGATTTTTTATCTCACATTTGACATCGGTATTTATGGCACCTTCTGGATCATTTTGCTGGCCTATGTCACGCGTTTCTTGCCTTATGGTTTGCGCTACAGCACCACGTCCATGTTGCAAATTCACAAAGACTTGGAAGAGTCGGCGGGCATGAGTGGCGCCAGTTGGTTTACCGTTTTCCGCCGCATCATCTTGCCTTTGCTCAAGCCAGGTTTGGTCGCCGGTTGGATCTACGTCATGATCGTTTCGATTCGCGAACTGTCAACTTCTATTCTTTTGTACAGCCCTGGCAATGAGGTGATCTCCATCGTCATTTGGGAGTTGTGGGAGAACGGACAGTATGTCGAGTTGTCTGCTTTGAGCGTGCTCTTCATTTTGCTTTTGCTGGTCTTGGTGGGCATGGCGCAGATGGCTGGTAAACGCTTTGGTGTCAAAGAGAGCTAAGGAAATTGCAGGTGGGCAAGGCCAAAGCGGCTTTGCCTAACTTCATTTAAAACAAGGAATTAATGTGTTAAATGTCAGTGGATTGCATACAGAATATGTGAGCGACAAAGGCGTCGTCGTCAAGGCTGCGCAAGATGTGAGCTTTGAAGTGCCTGAGGGCCAATTGTTTACCTTGCTCGGTCCCAGTGGCTGCGGTAAAACGACCACCTTGCGATCGATTGCTGGTTTGGAAAAGCCAACCGAAGGTGTCATCACTGTCAGCGGCACCACGGTCTACAGCTCCGCGCATAAAGTTTTTGTGCCGCCGAACAAGCGTGGCTTTGGCATGGTGTTTCAGTCCTACGCCATTTGGCCCCACATGACGGTGTTTCAAAATGCCAGCTTCCCTTTGGAAGTGGGTCAGAAAAATTATTCACGCAAAGAGATTGAAACCAAAGTGATGCGGGTTTTGGAGTCGGTCGAATTGGCGCAATATGCGGACCGCGACGCCACCCGACTTTCTGGTGGACAACAGCAGCGTTTGGCTTTGGCGCGCGCCTTGGTCATGGAGCCTAAATTGTTGTTGCTTGACGAGCCGCTGTCCAATTTGGACGCCAAGCTGCGCGAGAAGATGCGCTTTGAGTTGAAGAAAATTCAACGCGAGCTGGGCATTACCACCATTTATGTCACGCACGATCAATCTGAAGCGCTGGCTTTGTCGCATGAAATTGCAGTGATGCGCAATGGGCGAATTATGCAAGTAGGCACGCCTCGCCAAATTTACGAAACGCCTAACAGTGAGTTTGTGGCTGACTTTGTGGGCACCATCAATTTCA
>JACCDQ010508574.1_pt1 | contig 19869 bp, 22 predicted proteins | sample 7446031 | NCBI WGS metagenome assembly JACCDQ01 (sample SAMN15323442, study PRJNA562643) | freshwater metagenome | isolation source: river surface water | place: USA:Blue River Watershed | collected 2017-08-17
CGCCACCGGCTACTGCCTTTACAAAAATTGGGAAACCGATTGAATCTGCTTGATCCACCAACTCATCCACATTGGCCGATGACTGTGTCGATTTCAGAACTGGCACGTTGGCACGAATCGCTGCATCCTTGGCGATGACCTTGTTTCCTGCCATTTCCAAGACATCCGAGCTCGGGCCGATAAAAGTAATTCCTTCGGCCTTTGCCGCCTCGGCAAGTTCTGGATTCTCTGAGAGGAAACCGTAGCCCGGATAGATAGCGTCTGCGCCAGATTCTTTAGCAACGCGGATGATTTCTGAGACATCTAGGTAAGCCCTGACCGGGTGCCCCACGGTACCAATCTGATAGGCCTCGTCGGCCTTCAGTCGGTGGGTCGAATTGCGGTCCTCGTATGGGTACACGGCTACAGTTTTGGCCCCAAGCTCGTAGGCGGCACGGAAGGCACGAATTGCGATTTCGCCTCGATTGGCAACCAAAATCTTCTTGAACATCGGTTCCTTCAGTCGTATTTACGAATACGGGTTTTCGGCCCGTGGAATAAAAAGGTAGCCTATTTAGGTGCGAGTACTAAGCGTTAGCTCCCTCAAGGGGGGCGTTGGCAAGACCACGGTTGCCTTGGGTTTGGCGTCCGCTGCATTCCACCAAGGGCTTAGAACTTTGGTTGTTGATTTAGACCCTCAATGTGATGCCACTACCGGATTAGGCGCGGTTGGAGAGTTCGAGTTCACCGTTGCTAGCGTTCTAAAAAACCCCAAACACAACGTCGTGTCTAAGTCAATCGTAGCGTCAGCCTGGGGCAAAGCGGGCACTGGATTGGTAGATATTCTCCTCGGCAGCCCCCGCAGTATTCACCACGACACCCCACACCCGACTGTCCGTCAGACCTGGAAACTTGAAGAGGCTCTGCACCACGTCGAGAAGGACTATGACCTGGTCATAATCGACACCCCTCCTTCAATAAACGCCCTGACTCGAACTGCTTGGGTGGCCAGCGATCGAGTTTTGATTGTCACCGAACCTGGAATCTTTTCGGTGGTTGCCGCCGATCGAGCAATGCGTGCAATTGAAGAAATTCGCCAAGCAATTACCAAGCGAGTTCGCCCGCTGGGCATCTTGGTCAATCGCTACCGACCAGCTTCTAAAGAACAAGAATTCCGCGTCAACGAGCTTCGTGACATGTTTGGCGAAATGATCCTGGACGGATATCTAGAAGAAAAGGCTTACCTTCAGCAATCTCAGGGGGCTGCGCGACCGATACACACCTGGCCCGGCGAAGGTGCCGCACTCATTGCTGACTTTTTCACAGACTTGCTCGCGATTGCCCAGCAATCTTTCGAAGAGTTGAGCGAAGAAGTTCAAGCAGAACAGCCAAAAGAAAAGCGCAAGTTCCTAAGAAGACACAAGCGCGGAAAAGAAAAAGCTCAGGTCATTGACCTTGATACGGCACTTGAAACTCTTGGTGAAGACATTCAAGTGGCTGCCGAAACCGAGACCGACAGTTGGTCTGAGCCGGCTTGGAACGACAACGAGATTGCGGCGCAAAGTGAACCAGAAGTTTCTACGAACACTGGAAATTGGACCTTCAAGCTTGAGATTGAAGACGAGAAAAAAGAAGACTAGACGGCTTTGCGGCTAGCGCGACGAGCAGAAAGTTCGTCAACTTCGTCAATGTGACTTGGGTCGATGTGCAACAAACTTGCCTCTACCTCGCGAAGTACCTTACCGACGGCAATGCCAAATACGCCCTGACCGCGACCGAGAAGGTCAATTACTTCATCTTCCGTCGTGCAGAGGTATACACGCACACCATCAGACATAAGTGTGGTCTTAGCTAGGTCATTGATGCCGGCAGCTCGAAGCTGCTCTACTGCAACGCGAATCTGCTGAAGCGAAACACCGGTGTCCAGTAAGCGCTTGACTAATTTGAGTACCAAAATGTCGCGGAAGGCATAGAGGCGTTGAGACCCAGAACCGGCGGCACCTCGGACACTTGGTTGAACCAGTCCGGTGCGGTCCCAGTAATCTAATTGGCGATAGCTAATCCCCGCTGCTGTGGCAGCCGATGTACCTCGGTAACCGAGCTTTGGATCGGTGCTCGGCGCCCCGTCGTTGAACAACATATCCTGGCCGTAACCTTGTTCGGCTGAGTCGTCAGTGGTGAACATTCCCAGCCTCCTTCAGGTTCAAGTACAGGTTTAAGTTCTATAGCAATTGTTCCCGCCAAGACCGTTATACCGAGGTTAATTAAATCGTTCGGCGTGTCGCGGCCGGGACCCATATGTTCACTGGGTTTTAGTCGTCGATTTTGGCGATTTCGGCAATCACCATTTCATTGCGAATGTTTGCGAAGTGCGCCTGAATCTCCCCGGCGAAATGAGCCGCGCGCGAACGACTAGCTGAATCCTTTTTACCTAAAACTGGAGCAATTACGCCCTGGATGATGCCGATCTCACGATCCGCAGCAGCCTTGACCCCGCGAAGGTGCCTTGGTGTGATCCCAAAGCGTTGCAATTGCATTATTGATCGAGCAATTTCAATGGTGTTGGAGTCAAAAGGCTCCTCCGCAATCAATCCGACCGACTGCGCATCGGCGATTAGGCCGTCTGTAATAGCCGTTTCTGCGATCAATTCGATCCGAGTTATTTTCTTCGCCTTGGTCAAGCGAGTCTGACCGGCTGGCGGGGCGGACTGTCCTGGCAGAGCTGGCTGCTTACCCTCATCTAAGTCACTCAAATACTGGCGAATAACCTTCAACGGGAGGTAGCGATCGCGCTGCAACTCAAGAATCAGTCTGAGTCTGGCCACATCACTTTCACTGAATTTACGGTAACCAGAATCTGTGCGCTGAGGATTGACTAGGCCATTTTCCTCAAGGAAGCGAAGTTTTGACTGAGTTAGATCTGTAAATTCCTGAGTCAGCTCGTTGAGGACTTGACCGATGGTGAAGAGCTTTGCGCTCCGCGCCTGAAAAATAGGTGTCGGCTGTGACATTGTTTCTTATTCCCCGAGATCTGAACGTGATGCAAAAAAAGTTAACTTGAACTTACCGATTTGAACTTCCGCCCCATCGTCCAACAGTGCTGAATCAATTCGCACACCATCGAAGTAAGTTCCATTCAACGATGCGAGATCATGAATCATGAACTTGGTCCCGTGACGTCGAAACTCAGAGTGACGTCGAGAAACCGTTACATCGTCCAAGAAAATATCTGCATTTGGGTGACGCCCAACTGTAGTTACATCTTGATCTAGGAGAAACCGAGACCCCTGATTTGGGCCTCGCTGAACTATTAGCAGAGCGCTCCCGCTAGGAAGTGCGTCGATAGCATTCCGCTCTTCTGAATCCAATCCGTGGTTTTGATCGGCAAGCAAATCATCACTGAATCGCTGTGTCGAATCAGACTCTCCTCGAGAGCCCCCACCGTCAAAGTCTGCAAATTCCATTTCGTCCTCAGTTGCCAAGCCTAATGCCTAGTTAACCTCTCGATTTCACGATGTTACGCACCTGTAATAGATAAACGAAACCAGCCCACCAATAAAGGCCGACCCCCCAAAGCGCGAATGCCCAGGCCACTGGAAGAACAAAATTAGCGCTATCAGGAAATGCGGCAGCAATCAGTAAAAGAGGAAAAGCGTAGAGCAAGGCAAACGTGCCGGCCTTACCCAAGTAGTGAACCGGCAACGGGCCGTAGCCATGCGAGGCAAGAATTGGATAGCCAATCAGCATCAAGAGATCCCTGGCAATAATGACGGCGGCAAGCCAAATCGGGATGTAACCGACTATCGACAGGCCCACCAAAGTAGCAAAGATGTAAAGCCTGTCTGCCGCCGGGTCTAGCAATTGACCGAGTCGAGTGATCTGCTTAAATTTCCGCGCGAAGTATCCATCGAGATAATCAGTAATCGAGGCAATAGCTAAGACCACAACAGCTTGCCAGTTTTGATTATTGAGGATTAGGTACAAGAAGACGGGAACGAGAAGTAAACGAAGTGCGCTGAGCAAGTTTGGCACCGTACGCAACTCTTGCCAGAAATTCATTTCTTCATCCTATTCATCCGTCGGGCTAGCCGGATTTGAACCGGCGACCCCTTGTCCCCCAGACAAGTGCGCTACCAAGCTGCGCCATAGCCCGTATTTTGTTTTAGCGCTTACGTTTTTCTCGAATACGCATTCCAATTTCAATTGGACTTCCTTCGAATCCATAAGTTTCACGAAGACGTCGCTGAATGAATCTTCTATACCCAGGATCTAAGAACTCGGTAGTGAAAAGGACAAACTTTGGTGGACGTGTCGCTACCTGAGATCCATAAAGAATTCGAGGCTGCTTACCACCGCGCACCGGGTGCGGGTTAGCCATAACTAGTTCCTGGAGGAATGCATTGAACTTTCCGGTAGGGATGCGAGTATCCCAACCATCGAGAGCTACCTCAAGTGCAGGCACAAGCTTCTCAAGGTGGCGACCAGTTTTTGCTGAAATGTTCACTCTTGGCGCCCAGTCAACATGTGCCAGGTCCTGTTCGATTTCACGCTCAAGATACTTACGACGTTCGTCGTCCAATTCATCCCACTTGTTGAAGGCAAGCACAAGGGCTCGACCTGATTCGAGCGCCATGTCCACGATACGAATATCTGCCTCGCTTATTGGCGCGGTGACGTCAAAGAGCACCACCGCAACTTCTGCGCGCTCAAGCGCTGCAGCAGTGCGAAGACTCGCGTAAAAATCGGCCCCTTGCTGAAGATGCATGCGTCGACGAATACCGGCTGTGTCGACAAATCTCCAGATGCGACCACCAAGTTCCACCTGCTCATCTATTGGATCGCGAGTGGTTCCGGCTAGGTCATTAACTACCGCACGCTCGCTTCCCACTGCCTTATTGAGCAGTGAAGACTTTCCAACGTTTGGACGGCCAATCAAAGCCACACGGCGTGGACCGCCAAATTCCTGTTTTGCCACAGCCGATTCAGTTGGCAAGACCTTCATAGCCGCGTCTAGCATGTCGGCAACACCGCGACCGTGGACCGCTGAAACCGGGAATGGCTCCCCCAGACCTAGCGACCAAAGCGAAGCAGCCTCGGGCTCCTGTCGCATGTCGTCGATCTTGTTGGCAACCAAAATCACCGGCTTTCCACTCTTTCGAAGCAGAGTCACCACACGCTCGTCACTTGAAGTAGGACCCACCATTGCATCTACTACGAACAACACTGCATCCGCGAGTTCGATAGCAATCTCCGCTTGAAGCGCAACAGAACGATCAATGCCTTTGGCATCTGGCTCCCAACCGCCGGTATCGACGAGAGTGAACTTTCTAGCATTCCACTCTGCCTTGTAAGAAACTCGGTCACGGGTGACACCTGGCTTATCTTCGACAACCGCTTCACGCCGACCTAGAATTCTGTTCACTAGGGCAGACTTGCCGACGTTTGGTCGACCAACGATTGCCAACACCGGTAGCGCCGGTAGGTAGAGTGGCTCATCGTCTAAGCCAAGTTCGGCAGCCAGAACTTCTAAGTCTTCCGGCTCGAGGTCATACTCCTCTAAGCCCGCACGCAGCGCACGAGCCTTGGTTTCAGCGTCCTCGTCAGATACTTCTCTTAGCTTTTCAATGAACTCAGGATCTACCGGTTCGAAGGTGTATTCGTTATCAGACATCGTGTGCCGCCTTAAGATCGTGTTTCACTTGCTCTGACATGACCTGGACGGTCTGCGAGAAATCTAAATCGGAGGAGTCAATCAACGCGACTCCCGGTGCTGCTTCGGTGAAGTTCACTACTTTGGAATCGTGAGCATCGCGTTTGACAACTTGAGCGTGTACATTTTCAGCGTCTGAAACTTCTTTGGAACGTCTTGCCAAGCGCACTTCTTCTGAAGCCGTCAACAATATTCTCGATTGCGCCTCTGGGTAGACCACCGTGGTGATGTCTCGACCTTCAATCACAATGCCAGGCTTAGTGCAGGTTTCGGCAATCTCGTGAGTCTTGCGTTTCATGAAACTTCGAACCGTTGGTATCTGTGCCACAGCACTCACCGCTTCAGAAACCTCCGTTGAACGGATTGCCTCGGTGACGTCTTGATTTCCTACTCGCACCCAAAAATTATCGGCATCAGTCGAAATTTGGTAATCAAAGTTCGATTCAAAGGCGCCGTTCTCAAGCTCGCGAGTATCCAGACCTTGAAGAACTAACCAGGCTAGAGCCCTATAGGCAGCTCCGGTATCCAGATAACCGAAATTGAATTCGCGGGCAAGTTGCTTACTCACACTGGATTTTCCAGAACCCGCTGGGCCGTCTATCGCCACGATTTGCTTGGACATTAGCTAACCAACCGCCAATTTCTGATCTGAAGTTCCTCGACAAGCTTGTCTGCAGATGATGGAAGAACAAAGAGTTCGGCAAGGCCAATTTGGCTGCTCGGTGAGTGCTCGAGCTTAAGTTCTTCCAGGTTCACACCGATCTCGCCTACCTCGACCAGCAATCGGGCGAGTTCGCCAGGCTTGTCTTCAACGATTACCGTAATTACCGAGTACTCCGTTGGTTTTGCACCGTGCTTACCGGGTAGCAGTGTCGAGCCTAGATTGCCCCTGGTTAGCACTTCGCGAATGACAGCCTTACCGGCTTCACTGTCCGCAGTGTGAAGGGCGTTAACAAGTTTGGACAAATCTTCCTGCAGGTTTTCGAGCAAGGCAACAACTTCACTCGAGTTGGCGCTGAGAATCTGCACCCAGAGATCAGGATCGCTGGCAGCAATTCGAATTGTGTCCCTAATTCCCTGTCCCGCGAGCGAGACATCTTCATGATCCGCACCAATAAGCTGAGCCGCTGTCAAACTTGCAACCGCTTGGGGTAAATGCGAAACCAGTGCAACAGCCCTATCGTGATCTTCGGCCGTCACTTTTACCGGTGCAGCACCAAGCTCCACCGCAAGGTTTTCTACCTGAGTGATGGCACCAACTGAGGATTCGGTCGTAGGGGAAATAACCCAAGGGCGGCCAATGAACAGATCTGCCCGACCCGCAATCGCGCCACTTCGTTCGCGTCCTGCCATCGGGTGTGAGCCGACATAACGAGTCAAATCGGCAGCAGATTCAGTAAGTGAATCTAGGATTTGTTTCTTTACGCTTGCCACGTCAGTGACAATTGCCTGCGGATTATTTTTCAGTTCTTCAACGACAATGCGACTTGTTGCCTCAGGCGGAACGCAGACAACAACCAGCATCGGCAGGTCGCTTGAGAGTGATTCTCGACCGGCACCATAAGAGATAGCCAAATTCTCAGCCGATTTAGATTCGTCAGTGATGATCACGTCCACACCATTTTTGGTTAGTGCCAACCCAATACTGGTTCCAAGCAACCCCGCACCTACGATGCGCACGCTGCCCGAGATTCTTGAACTCACTGCGCGATGTCCTTGCGTAATGCGGTTGCACCACGGAGGTAGATGTGCTGTATTTCATTTCGTGCCTGAGGCAAGTCAGCGTGGACCATGATTCGAATTACTAGTGGTAGCGCGTGATTTACATTCATCTCGACAAAGCACATGAGCGGCACATCACCGAGGCCCAATTCACGTGCCCCGACGGCTGGAAATTCACTGGTTATGTCAGGTGTTGCAGTAAAAAGAATTGAAATTAGCGCCGAATTATCGATGTTATTGGCGTGTAATACCTTGGTTAGCAGCTCAGCCGTAGATTTGAGAAGGTGTTCGCGTTCATCAACATCGAGTTGAATCGCACCCCTAATGGCTCTAATCGCCATGTCCTACCGCCTCTTTGGTTTGGAAACCCGCTTGATTGGCTGGGTCATGTTGCCCTCCGCGGCCTTTAGCAGCGCACCAACCTCCAGTTTACTAAGTTCCCTTATTTTCCCAACCTTGAGGGGCCCGAGCTGAATGGTTCCAAACTGCTTGCGAACAAGGCCGACTACGGGATGACCAAGATGATCAAACATTCGTCGCACAATTCGATTTCGTCCGGAGTGAAGCACGATTTCAACCAGACTCTCATCTAGTGAAGTTTGAACAAGATTTGCTTTGTCAGCCTTGATAAATCCATCTTCTAGCTCAAAACCACTGAGCAGCTTGTGAATGATGCTGGAATCGACCTGCCCCTGCACACGTGCTAGGTATGTCTTGGTTACTCCGAATTTCGGGTGCGCGAGCTTGTGGGCAAGCTCACCGTCGTTGGTCATGATTATCAAACCACTTGTTTCGGCGTCTAGACGGCCCACGTTGTATACCCGGTCATAGCCGATAACAAATTGTGAGAGATCAGGACGCCCGATTTCATCCGCCATGGTACTCACCACACCGACCGGCTTGTTCAGTGCAAGATAAACGCGAGAGGCATCGAGTTGGATTGGAGTGCCGTTAACCATGACGCGGTCAACTTCGGGATTGATTCGAGTGCCGAGTTCGGTTACCCGTTTCCCGTTCACGACAACTTTTCCCTGGGTAATTAGGTCTTCACAAACACGTCGAGACGCGACTCCAGCCGCCGCCAGTACTTTTTGGAGACGCACTCCCTCTTCGTTAGAGTTCTGCATCGAAATTTGTGTTCGCGTCTGGAAGGTATGGGCTGATTAGTGGGAGTTCTTCGAGGCTATTGATTCCGAGTAGCTCAAGAAGTAGCGGTGTGGTTCCGTAGTTGATAGCTCCGGTTTCGCTGTCGGTGTAAAGCTCGCTAATCAAACCGCGGCTTAGCAAAGTCTTTACTACCGAGTCCACGTTAACTGCTCGAATGCTTGCTACTTGACCTCGAGAAATTGGTTGCTTGTAGGCAATTACCGCCAACGTCTCTAGCGCAGCCTGAGAAAGCTTGGTCGGATTTTCGTTGGCGATAAACATACGAACTGCCCAGTCGTAATCCTGACGAACAAAAATACGCCAACCCCCACCGATTTCTCGAAGTTGGAAGCCTCGAACCGGTCCGCCGGATTCTCCGTTGTAATCCCGCTGAAGTTCGAGCACTGCATCGCGCACCTCGTTTACCGGACGCTCAAGGGCTGTAGCCAGTGCCACTAGCGAAAGAGGCACGTCGGTGATCATAAGAATCGCCTCGACAGCCGCCTGAAGATTGTCTTCAGCTGAAGCCGACTCGACCACTGCTTCTACTAAAGTCTCTAGCTGAGCGTTCTCCTCTTGAAGCTCTTCGTTATTCATAGTCCGCTCCCAATGCAGCTAGTTGTTCATCGTCAAAGTTATTGCCACGCCAAGTAATCTGCAGATCGCCAAGTGGGCTCTCTTGCTCAAAAGCAATTGCGTTGTATCGGTAGAGCTCCAAGACCGCAAGGAATCGGGCAACCACTACTGCCCTGTCCTTGACCGAAGCAATAATGTCGCGGAAAGTCGCCCTAGGCGAGCGGCGCAGTATGGCAATTACTTCTGCGGCCTGTTCACGAATACTTACGCGAGGAGCGTGGAGGTGAGTCAAACCGACGCTTGGAATTAGCTTTGGAGTAAGAACTTCCTCCGCCAGTCGAGCAAATTCCTCGACACTCATAGTCCAGTTCAATTCAGGCTTCTGCTCGCGGAAGCGTTCTTCGACCTGCACGTCGCGAGGGGTTCTTCCCTGCTCAGTGCTGAATGACTCGGCAAACCAAGCGGAGACTTCTTTGAATGCTCGGTATTGGAGCAACCTTGCAAACAGCAAGTCGCGGGCTTCGAGAAGCGCAACATCTTCTGCATCAACAACTTCGCCCTTAGGGAGAAGTCCGGCAATTTTGAGATCTAGCAGGGTTGCCGCAATCACCAAGAATTCGGTTGCTTGCTCAAGTTCCTCAGCTTCATCGAGGGTCTTTAGGTAACTCATGAACTCATCGGTTACCTTGCTAAGGGCTACCTCGGTGATATCGAGTTCGTGCTTTGAAATTAGTGAAAGCAGAAGGTCGAACGGACCGTCGAAGTTACCAATGTTGAGGGCGAATCCAGCGCCACGTTCCCCGCCTTCGATAAGTTCGGATTTAAGGGGCGCAGCCACGACTTACCAACTCTCGGGCTACTGAACGATATGACTCTGCAGCCTCTGAACTAGACGCGTATTCCGTGATTGGCAACTGTGCCGCGGTAGCATCTTTGAACTTCACTGTGCGATTTATTTGGGTCTTGAATACCTGATCGCCGAATGCCTCGTAAAGTCGGTCGAAAACTTCCTTCGCGTGAAGTGTCTTGTCGTGCATGGTCACGATAATTCCATCGAGCTTGATCGCAGGATTTAGGCGGTCCTGCACTTTATGCACGTGCTCAATCAGAAGCGCCACACCTCGAAGTGCAAAGAAGTCCGGCGCCATCGGAATCAAAACCCCGTGGGCTGCCGTGAGCGCGTTGACCGTGAGCAACCCGAGTGATGGCTGGCAGTCGATGATGATTACGTCATACTCATCCGAAACCTTGCGCAGAATATTTGCCAAGATGCTTTCGCGTGCAACTTCACCAACTAATTCAATCTCAGCAGCTGAAAGGTCGATGTTCGCTGGCATTAGGTCAAGGTTCTTAATCGGTGAATGGCGAATAACTTCGTGTGGGTCCTTGACTGTGCCCTTGAGTAGGTCATAGACGGTTGGGATTTCACCAGGCACTGCCAGCACGCCAAGGTGAGTACTCAATGCACCCTGTGGGTCGAAATCGATTGCTAAGACTTTGCGTCCGTAGTCCGCGAGCGCGGCTGCCATATTGACGGCTGTTGTGGTCTTTCCGACGCCACCTTTTTGGTTACACATGGCGATAATTCGCGCTGGCCCATGGCTGGTGAGTTTTTTCGGGGTGGGGAAACGGTTGTCCGTTACTGCCTTTTTAGTGGCCACTTCATTCCTCCCGAATATAGTTTCTGCTCTAGCCTACCCGCCTCCGGAATGGCTATTTTCTCGCCCGCGGATGGGCCTCTGAATAGACCTCTCGAAGTCGATCCACGGTCACCAAGGTGTAAATCTGGGTGGTGGCCACCGACGAGTGGCCAAGCAGCTCCTGGACAACACGGACGTCCGCCCCGCCCTCGAGTAAGTGGGTGGCAAATGAGTGCCTAAGCGTGTGCGGCGAGATTTCGCCCACCAAGTCGGCTTCGCCGGCAGCATCGACAATGATTTGCCAGGCACTCTGCCTGCTAAGGCGACCTCCGCGCTGATTTAGAAATAACGCGGGGGTTCCCTTACCCAGTGCGACCAAGCCCGGCCGAACTCTGACCAGATAGGCCTGCAATGCTCGCTGGGCAAAGCTTCCGACGGGGACGATGCGTTCCTTGGAGCCCTTTCCGAAGAGTCGCACCAGCGTCGGGTCGACCAAATCATCAAGATCCAGGTTGACCACCTCACTCACACGCGCACCAGTGGCATAAAGCAACTCGAGCAAGGCACGGTCGCGGAGGCGAATTGAGGCTATCGAATCACTAGCATCCGGATCGGGTCCAGCGGCGCTCAATAGCTGCTCTACCTGATCAACGGTTATTGCCTTTGGCAAACGACGCGCAGGCTTCGGGGGTTTGACCAAGGCGGCAACGTCATGGTCAATTGAATTTTCCTGCAGTAGGTACTTGTGTAGTCCGCGCACCGCTGCCAAGTTACGGGCAACAGAACTGGATACCAAACCTCGCTTGCTGGTCAAAGATTGAGCAAAGTCAGAGACCTGCAGTTCGGTAACCTCTGAGACTTCCGAGACAGATAAGGATTCCAAAAATTCAAGGTAACCCGCTAAATCTCTTCGATAGGCAGCAATCGTGTTCTTTGAGACTCCCCGCTCAATCGCGAGATGTCTCAGGTAGCCATCCACAGATTTTTGCAGCGGCATTATTATTTCTTTATTATTTGAGCGGCAGCCAAAATGCCGACGGTAGCACTGGGGCTCTTGATGTCGCTGTTCAAAACCGATGCGAGTGCGATTTCGAAATCTATCCACTCAACCTGCAAATCTCGCTCCTCGCCCTCCTGTTCTGCTGGTCTTCCCACAAACTCGAGATCCCTTGCCAGGTAGATGCGAATCAATTCGTTGTTGCCACCAGGAGTGGTAAAGAAATCGATGAGATGCGAAATTGCTGAAGCCCTGTACCCAGTTTCTTCGTGAAGTTCACGTGCGGCAGCCGCAATCAAACTTTCACCATCAATATCAAGCAGGCCAGCTGGTATCTCCCAAAGAAATTGCTTCACTGGCTGTCGATACTGACGAATCATAAGAATTTGGTTATCCGAATTCAACGCCAGGACTGCAACCGCACCGGGATGGTTGACAAATTGGCGGGTAAGCGTTTGGCCGGCAAACTGGAATGTCTCACTGACCACATCCCAAATCATTCCTTCGAATACGGTTTTACGCTCAGAGACCTGAGTCGCAAAAGCTTCGTCCCTCGGCATGACTTACTGGCGCCTTAGGCGTCTTCTGCCTCAAACAACTTGCTGGCTTCCTGGCGCTCAAGAGCTGCTACAACTAAACCGCGGAATAGCGGATGGGCCTTGTTTGGACGTGACTTGAATTCTGGGTGCGCCTGGGTGGCCACGTAGTAAGGGTGCTCTTCGCGAGCCAACTCCACATATTCCACCAGATGGTCGTCTGGAGATGTGCCCGAGAAAACAAGGCCTGCTGTCGCAATCTGGTCGCGATACTTGTTGTTAACCTCGTAACGGTGACGGTGACGCTCATGCGACACGTCTGCGCCGTAGACCTCGGCAACGATTGAGCCAGGCTTTAGCTTCGCCTCGTAAAGACCAAGACGCATTGTGCCGCCCATGTCGCCAGCAGCAAGAATATCGACTTGCTCCGCCATAGTTGCGATAACCGGGAACTCTGCCTCTGGGTCAAATTCGGTTGACGATGCACCGGCTAGTCCAGCCTTATTGCGTGCATACTCAATCACCATGCACTGAAGCCCAAGACACAAGCCCAGAGTTGGAATCTTGTTTTCACGGGCAAACTTTAGAGCACCGAGCTTGCCTTCGATTCCTCGAACACCGAAACCTCCAGGGATACAGATTGCATCGACGTCGCTTAGGTTTTGTTTTGCACCAGCTTCGGTTTCACAAAGATCAGATGCAATCCACTTAATTTTCACCTTTGCCTGATTTGCAAAGCCACCGGCGCGAAGCGCTTCGGTAACAGATAGGTAAGCATCTGGAAGATCGATGTATTTGCCAACCAAACCAATGGTTACCTCATGCTTTGGTTCGTGCACAGCCTTGAGAACACCACTCCAACGAGACCAGTCGACCTCGCCTGCCTCTTCAAGGCCAAGCTTCTTTATGATGTAAGCGTCTAGACCCTCATTGTTTAGAACAGTTGGAATGTCGTAGATACTCGAAGCGTCGGCAGCGGTGATAACTGCTTTGACATCGATGTCGCACATAAGTGCAATCTTGTTCTTGATAGACATCGGCAAGTCACGGTCTGAGCGACAGATGACCGCATCCGGTTGAATACCGATGGAACGAAGGGTGGCAACTGAGTGCTGTGTCGGCTTGGTCTTCAATTCCCCTGACGGGCCTAGGTACGGAATCAGCGAGACGTGAACGTAAAACACGTTGTCGCGACCTACTTCGTGGCGCACCTGACGAGCTGCCTCAAGGAATGGCTGTGACTCAATGTCTCCAACGGTTCCACCAATTTCGGTGATGATCACATCTGGCGCTGGTGTCTCGTGAGCCTGAAGGCGCATGCGGCGCTTGATCTCATCAGTGATGTGTGGGATTACCTGCACGGTATCGCCAAGATATTCACCGCGACGCTCACGTGAAATCACGGTCGAGTAAATCTGACCGGTGGTGACGTTTGCCGATTGAGAAAGATTAATGTCTAGGAATCTCTCATAGTGGCCAATGTCTAAGTCGGTCTCAGCACCATCGTCGGTGACGAAGACTTCGCCGTGCTGGAACGGGTTCATGGTGCCCGGGTCCACGTTTAGGTATGGGTCGAGCTTCTGCATGACCACTTTTAGGCCACGTGCTCTTAGAAGATTTCCAAGGCTTGAGGCGGTAATTCCCTTACCTAGAGAGGATGCAACACCTCCGGTGACGAAAACATGTCTTGTCTTTGAGGTATCCATTGCATCTGCCATGGAAGTCCAGTTTACTAGTCCGCCGACCCCATTTTTGCCAAAGACATGAGTTCAGCAGCATGTTCTCTGGCGCTAGCCGACTCCGAAAGCCCCGAAAGCATCCTGGCCAACTCTTCGAGGCGCTCAGTCTCCTCCAAGACAACCACATCGGTTTCGGCAACATTGTCGCTCGAGTTTTTCATAACTCTCAACTGGTGGTCGGCGAAGGCTGCGACCTGAGCCAAGTGGGTGACAACGATAACCTGAGCCTGCTTCGCGAGTCGAGCTAGACGTCTGCCTACCTCAATAGCGGCAGCACCGCCAACCCCTGCATCCACCTCATCAAAGATGAAGGTCGTCGCCTGCCGATCCTTGGCGAGCACAACTTCGATCGCCAACATGATTCTTGAAATTTCGCCTCCACTCGCACCCTTGCCGATCGGACGAGCCTCGGCACCTGAGTAACTCGAAAGCAGCAAAGCCACGTTGTCTGCACCATGAGCGGTGAAGCCGTCGGCTGGAGTAACTTCAACCACAAGCGTGGCGTCTGACATTGCCAGGCCCTTTAGTTCGACAGTCACTGCCTTAGCGAGGCGATTTGCCGCCTCTGCTCGTGAATTGCTGATCTCTGCGGCAAGTTTGGCTACCGTCGCTTGCTGGCCCTGCTCTAGAGACTTTAATTCCACGATTCGTTCATCGGAAACATCCAAAGTGAGCAGCTGACTTGAAGCGTCGGCGTGAAAGTTGAGGACTTCCTCAATCGTGGAGCCGTATTTTCTCAATAAACCATTCAATGCCGCGCGACGGGACTGAACCTGGTCGAGAGAAAGTTCCGAATCGCTATCGAGCGAAGAAAGATAACTGGCCAGCTCCCCCGATACATCACGCAGCTGAACCAACTGCTCACCTAGGACATTTGCTAGCTCTTGAAGCTTTGAGTCCGACTCGTGTTCCAAGGCTTTCTTGGCCTGACCAAGCAAGCCCAAAGCATCGGTCCCGTCAGATTCGCTTGAAATCACTTCGTGGGCCGCGCTAGCTGCTCCGCGAAGTGCCTCAAGGTTTGTCAGTCGATTAGCTAAGTCCGCCAATTCAATATCCTCGGCGGGCAGAGGATTGACCTTATCTATTTCATCGATGGCGAATTTCAGCCGCTCAACTTCCGCTGCTCGGTTGACACTGTTTGATTCAAAATCAGAAATTTGCTTCTTCGTCGCCTGCCAGTTGCTGAAGGCCTCGCGATACTCCGCCAGGAGGTCTGCGTGGCCAGCGTAACTGTCTAGCGCCTCACGTTGCGCAGAAGCAGACTTCAGGCGAATCTGATCAGCCTGTCCATGGACCACAACCAACTGCCCGGCAATTTCCCCGATGGCAGCTACCGGCACCGAAACGCCACCGAGCGCGGCGCGGGATTTACCCTCACTGGAAACGATGCGGTTCATAACTAGTTCGTCATCATCGAGCGAGCCACCTAGCTCCTCGATGCGTTCCCGCAATTCATAACTGGAGACCGAAATTCGACCTTCGACGAGGGTCTGAGCCTGGCCGGATCGCACTGAACCGGCATCTGCGCGCTGTCCGAGTAGCAAACCGAGTGCGGTGAGCACCATGGTTTTTCCCGCTCCAGTTTCACCGGTAATTACGTTGAAGCCGGGCTTGAATCCAAGTCTGGCTTCACGAATTACGCCGAGGTCGCGGATGTGGAGTTCTTGAATCATTTTCTATTGGCTGACTGGTCCGCGCCATCCATCGACCGGAAGTGAAAACTTTCGGACCAATCGATCCGTGAATGGACCCGCTGTGAGACGCGCGAACTTGACCGATTGTTTAGATTGCTTAACTTCTACTCGAGAACCCGGCGCCAATTCAGTCGAACGTCGACCATCGCACCAAAGCACGCCGTGACCAGCGCTTCGCTGCAAAACCTCAACTGCCAACAGCGAGTCTGGATTTACTACTAATGGACGTGCAAATAGCGCGTGCGCAGAAAGCGGAACCATGAGCAGTGCCTCAACGTTTGGCCAGACCACAGGACCTCCGGCCGAGAATGCATAGGCGGTGGATCCGGTTGGCGTGGACATTACTACGCCATCGCAGCCAAAGCTTGAAAGTGGGCGACGGTCTACTTCAATCACGACCTCGAGCATGCGCTCGCGAGAGCTTTTCTCAACCGTAGCTTCGTTCAATGCCCAAGTGCGGTAAACAACTTTTTCTTCCACCAAAACTTCAACGTCAAGGGTGAGTCTTTCCTTGACCACGTAATCACGACTTACCGCGCGCTTTACCGAGTCGCTGAGGCCCTCGCGTTCACTCTCTGCTAAAAAGCCCACATGGCCAAGATTGATTCCAATGATTGGAGTCTGAGAGTCGCGAACGATCTCTGCGGCCTTGAGAATCGTGCCATCGCCACCGAGCACCATGACTAGCTCTAGGTCGTCAAGCACACAGTCGACACCAATTTCGGCGACACTGTTTACGGCAATCCCCTGCCCTGGCGTGGTCGCCTTTCCACGAAGTGCCCCCAACTCATCCGCAGTCATCACTGGAGTCACACCAGCGGAAACCAATTGCTCACATACCTCGAGAGCAGCCGAGACAGCATCGTGGCGGCCAACATGGGTGACGATCAGGATGTAACGAGATGAGCTCATTTACCTTCCTTCGCCAATTGCTCTATTTTGCTGTTCCATTGTGACCGGTTCTTAGGCTGATTTGCGCAAATCCACAGGACATATTCAATGTTGCCATGAGTGCCCGGTAGTTCAGAACGCACTAGGTCACGAATGCCAAAGCCTAGGTCATCGGCGCAATCGACGACCTGCTTTATGGCCTCTGCCCGAAGCCGATGGTCGTTTACGATGCCCGAGGCATGAAGTGACTCTTTGCCAACTTCAAATTGAGGCTTTATAAGTAGTACAAAATCCGCTTTTGGAGCCACTGAAGCCATTGCCGGAAGCACCAGAGTGAGCGAAATGAACGAAACATCCGCCACGACTAACTGAAAATAATCTTCGTCGACGTTGGTCCCGATGATGTTGCTCAACTTATCGAGTGAAAGATCGCGGGCGTTGAATCCTTCGATGCTGAAGACATTCTGATTTTCCTGTAGCTCAGGAACCAATTGGTCGTGCCCAACATCAATTGCTACAACACGACGAACTCCGCGCCTCAACAAGACATCGGTAAATCCACCGGTGGATGCGCCAACATCTAGAGCTGTGCGGCCCTGGACATCAAGGTCACCAAATTGATCGAGGGCACGCGCTAGCTTATGCCCTGCTCGACTCACATATTCAACTGCCTCAAGAACTACTAGCTCTGAGCCGTCCTCAATATTTTGTGAAGATTTCTTTACCTCGCGACCATTTACTAGCACGCGGTTAGCCTCAATCAGTGACGAGGCATGGTTGCGCGAGCGGGCAAGATTGCGCTCGACTAGAGCGATGTCCGCGCGCATCAGTTGCCGTCAGCTTGATTGAGAGTGCTCTCTAGTAGTTCGCGCAAGGCCGAATAGGCAGCGACCTGTTCTGCCAAAGGCAGTGACTTGATTCGCTCAACTTCATTTTTGAGTTGCTCGACAAGTTCTGCTGAGTGTGTTTCGGTTGACATGGTTACCTCTTTTTCTAAGCCTATCTTTTGACTACTCGTAAAGCGCGGCTTCAACATCAAGGGCGTAGATCGGTTGATTACTAGCCCAGATCACTGCGCATGCCGCACGAAGCGCGCCTATTGATTTAGGGTCGCCATGAGTGACCATGACCTTATTTCCCAAGAGTTCCACCTCGGCACCGAGACACTCGAAACCGCGTTTGATTTGTTTTGGACCAGCATATGGATCGAGCAAATCAGCAAGGGTCTCCAGGATATAAGTCGGACGACCCGCGCCATCGATGCCGAGCAGTTCCTTGCGAGTGCTGACACCGGTCATAACCAGAGCCGAATCAAGACCAGCCCGGTTTGCTCCAACGATGTCTGTGTCGATTCGATCACCAACAAAGAGTGGACTTGTGCAGCCAAAATGCTTGACCGCGGTGTGAAAAATTGCTGGTTCAGGCTTACCGGCAACGACCGGAAGCTGACCCACTGCTGTGTGAACCGCTGAAACTAGAGTTCCGTTTCCGGGTGCAAGCCCTCTATCCTGAGGTAACGTCCAGTCAGAGTTTGTCGCGACCCATTTGGCGCCGCGCTGGATGGCATAAGCCGCCTCGGCCAGGTGCTTCCAAGCTACATCTGGAGCAAAGCCCTGAATCACTCCGGCAGGTTCTTCATCTGCCGAATCCACGACCACAAAGCCAAATTCTTCGATTCTCGAACGCAAGCCTTCGCCGCCAACCACCAAAACCTTGGCACCACGGGGAATCATGGTCGACAAAAGTTCTGCACCGGTGAGCGCAGATCCAACAATCGAACCAGGCTCGGCATCCAGACCAAATTCCGCTAACTGAGCTGAGATGGTTTCGGGTTTTCGCGATGAATTATTAGTTACATAACCGACTGGGATGCCAGCTGACTGGATAGCACGAATTGAATCGACAGCATCGACGATTGCGTGCTTACCCTCGTAAACCACGCCATCAAGGTCGGCTAAAAGCGCGTCGTACTTACCCCAGACTTTAGCGACCACGATTGCCGCCAAACTTGCCGCGGCCACCGCCCTTATTTTGTCCAGACTGAGTGCTTCCGCGACCAACTCGAGAGCCACCCTGTGCACCATCGCCGCCGTATGTGTTGCGACTCTTACGAATTTCCTCTAGGGACGGGCGCTTCTTTTCCTTGCCGTTCTCGTCGGAATTCTTTGCTCCATCAAATTTTGGTCGGTCACTCAATTTCGGTATCTCTATCTCTTCAATGACATCGAAAAATTCGCTGTCGGGTTTCTTCTTCTCTTCAAACTGTCTCTCGGCACGATCTGCAAGGTCGTCCCATTTCTTGGCGTCTGCATCACGCTTCAGCTCGCGTAGACACTCTGCATAGGCTCGGAAAAGTGGAACCGTATATTCGAAAACACTACTCGGATTGAGTTCAGGGATCTCCAACTCGGCAAGCGCCAAATCGCTCTGCCCCATGTCTAGACGAGCTCCGGAAAGCGCAATTGAAAGGTCGACGCGTTGCTGCGGCTGGAGTTTGGCTCGATCGATTGAACGCCCCAGTTCAAGTGCGCGTTCAGGGCGACCCATGCCGCGCTCACTGTCTGCAATTAGGGCAATCTGATCGTTTGAACCACTGATTCGACGGTGAGTCAACAACTCACGAAGTGCGAGCGCAAAATCACCGATGTTGTAAGCGGTAACTCCAGCAAATTCGTGCACAAGACCAATTCGGCCGGCGCGGGCAACAGCAGCCATGGCATGAGCATGTGCGAGCTCAGGGTCGTCATCAATCAGAAGCCCAACCATGGCTAGATGCCTGGCAACGCGCTCGGCGTTCTCTTCAGTAAGAGTCTTGAGCTGAACGCGAATTGCCAACGGCAATTCCTCGGCCTGAATCTCAGGCGGAATCACTGGTGATTTGGCGCGATTCGGGTTTACTGGAAGTTGAACACGGGTTTCCCATTCGGGGCGAGGAGATGTAGAACGCTCATTGCGGTTACCCGCGTCACGCTTTGGCCTAAACGGCTTCTTCTGTTCTTCACTCATTTTGAATTCTCCCGAACTAAGTTTCGCAGACAAGCTCCAATAAAGGAACCTTCTGCAGATATAAGGCCTTAAATGAAAATGGCCACCTCAAAGAGGTGGCCATTTTATAAATTAAGTCCGGCGGTGTCCTACTCTCCCACAAGGTCACCCTTGCAGTACCATCGGCGCAGGAGGTCTTAGCTTCCGGGTTCGGAATGTAACCGGGCGTTTCCCCTCCGCTATGGCCGCCGAAA
>JACCDQ010577940.1_pt1 | contig 19862 bp, 18 predicted proteins | sample 7446031 | NCBI WGS metagenome assembly JACCDQ01 (sample SAMN15323442, study PRJNA562643) | freshwater metagenome | isolation source: river surface water | place: USA:Blue River Watershed | collected 2017-08-17
ATTGAGCATATTTTTCATTTACAGTGACTTGCAATTTAGTGTCATTGAGATAAATTTCAAGATGACCTTTGGCCGGCTGATTTTTTACCAGATTGATCCAGGAATTGTTGTTATAAAGTTCTTTAAGTTTTTGACTAATCTCAATTTCAGGAACAATACACTCAGGGACTTCTACGATGTTTTGCTTTTGATCAAAAAAACCTAATTTTCTCGTTTTTAAGTCATAATGAAGTTGAAGTCGGTTACGGTAATGTGAGCGCTTTTTTGCGCCATGAATTACAACATCATTCACATTTAAAAATTTTAGTGAATAAAGCGCGCTTTCTTTTTTGAATTTCAGTTCCTGTTCATACTCAGTATGAAGAAAGTCGCAACCATTACATCGATTGAAATGGATGCATTTATCTTTAACCCTATGCTGTGAAGGGGTTTTTAACTCTTTTAAGATTCCAAAATGAACACCTTTTTTAGAAGAAATGACTTCTGCTATGCCGGTTTCGCCTGGAAGTGTTTTTTTGATGAAAAAAACCTCATCATTTTTTTTTGAGACGCCTTGTCCAAGAGGGTCGATACTTACTATTTCAAACTCTTTTTGCATTTTGTTTCCAATGTATTTTCCTCATGATAAGCTCTTTCGATGTATTTTCATATGGGAATTTTTTAATGGATCAAAAATATATTCGAAATTTTTCAATTATCGCCCACATCGATCATGGAAAATCGACTTTAGCAGACAGAATACTTGAAGCAACCAATGCAGTTTCAAATCGTGAAAAGAAGGATCGTCTTCTCGACAATATGGATTTAGAGCGAGAAAGAGGGATTACGATTAAGGCCCAAGCGGTTAGAATTCCTTATAAAGCCAAAGATGGAAATACTTATTATTTTAATTTGATCGATACTCCGGGCCACGTGGATTTTACTTACGAAGTCTCAAGATCTTTAGCTTCATGTGATGGGGCCCTCTTGGTAGTAGATGCTTCTCAAGGTGTAGAAGCTCAAACTTTAGCCAATGTTTATATGGCGATTGATAATGATTTAGAAATTCTAACGGTTATTAATAAAATCGATTTACCACACGCGGATGCTCCTAGAGTAAAAAAAGAAGTTGAAGATATTATCGGAATTGATACTTCTAGGGCCTGTGAAGTTTCAGCGAAATCGGGAATTGGTATTGATGAGTTACTAGAAAGAATTGTCGAGGTGATTCCGCCTCCAGTTGGTAAGCCAGAAAATAAATTACAAGCTTTGATTTTTGATTCTTGGTTTGATGTTTACCAAGGCGTAGTTATTTTAGTTAGAGTTGTTGAAGGCACATTAAGAAAAAGAGAAAAGATTCATTTGAAAAATGGTGCTCAAGACTATGAAGTTTTAAAATTAGCAGTGAATTCACCTTTTTTTACTGAATTAGATGAATTAACAGCTGGTGAAGTTGGAATGGTGATTTGTGGTATTAAAAATATTCGTGACGTTCACATTGGTGATACTGTTGTTCATGCCAACCAAAAAGAGACTCCGAATCTCGCTGGCTACCATGAAGTCAAACCCATGGTTTTTTGCGGTATATTTCCTGTTGATTCTCCTGATTATGAAAATTTAAAAGAAGCTTTAGAGAAACTGGCATTGAATGATGCTTCGTTCACCTATGAACCAGAATCTTCAGCGGCTTTAGGTTTTGGATTTCGTTGTGGATTTTTAGGTTTACTACACATGAATATCATTCAAGAAAGACTTGAAAGAGAATTTAGTTTAAATTTGATTTCAACTGCTCCTTCTGTGAGTTACAAGGTTTTAAAAACTGATGGTGAAGAAATTACAGTTTCAAATCCTTCAGATATGCCAGAAGTTGGTTTAATTGAATCAATTAGTGAGCCGATGGTTGCCCTTTCAATCCATGTTCCCAATGAATATGTTGGAAGAATGATTACTTTATGTGAAGAACGACGTGGAATTCAAAATCAATTAAAATATATTACGGCGGATCGAGTGCAGGTAATGTACGATCTTCCACTTTCGGAGATGGTATTTGACTTTTATGATAAACTTAAAGGTTTAACTAAAGGTTATGCTTCGATGGATTATGAATTTAAAGATTATAAACAAGCTGCACTGGTTAAAGTTGATATATTATTAAATGGAGACAAGGTTGACGCACTGTCGATAATTTGTCATCGAGATAATGCATTCTATAAAGGTCGGGATTTGGTTTCAAAACTTCAAAAATTAATCGACCGACAGCAATTTGATATTGCCGTACAAGCAGCAATTGGTGCTAAAATAGTAGCCCGAGAGACTGTTAAGGCCCTTCGTAAGAACGTTTTGGCTAAGTGTTACGGCGGAGATGTTTCGAGAAAAAGAAAGCTCCTAGAAAAACAAAAAGAAGGGAAAAAGCGAATGAAGATGGTAGGAACAGTTGAAGTTCCACAAGAAGCATTCTTAGCAGTTTTAAAAGTTGATGAATAAATTTTTTTATTAGGGAAGATAGAAATTTATGAACGATGTATTACGCGAACATTTCGAAAAAGCACTTGGAATTTACACCACGGGTGTCCATTACGACACTCTCTTAGAAGCCAAAAAAGAATACTTTGAAATCACCGGTCAAGCTAATGATGACGACGATGATTTTGAAGCCAGAATGAATTCATTTAATGAATGGTATGTTCTGCAATTTATTTCAAAAAGAGGAACTAGAACTGTTATCAGTGATTACTTAAATAATAATCAAGTAGATGACTTTCTAGCAAAATCACTTACAGGTGTGAATTATTCCCTTTATGAGTATGTTGGAAAAAGTTTTACCGGACATGATGTGCTTTTTGATATGCTTCATGACAAAAAAGTAAAACTTCCTAAAGGTAGTCAGCTTCCTTCAATCATTAAAGATGATATTTTTGTTGGAAGAGTTTTAACTTACAAAGATGAACCATTTTTAATGAATGGATTGTGTGTTATTCCGAAAGAAGTTAGAAGCATTTTGAAAAAAGAATGTAAAAAAATTAGAAAATTAAAAAATCCAAATGAAGAATTAAGGTTTTTACTAAAAATAGAATCTTTTAAGACAAAGTGGATTAGATACGGACACGTTGACGCCACAAAGATATTTAAATTTGATTAATTTATATGGTTTTACTCTGCTTAGAAACGGAGTGAAATACGATTATTCCTTTAAAGAATCTCTTGAATCACTCAAACCCATAGTGAATAAAGTTTATCTTGCCTTAGATATTGGCGATGATACAACACAAGAAGTGATTTCAACGCTTCCATATGTAAAAGTTTTAGATTCTGTATGGGATATGAATCTTAGAAAAGGTTTGGTCTTATCTGTCGAAACCAACAAGGCCCTGCAATATTTAAGAAGTGAACATGCAGATCTAGGTGATTGGGGAATTTATTTACAAGCAGATGAAGTTCTTCATCAAGATGATTATGAACTATTAATTAATGACATCAATATTGCAGAAAAAGAAGGCTATGATGCGATATCATTTCGCTACTTACATTTTTGGCAAACTCACCACCACATAGCTATTTCAAAAAAATGGTATCCCGAAGAAATTAGGGCCATAAAATTAAATTCCAAGATCGTTTCATGGGGTGATGCTCAGGGCTTTAAAAACTATACAAAAGTATATCAAAGTGAAGCCAGAATTTATCATTATGGGCATGTTCGTGAAGAAGATATTTATAAAACGAAAATGATCGATATGGGAAAAATGTATCACAACCAAGAAGACCTCCAAAAAAATTTAGATAAAGGCTTAAAAGATGCTCAAAAAAATAAGACTTTATTGTATTTTGGAAGTCATCCGATGGTTATGAAAGAGCGTGTTTTAAAAATGAAAGATATTTGGGTGAGAGAAAGAGTTAAAGAAGCTCATATTGTTGGTAACTCTGAAAAATATTCTGAAAAATTAATAGAAAAAATAAATGCAGATAAAGTAATTTGGTACAAAAATATAAATGAAGTTCCAAAAGAATTTAGAAATCAAATGATAGTGACCAATCCAACGATATTAGACTCATTTTTATTAAGAACCAAGGTTCCTAAAAAAATGAAATCCAAAATAGCTAGGAATTGGTCGGATGATTTTCGTTTTGTCTTACAAGTTTCTGAGAAAAATATTGGATTTATAGAATAGAAATACAGGAGTTTTTATGGAATTGATTACAATCATTATTTTAGTTGTCGGAATTTTTATAGTTTTTGATTCATTGTTTATTGTACAATCGCAAAGTGCATTCATTATTGAGAGATTAGGTAAATATAGTCATACTGCACATGAAGGATTAAATTTCAAAATTCCTTTGATCGATAGAATTGCCGCTAAAAGAAATTTAAAAATCATGCAACAAGATATTGAGGTTGAAACTAAAACGCGAGACAACGTTTTCGTTAAAACTAAAGTTTCAGTTCAATATCAAATTATTCGCGATAAAGTAAACGATTCTTACTATCGTTTAACAGATCCAATTGCCCAAATTGATTCTTATATTTTTGATGTTGTTAGATCAGAAATTCCTAAACTTACGCTTGATGAAGTTTTCTTAAGTAAGGACGCGGTGGCTTCTGCAGTTAACGATTCTTTAGAACAATCAATGGATGATTTCGGTTTTAAAATTATTAAGACTTTAATTACGGATATTGATCCTGATGAAAAAGTTAAAAAGTCGATGAACGAAATTAATGCAGCGGAAAGACTTCGTGAAGCAGCTCTTTCAAAAGCGGAAGCTGAAAAAATCACCATTGTAAAACAGGCTGAAGCTCATGCTGAAAGTAAAAGATTGCAAGGGCAAGGGATGGCCAATCAAAGAAAAGAAATTGCTATGGGATTAAAATCTTCTATTGAAGATTTAAAAGCTACAGGAATTAATAATGAAGAAGTTCTCACTATATTATTAATTACTCAACATTATGATGCATTAGAGGCCATGAGTAAAAGTTCTCAAACTAATACTATTTTGGTTCCTTATAGTTCAAGTAATGTAACTGGCATGAGAGATCAAATTCAAGAAGCTATTTTGACTACAGCTAAAGAAAAAATGCAAACTCCGCCAATTCCTAAAGCTTAGATTTCGTCTGTTAATATAGAATGATTTTTTAATTTGGGGGTTTTTAGATAAGGAAAAACCCCCATAAGATTGACTGCAAGATTGCAAATAAAAAATAAGTTAAATAAATTTGCACCACCATTGATTCCGACGAAAAGAAATAATTTTTCAAAAAGAGCATGACCTACCCCTAGTCCTGCTGGTGAAATCGGGATAGCCACCGTGATGAGTCCGATAGGAATGAAACTAAAAGCATAAATTAAAGGTAAATCTTTTTGATAAAATGGACTAGTTAAAAACCAAAAAGTTGAAACGCTGATAAATTGAATGACAAAACTTAATAAAAAGCATTGGAAGTAAACTTTATAATTTTCTTTAAGCGAAAAAATTTGCATAAAAACTTGAACAATCTTATGTCCAACGATCGGAACCAATTTTAAAATTCTAAAAAAAACATTTTGAACCTTTCTAGGTAGAAATAGAAAAATAAAAAACAAACAGATACTTAAAAACAAGAAAAAATTAACAAATATTATGTGAGATAGTTTAGGAGCAATTGCCGTAATGTCGCTATAATAAATTAAACTTAAAATTCCACTCAAAAACAATAATCCAGAAAGCCCCAGCAAACGATCGATGAAAATAGAGGTAAGCAAAAAGGTTTTGGATAATTTTGTGTCGTGTTTTTTTATATAAATCAGCTTAATCAAGTCTCCAGTAACAGCACCAGGCAATATGGAAGAAAAAAACATACCAATTAAATTGAGTTTAAAAATATCAAAAAAATGAAAGGGCTTAGAAGCCTTGGTGTCGATAATTTTTTTAAAGCGATAAGCGGCAATTATGGCTTGGAGAGTTATGAGCACTATAGCGATAAAAATTCTAGAATCTTTTTCTAGCGATAACTTGATTAAGTTAAAATCGATCTTCCCACTTTTTAAAAGCCAAAAAAGTAGGGCAAAGGAAAAACCAAATTTTAAAATGATTTTAAGCATATTTCACCCTATCATAGGGGCATTTCTTTGACAAACATTGTCGTATTTTTTTTATTTTCAAATACCTCTTTCTCTTGAACTTTGCTATGCTAAAGCTAATTTTATTTTCAGGAGAAAAATATGAAAGTTTCAGTGATTGGAACTGGTTATGTAGGCTTAGTTAGCGGAACTTGTTTTGCCGAAATTGGTCATGATGTTACTTGTATTGATATCGATCCCAAAAAAATTGAAACATTAAAAAATGGAAAGTCTCCAATTTATGAGCCGGGATTAACCGAACTTTTAGAAAGAAATATTAAATCTAAAAGATTAAATTTTTCTACTGGTTATGAAAGTGTAAAAGATGCAAAGTCGATTTTTTTAGCGGTAGGGACACCTTCAGCTGATGATGGACGTGCAGATTTAAAGTATTTGAAAGCTGCAGCGATTGAAGTGGCAAAAAATTTAAGTGAAGATGCCATTGTGGTTATTAAATCAACTGTGCCAGTTGGTACTTCAGTGGAAATTAGAAAATTAATTGCGGAAAATACTAAGAAAAAATTTCATTTAGTAAATAATCCTGAATTTTTAAAAGAAGGATCGGCGGTAGAAGATTTTATGCGACCAGATCGAGTGATTATTGGTCACCAAGATGACAATGCTTTTAAAGTCATGGAAGAACTTTATGCACCTTTAGTGCGTCAAGGAAATCCAATTTATGGGATGAGTAATTTATCAGCTGAAATGAGTAAGTATGCAGCGAACTGTTTTTTAGCAACTAAAATTTCATTCATTAATGAGATTGCCAGATTATGTGATGCTGCTGGTGCAGATATTGAAGAAGTGAGAAAAGGAATTTCTTCTGATAAAAGAATTGGAGGCCATTTTCTTTATCCAGGTCCAGGATACGGTGGCTCTTGCTTTCCAAAGGATGTAAAAGCGCTAATTGCGACGGCTGAAGATTTAGGAATGGATTTAAAAATTGTCAATGCAACAGAAACTGTTAATGACGAACAAAAAGTTTATGTATTTGAAAAAGTAAAAAAACGTTTCGGTGAAAACTTGAAAGGTAAAAAATTTACTTTTTGGGGAGTGGCATTCAAGGCTAACACCGATGACGTGAGAGAAGCTTCTGCGATTACGATGGCTCAAAAATTAATTGGAGCTGGAGCTGAAGTTAATTTCTTTGATCCGGTTGCTTCAGAAAATTTTATGAATGTAATGAAAGCTTATCCGGAGTGTGAAGGAAAACTTCATTCATTTGAAAATAAATATGACTGCTTAAATGAATCAGATGCCTTAATTACAATGACAGAGTGGAGAGAATTTCGCGTTCCTGATTTTTCTGAAATTAAAAAACGATTGAAAACTAAAGTCATTTTTGATGGAAGAAATCTTTATGATACGAAGACTATTCTTTCTGAAGGGTTTGAATATTTTGCGATCGGGAAAAAAATATAAATGAAAGTAGCCGTCATTCAATTAACTTCTAAATTAGACTACAAAGAAAACTTAAAAGTTATCGATGAGTTAATTATTGAAGGAAAAAAACAAGGCGCAGAAGTCTTTTTTATGCCGGAAGTTTTTTATTCAATGAGTGATGGGCAAACTTCAACCCCCTACTTAATTGAAGAGAAAAATGAGCATTATGAAAATATTAGATCACTATCTATAAAACATTCTGTAGCTCAAATTGGTGGATCAGCGGCAACAAAGTTTCAAGGAAAGATTGTTAATCGTGCTTTTAATTTTGATAAACATGGAAATGATTTAGGTTTTTATGACAAGATTCATCTGTTTGCTTGTGATTTACCGGACAAAAAATTAAGTGAAGCGAAAACTTATTTTCCGGGAAATGATTATAAAGTCATTGAATTAGATAAAATCAAAATTGGTTTGGGCATTTGTTTTGATGTGAGATTTTCAGAACAAGCTTTATATTATCGAAATAATGGTGCAAAGATTTTAACCTTTCCTGCAGCTTTTACAGTTCCAACCGGTAAGGCACATTGGCATATTTTGCAAAAAGCTAGGGCCATAGAGAACCAATGCTTTGTTATTTCTGCCGGCCAATGGGGAAATCATAATGAAAAAATGCAAACCTATGGGCATTCAGTCATTATTGATCCTTGGGGGGAAGTGTTGGTAGATTTAAAAGAAGGCATTGGTGTAGGTGTTTGTGAGCTTGATTTTAATAAAGTAGATTATGTTCGTCATTCTGTACTAATGAACAGGGAGTCTTAAAATGAGAATTCTTTCATTTTTTCTTTTTATGATACTTAGTTTTCAAATTAAAGCAGATTTGTATGTAACCACAGAATATTTTCAAGACACTGAGCCAGATAAGCCAATAACAACTCCCCATCATCTTTTTTTGAATAAACCTTATGATGTACGTTATTGGAAAATGAGCTATCGCTTAACTTTAAAAAAAATCGAAGGAAAAAGAGTGACGATTGAAAGTGAATCTTTTTTTGTCGGCGATGGGAAGAAATCATTTTTAGCTGGTGGGATTTCAAGTGCCGAGCTTGGAAAACCAATTGAGTTAAAACAGTTTGGAAAAAACGGTAAATTAAAATTCAAATTAAAAATTATTCCAGATAAGTTCTATACAGCTAAAGAATAAATTAAAAATCTAATAAATCTTCTGCTCTTTGATTTAATTTGTATTGAGGAATGAATTTATTTAGATTCTCACCAGCAATGACTTTTTGATAAAGATTTAGATATTCTTTGGTATGCTTTGAAATCGAAAAATTCTCTTCGACATATTTTCTAATTTTTGTAGAATCAAATTTTTTAGTAGGTGAACTTAAAACATTTAAAAGTTCTTGATGAGAATGAACAATATATCCCACGTCTTCAGAGATCAATTCAGGCAGTGAACCGAAGGATGAACCGATAACAGGTAAACCTTGGCTCATGGCTTCGATAATGGCAATGCCAAATGGCTCATGCCATCTAACGGGGAAAATTAGCGCATCACAGTCATTCATGATGTTTATTTTCTCATCTCCTCCAATTATTCCATGATTGTGAATAAAGCGAGAGAGTCCAAACCATCTTCCACCAATGATATGCAAATGTTTTCGAGCCTTGCGAGCAGCCCAAACAGTGTGTTTTAAATTTTTTACTCGCCAAGAGGCTTTGGCTAAAAAAAGAAATGAATCCCACTTAAGTTCTTTTGTTTTAAAAGGATATTCAATTAAATCAATGGCATTGTGAACAAAGCTTTCAGAGTTATGAATTTCAGCATGTTTTTTAGAAACAAAAACTGAGTTGAGAGTAAATTTTTCGCCAATTTTTCCATTGCCATGAACGGTGTTGATAGTTGGAATAGAATTTTTCGGAGTGTGGTTATAGCTCAGATGGATGATGTCTGCATCTTTAGGAATTAAGTTTTCCCAACTAGCTTTTTGATTTAGATCAATTTTAATAAGCTGAATTCCATATTCTTCAACTTTTGAATCTGGATGACCAATTAAGACCACTTGATGATTTTGGCGAACTAATTCTTTCATGTGCCAAAATAAAATTCTTTCAATTCCTCCGTAAGTTTTTACAGGAAGAATCTCCTCAAAGTGGAAAACAATTTTCATATTTCCTTGCCTCTTTGAAGATCATAAATTTTTGAATATTTTAATAGAGCAGAAAGCGCATTGATAAAGCAAATGATAAAACCATACCTGCCATCTAATATTCCTAGCTCTAAAAAATAATCTTTAAAAAATTTCATAATCGGTCTAGTAAATATTTTTACAACGGAAGATCTTTTTCCTCGCCCATATGCTTCTTTGGCTGCAATAGTGGTAAATTTATTGGTTTGAGTAATGTGTGAACTAATAGATTCATATGAATAATGAAGTAAATCACCTTTAATCAAAACGGGATTGGAGCGATCTTTTAATTCTAAAATGTCATGAGGATTGACTCCACCCCAAAGAGCTTTCTCTTTTTTTACTAATCTTAATTTGGTATCCGGATACCAACCGCAGTACTTTACCCAATGATCTACGTAATGAGTGAGGCGGTGAAATTCATAACCTGAAGCCAAAAAATTTGATTTAATCTCCTTGATGCTTTTTAAAAGTTCCGGAGATAATGCTTCGTCAGCATCAAGTGAAAGGACATAGTCAAAAGTGGCGAGCTCTAAGGCAAAGTTTTTTTGTTGAATGTGGCCCTGAAAAGGGTTTTTTATAAATCTAGCTCCAAGGCTTAAACAAATTTCTTCAGTTTTATCTGTCGAAAAAGAATCGACTACGAGAATTTCATCAGCAATCTCTTTAACTGAGCCGATGCAACGAGCAATGTTTCTTTCTTCGTTAAAAGTTATAATGGCGACAGTAAGTTTAATCATGGTGGCCCTTAATTCATGAAAAATTCAGTTCCTACATTTTTTATTGTCAAAAATCGTGCTCTCGGTGATGCGATTATGGGACTTTCGACCATTCAGTATTTAAGAACTTTATATCCAGAGAGTAACATTATTTATGCTATTCCTCAATGGACGAGCCATCTTTTTAAAGATGTCAGCACAGCGGCTGACTTGATTTACCCATTAAACTTAAAAAGCATGCAATCAATTATAGAGCTTTATGAAGATATGACAGATTATAATACTGATTTTATCTTTGAACTTCATCAATCAGGTCGTGGAAGAAAAATTTTTCAGCTTTTTAGCCAAATCACCAGAATTCCTTACGAAGCCCACAATCATCATTTAATGTCTAAAACCAAGATTGTCGATCAAGGTAAAAAGATTGCTCTGATTCAAAGAGATTTAGATGGAATTTATTCAAGCTTTAGTAAAAAAGTTCGGCCAAATTATTTAGATTTTGAACCAGAGATCCAAATAAAACAAACTATAAATAAGAAGAAAAGAGTTTTAATTGGAATTGTGGCGACTCGAAATTCAAAAATGTGGCCGCAGGAAAATTATGTGGAATTGATTGAAAAAATGTCTAAAGTTGATCCTGAATTGGAGTTTTCAATTCCCATTTCAAGTTCCGTCATTGATCAAGAACTGAAATCTAGTTTTTTAAAAATAAAAACCAATGCTAATATTAAATTCGTACAACTTCCATTAAACGAACTCCCGCAATTTTTTGCTGAAAGTTTAATTTACATTGGCAATGATACTGGCTTAAAACATTTAGCAGTAGCTGTGAAAATTCCAACGGTAACTATTTTTGGTCCTGAACCAACAACGGAGTGGCATCCTTATAACGAGATAAAGCATTTAGCTTTATTTAAGAGCGGATTAAGTTGTAGAACTAGAAATGGACACTATTGTGGTTTAAATGATTGCGATCTAGATTCAACTCAATTTTTACAATGTCAAAAATTAATCACCACCGATGAAGTTTTTGAACAAGCTAATAAATTATTGCGGAGTTGAAGGTTTATAAAAATAAATAAAAAGCGAAGAATAGGAAAACACAGCTACGAAAGCCAATACGAGATTGGTTATAGTTGTGCTTGTAACATAAAAATATTTTGTATAAAGATGAAGCATATGAAATGGCTCATTGATATGAATCAAAGAATACAAAAAGGTGAATAGTAAAAATAAAAATCGTATCAAGTTATTCCTACATGTAAGGGTTAGAACCAGAAGCATGATCAGTTAAATCAATCACCTCAGTTATTTCTGGAAAATTTTTTATCACTAAATTTTGAATGCCATCTTTCAATGTTGCTTTTGAACTTGAACAGCCTTGGCAACCACCAAGAAGTTTTACAAATAGCTTTCCATTATCTAAGTCGATAATTTCAACATTTCCGCCATGGCCTTGAAGCGAGGGGCGAACCTGTTCATCAAAAAGTATTTCAATTTTTCTAAGCATATTTAATTAACCTATTTTGTAAGTTTCAATAGTTCTAATTGAGCAAGCGCATAAAAAGCTGCATGCTCAACCCGTAGAATGGTAGAAGATACTCTTACCATTTGAAAATTGTTTTTTTCAAAACGCTCTCGGTCATTATCGGTAAATCCTCGCTCTGGGCCAATAGCAATACTAATAGGTTGGGAAAAATCAATTGAAAAGTTAGAAAATGTTTGATTAGTTTGGAAGTCCAGAATGAAATTTTGATGAGAATCCTTAAATCCTTCAGCCGGATTGTACTCTAGTAAATCCACCATTGGTTTAGAAAAATAGGTCCCAGATTGTGAAATACCCGCCAAAAGAATTTCATCTAAATTCTCTTGTTCAAATATTTGTGAACTTAAATAACTTTTTTCAGATAATTCTGCTTTAAAAATTTGAAAAGAATTAACCCCCATGGTGGTTCCGTGCTCTAAAATTTTTTTCAGAGTCGGTGGCCGACTGGCCCCAACGATGAGATCGATCCATGGAAGTTTAGACGGCAATTCTCTTTGAATTTCTATTTTACACATTTCTTCATTGAGTTCGCTTATTTTACCTTTATAAATTCCATTTTCTAAAATAGTGCATTTTAATGTATCACCAACCTTCGCTTGAATGACTTCATGTAAGTGAGTCAAAGTCTTTTTGTCAGTAATCAATCCATCTTCGTTAATGATGACAGTGTTCATTATTTGATTTCCTTAAGGTTCTATAAAACTATAAATCCAATTTTTTTAAATGATTTTACCTAATTATGATGAATGAATTTCTATAAGTTTGCAATGAAACTTTCGATGCAAATTCCCAAAGAGATCTTAACCAAAAATCTATTTACGCTTTTAACTGCTCCAGTGGCTAAAGGAAAAACGTATTCAATCTTAAATCTTTATGAAAACATTCAATGTTTATTGGTTTTTGTTTCTCCTTTAAGGGCCCTTGCAGATGAGATTTTTCAAAAGCAGAAAGACAAAAAAAATACTTATTATGTCCATGATAAAGGTGAAGAGTTAAAAGTCTGCTGGGAAAAGTTTTTATCAAAAGAAAAAGGTTTTTTTATTTTTACTTTTGAAACGCTACCGGATGAATTATTGGATTCAATTCAGTTTTTAGATAGAAAAATTCTTTTTGTGATTGATGAATTTCATTTAATTTATCTTTGGAAAACTTTCAGGCCAATTATGCATGAGAAACTTCTTGGTATGCTAAATTCATCAATGCCTTTAATTGGTCTATCTGCAACCATGAATGAAATTAATTTAAAAGAGCTTTGTTGGGATCTATCTTTTCATCAAAATGAATTTGCCTTTTTAAACTTTGGAAACCAAGAGCTTTTTTATTTACCACATAAAGTGCACTGCTTTGATGGGTTTGATAAGCAGATGATGTTTAGAAATTTTATTCTCAATTTGAAAAGGAAAAGGCCGGGTGAAGTATTTTTAATGTTTGCAGAGTTTCGATCAGAAGTTGATCAATGGGTGGAGCTTACGAGAAGACTTGGTTTTAAATCGATGGGCTGTGTTGGCGGCGAAGTGATGAAGTTTACAACCGAGCTTTCTAGTTCAATTGAAGGGAAGAAAAAGCTTGATTGCATCATATCAACGAGCACCCTGAGTCATGGAGTGAACTTGCCTGAAATCACGAAAGTTTTCATCGCTTATAAAGTTAAGCAAGAGGATTTCTGGCTTCAAATGGTTGGCAGAGGAGGAAGAAGTGGAAAAAAATATGAGGTTTATACATTTGATCAAAGCAAACTGAATGCGAAATTAAATCCATTGAACAAAATAAAATTCTGGATTTTTGATTGGGTAGGCGTTCCAATTTAAGTTTTTTGTGTTTAAATAAATTCAGGAGATTAATATGGCTTTTTATATGTCTACTAAAGGTGCCTTACACCCCTATACCTTTAACTACTTTTCAAAAGAAAGCGATAAAGTACGATTAGAGCCAACTTTAATTCACGGCCAGACTCCCAAAAAGAATGAGTCGGTCAGCAAAGAATTTTTTGCGATTGATATCATGTCAAAAAAAGTGATGACTCTTGATGAGGAAAGCCCTCTACAAGAAATAAAAAAAATTATGCAAAAAAATGAGATCAGACATATTCCCATCGTAGCTGAAAATAAGTTTAAAGGCTTGGTGTCTGATCGCGATCTATTAAAAGTCGATATGGCGGGAACATTCAACTTTTTAAAAGCCAAAGATATTATGAGTGACATCATTGTGATCGCCGATGAAGAGACGACAGTGGCTCATTTGGCGAAAGTTTTTTTAATGGAAAAAATAAGTTGTATTCCTATTATAAATCAAAAGCATTTTATCTCTGGGATTGTCACCAGATCTGATATTTTAAACGTCATTGTAAACAATCAATTGATTTTACGACATGATCACTAAGATAGAGGGCTTACTCGTTTCGAAAGTTCCTTTTGATGAACGCCATATCATTGGCAGTATCTTACTTAGAACAGGTAAACTGGTTTCCATAGTCTTTTATGGTGGAAGAGGTGGAGGAAAAAATCAAAAGCCCAGTTCTCTTGAGATTGGTTATATGTACTCTATTGAACTTCGTGAATATAAAGCTCATGCAGAAGTTTATCACGCTAAAGAATGGACAGTTATCTGGCAACATTTAGAAATCAGAAAAAATTTCCAAGCTTTTTATTTATTATGCTTTTATGCTGAAGTGGTGTTGAAAGTTTCTCCCCATGCTCATTTGCAAGAACTTCATGCTGAACATAAAGAAATGGAAGGAATATTTACCACTTTGAGTAATGCAATTTTTTTGTTGGAAAAAAAATCAAGTGGAGTAGATTTTTATTTGCATAGCCATTCAGTTATATTTTTAATTAAATTGTTTTTATATATGGGGATCTATCCCGAAAGAGAAAATTGTACATTGTGTGGAAGTGATCTAAAGAATTTTAATGATATGTTTTTAATATCAGAAGAAGGAGGATTCGCTTGCCCACCTTGCCTCAGTGTGCGTAAAACTTCTGGAGTTCAATCAGGAAGAGAGTTGTGGGAAATAATGGGGCATGTGTCGCATAAAAAATTTCAAGAACTTGAAGATTTAAAAGTTGAGCATAAGTCAATTTCGAAGCTTTTATTTCATTATTTTTGCTTTCAATTTCATTTTGAAGAGAAAGATTTTAAATCAGCTCCTATGGTCTTTTGAAGTTTAATCATATAAAATAACAAGACATGTATAAAGATCTCGTCAAAGTACTTTTTCCATTTTTAAAACCCTATAAAAAGTTAGCCATTTTAGCTTTTATGCTTTCCTTTGTTTTGGCAGGTCTAACAGGGGCACAAGTTAAATTGGTTAAACCGATTTTTGATCATGGATTGTCAGGCCAAGCTTCGATTGAAGAAATCTATTATTTAGCTGGGATGCTTTTTCTAATTGGGATTTTGAATTTTCCAACGCGTTTCTATCATTTTTATTGGTTGCGTTTAATTGGCGAGCGAATGAATAATGATCTTCGAATGAGAGTTTTTGAAAAAATGCAAAAACTACCAACCAGTTATTACCATCATCATAAACAAGGTGCGATGCTTTCGCATATTTTAAATGACGCTGAAGTCTTTGCTCAATCTTATCGCGCCATGGTTGATGCTGTTAGAGAACCGGTTAAAGGATTAGTCTATCTTGGAATGGCAATTATTGCTGATTGGCAATTAACACTGGTTATTTTTATTGTAGGTCCAATGTTTGTCGCCATATTTCAAATTAGCGGCAAAAAAATTAAAAATAATCACGTGCACGTACAAGAAGATCGCGCGGAACTCACTCATAATATTAGTGAAGGTTTACAAGCTCATAAAGTCACCAAAGCTTTTAACTTGCAAAGATTTGTTCTCAATCGATTTCATAAATCTCAAGAAAGTTATTTATTATCAACCATGAGAACATCAAAAGTTGAAGAGTTGGCTCACCCTTTTGTTGAATTCATTGGGGCCTTAGCTTTTTCTTTGGTCATTATTTTTGCCTATTATCGAATTAAATCAGAAGCTATGACAGTGGGAGATTTTTTACAATTTATAACCGCACTAGCTTTACTGATGGATCCTATTCGAAAATTTTCTCAAGCCAATGTAAAAGTAGGCCAAGGTTTAGCTGCTTATCAACGATTGAAAAAAGTGTTTGATACGCCGGAAGAAATTGATAATGGTAAAACCGAACTCCATCAATTTAAAGATGAGATTGTCGTTTCAAACGTGACTTTTTCTTATACTGATTATCCCGTACTTAAAAATTTTAATTTTAAAGTGAAAAAAGGACAAAAGGTTGCTCTTGTTGGTCTTTCTGGTTCTGGAAAATCAACACTCATCAATTTACTTTTAGGTTTGTATCCAGTTGAAAGTGGTGAAATTAAAATTGATGGAATTAATATTAAAGATATAAAACTAAAAAATCTTCGCCATCTTTTTGGACTGGTTTCTCAAGATATTTTTCTTTTTCATGATACCATTCGAGAGAATTTAAAGGTCGGCAACAATTTTTCTGATCAAGAGATCAATAATGCCTTAGAAGTTTCTTATACCAATGAATTTGTGAACAAGCTTCCAAACGGACTAGAGACAATTATTGGTGATAGGGGGGCTAAGCTTTCTGGTGGGCAACAGCAGCGACTTACGATTGCTCGGGCTTTTTTACAAAATACAGAAATCTTACTTTTTGATGAGGCAACTTCTGCACTTGATAATGAATCGGAAAAAGTGGTGCAAAAAGCCCTTGAGTCAATTGCTGGAAATAAAACCGTCATTGCCGTAGCTCACCGCTTATCGACGATTCAAGATTATGACCATATCTATGTGATGAAAGAAGGGAATCTGGTCGAAGAAGGGACCCATCACCACCTCATGAGTTTAAATGGCGAGTACAAAAAGCTGTATGAGCTATCTCTAAAATCCTAAAAAATTTCTTTTAAGACATTAGGATGAGAGCGTCAATATGACGCTAATGATTAATTAATAGTGTCCTCAAACGGTTGATAATTTAATTACAAAGAAACGAAAATAAAGTAGAATTCTCCTCGTATTTTATTTTGTTTTAGCGAGGAGAATAGCGTGTCAAATGAAACGAATTTGAAGTCAATGTCTGACCTTGTGGCACTTTGTAAAAGCCGCGGATTTATTTTTCAATCATCAGAAGTTTATGGTGGATTAAATTCTTGTTACGACATGGGACCTTATGGAGTTGAATTAAAAAACAATTTAAAAAATCGTTGGTGGAAAGCCATGACTCTTCGTCAAGATGTGGTGGGAGTTGATGCTTCAATTTTAATGCATCCAATGGTGTGGAAAGCTTCAGGACACGTAGATGGATTTTCTGATCCGCTAGTAGATTGTAAAGCTTGTAAAGAAAGATATCGTGCCGATAAAATCGTTTTAACTGAACCATGCCCAAAGTGTGGAGCGAAAGATTCCTTCACAGATATCAGACAATTTAATCTTATGTTTAAAACGCAAATGGGGGCCATGGAAGACACGGCATCGATGGTTTATTTAAGACCAGAAACTGCGCAAGGGATTTTCGTCAATTTCTTAAACGTTCAAACGACTATGAGAAAAAAACTTCCATTTGGGATTGCTCAAATTGGTAAAGCTTTTAGAAATGAAATTACTCCGGGAAATTTTATTTTTAGAATGCGTGAATTTGAACAAATGGAAATGCAATATTTTCTAAAGCCGGGAACGCAAAAAGAAGCGATGGAAGAATGGAAACAAATTCGTTATCAATGGCATCTTGATAATGGTCTTAGAAAAAATAAATTACAATGGCATCCGCACGGACCAGATGAACTGGCTCACTATGCAGACGCAGCAGTGGATATTGAATATGAATTCCCACATGGATGGGGAGAGATGGAAGGGATCCACTCAAGAACTGATTTTGATTTAAAACAGCATATGCAATTTTCAGGAAAAAATCTTCAGTACGTTGATCAAGTAAATGGAAATGAAAAATATATTCCTTACGTGGTAGAAACTTCAGTTGGTGCTGATCGATGTATGCTAGCGATTCTTTGTGATGCTTATAGAGTAGAAAACGAAGGTGATAAAGATAACGAAAGAACCGTGATGAAATTTCATCCGGCCCTGGCTCCGGTTAAAGCGGCTATCTTACCATTAATGAAAAAACCAGAATTAGAAGACGTGGGTAACAGAATACTTTTTGATTTATCGATGAACTACAAAGTTGAATACGATACATCGGGAACAATTGGAAAAAGATATAGAAGACAAGATGAAATCGGAACTCCATTTTGTATTACGGTTGACTACGACACTTTAACTGATCATGCCGTGACGGTTCGTAATCGCGATACAATGGTGCAAGAAAGAATTGCGGTGGCTAATCTTGAAAAATATTTAAAAGAAAAGTTTAGTTTCTAATAATAACTTTAATTAATCGAAGGAATTGTTATGAGTAAAAAATGGGTTTATCTCTTCAGTGGCGAAAAAACTGAGGGAAACAAGGACATGAAAGATTTGCTAGGTGGAAAAGGGGCAAATTTAGCGGAAATGTGTTCTTTAAAATTAAATGTACCTCCAGGATTCACTGTCACGACAGAGGCCTGTCTTGATTATGAAAAACAGAAAAAAAATATCAATGACGAAGTTCGAACTCAAGTTCTTGCATCGATTAAAGAAGTTGAAAGATTAACTGGAAAAAAATTTGGTGATCCAACTAACCCTCTTTTATTCTCAGTTAGATCAGGAGCGAGAGCTTCAATGCCGGGAATGATGGATACAGTTTTAAACCTAGGGATGAATGATCAAACTGTTCTGGGTATGGCGAAACTGACCAACAATGAAAGATTTGCTTGGGATGCTTATCGAAGATTTATTCAAATGTACGCCAACGTTGTAATGGATTTTAACATTTCATTACTTGAAGCAACATTAGAAGATTTAAAAGAAGCGCGTGGAGTGCATGAAGATACAAAACTAACTGCTGGAGACTTAAAAGAGCTAGTAGGTGTTTACAAAAAAATTATCTTAGAAGAATCGGGAGAATCTTTTCCAACTGATCCAATGGAGCAATTGTGGAGAGCCATTTCTGCGGTATTTAATTCTTGGGAAAATCCTAGAGCTGTTAAGTATCGTGAAATTTACGATATTCCTCATAACTGGGGAACTGCGGTTAACGTGCAAGCGATGGTTTTTGGAAATATGGGAGATGATTGCGCCACCGGAGTTTGTTTCACTCGAGACCCTTCAACTGGCGAGAGAAAATTTTTCGGTGAGTATTTAATTAATGCTCAAGGAGAAGACGTTGTAGCAGGTATTAGAACACCTGCACCGATTAACGATTTTTCTAAAAATGATTCAAATCGAAGTTTTAAAACTTTAGAAGAAGCAATGCCTAAAGCATTTTCTGAGCTGACAGAAGTTTATAAAAAACTAGAAGGCTATTTTAAAGATATGCAGGATATTGAGTTTACGATTGAAAATAATCGTCTTTATATTCTTCAAACTAGAAATGGAAAGAGAACAGCAGCGGCAGCAATTAAAATCGCAGTTGATTTAGTTAACGAAGGAATCTTAAGTAAAAAAGAAGCACTTTTACGAGTGAATCCCGAAGATTTAAACCAGCTTCTTCATCCAAGACTTGATCCAAAAGCGAAGAAAAAACAAATCGCGAAAGGTCTTCCAGCATCACCAGGTGCAGGAGCTGGGATTATTGCTTTTACCAGTGAACGAGCTCACACATTGAATGAAGAAGGTTACAAAGTTATTTTAGTTCGTCAGGAAACTTCTCCAGAAGATATTGCCGGAATGGTAGCCAGTCAGGGGATTTTAACTGCGCGAGGAGGAATGACTAGCCATGCAGCGGTTGTGGCTCGTGGAATGGGAAAACCTTGTGTCGCTGGATGTGGAAGTTTAATTATCGACTACACTCAAGGTACGCTGATTGTTGATGGAAAAAAATATAAAGAAGGTGACGAACTAACAATTA
>JACCDQ011072262.1_pt1 | contig 19861 bp, 9 predicted proteins | sample 7446031 | NCBI WGS metagenome assembly JACCDQ01 (sample SAMN15323442, study PRJNA562643) | freshwater metagenome | isolation source: river surface water | place: USA:Blue River Watershed | collected 2017-08-17
TTACTTCCTGCAATTGCTGGATTGTAATAATAATCGTTCATCAAGAAATTTGAATACACTCCTTGTTGTTGAGCTTTTGCAAATGAGCAAAGACTCACAATAAAAATGATTGTCAGTAGTGATTTCATAGCTTATTTTCTACTTTTTAATACCAATAATGCACCTTTAAACTGATCGACTTCTAAGCCAGCATTCAGGTTAATGATGTAATAATAATTTCCGTCAGGAACGAGTTCACCTTCATATCTTCCGTCCCATGGAGTGGAATACCCCGTAGAATAAAACAATTGTTGTCCCCATTGATTGTAAATTTCAACTGTGGCATTAGGGAATAACAAATCGATAAATTCTAATTTCCAAACATCATTTTTATTGTCATCGTTTGGTGAAATAGCATTCGGAATTAAAGTATTGATTTCAGTAGTTACCGTATTAATCGTAATTACAGTACTCGTACTATCATAACAGCCTAAAGCACCATATGCGTATTGTGTAACAAGGTATTCTCCATTCGCAAAATACGTATTACTTGGATTTTGTAAAATGCTTGAATTTCCATCTCCAAATTGCCAGGAATAGTTTGTACTATAAAGTGATGTGTCAACAAAATTGAAAATGGCTCCCACATTCATTCCATTGCTTGTATTGTAATAAAAACCAGCAACAGGAATTGCAGGAACAGAAATCATTTGTTCAACTGTATCCGAACATCCGTGAGTCGTTGAAACAATGTGCGTAATCGTATAATCTCCATCTGTATTAAACAATTGCGTTGGATTAGCACTTGCATTTGAACCTTGTCCACCAAAATCATAGAACCAGTAGTTAATCGGATCTGTCGAAGTTGAATTGTCTGTAAAATTGATAATCACTTGGTTACCCGGACAACTCGCCGCATAGGTAAAAGATGCATTTGGTTGATCAAACACTTCTACTTGTTTTACAATCGTATCAGAACAACCAATCGAGTTCGTTACAATTAACTCAACGTCATAAGTGCCAAAAGCAGAATATACAGTTGATGGATTTTGATTCGCTGAACCATTCCCATCATCAAAATTCCAATCCCAAGTAGCTAAAGTTCCATAACCTGGTAGTGAAAAATCTGAGAAACTTGTCGTATTACCTAAACAAACATCTGTACCATTAAAGTTCGCGAATGGCGGAGCAACAAAACTGATTTGCACAATGTCATTAACTGTTATACAATTTCCATTGTTCGTTGATGTTAATGTTAAAACCAGATTTCCGCTTGCAATTTCTGAAGCTGTTGGAGTGTAGATAGCATTTAAATCTGTTGCGGAAGTATTATACGTTCCTGCTCCACCACTCCATGTTCCTGTAGTGGATGCTCCCGTAACACTTCCATTCAGTTGAACTGAAGCATCATTCGAACAAATCAATTGATTCACTCCTGCATCTGCAACTGGAGACGGCGCAAATAGGATCAATAAACTATCCTGAACAGGCAAACAATTACCATTAGAAGTTGATTCCAAATACAACAATACTTGACCAGCAGCGATATCATTTGAACTTGGTTGGTAATTGGCATTTAACGCCAAATTATTTGGAGTGAATAATCCATTTCCTGTCGTAATCCATTTACCAGTCGAACTTGAACCTGAGACTGAACCACTTAATGCAACTGCTGCATTGTTGGCACATACTGTTATTGTATCCACTCCAGCATCCACAGTCGCTTGATAGGTAAACGCAATGTTCATTGTATCTGTGACGACTGAACAAGCTCCGACATTTGTTGATGTTAAAACAACATTTACCGAACCATTTGCAATATCAGCCGATGATGGGATATACTCAGCATTGAAGTCCGTTGCTGACGGTGTAAATGTTCCAGTTCCCAACGTTGACCAAACTCCTGTTGAAGCGCCACCCGAAACAGATCCATTTAAACTTACAATTGAGTTGTTCGCACATACCGATTGATTCGCAGAAGCGTTGACCATTGGCGCAGGACTAACGTGTAAAATCAAGGTGTCTTTTTGTACAGGACAAGGACCTGTTGATGATAAAATTAAATGTATTGGCGTAATTAAAGAATCCAATGGACTAGGCACATAAATATTCGTAAGTGCTGTATTTCCTGAAGAAAATGAACCATATCCTGAGCCGCTCCAACTACCAGTAACAGAACCACCGCCAACAATTCCATTCAAATTGAAAGGAACATTCGCACAAATGGTATCGTCCAATCCAGCGTTAACAAAGGGATACGAATTGAATTCTGAAAAATAACCGTACGATGCACCATTGTTGTTATTTCCTGCTAAAACTCCTAAACCAAAAACATCTCCTGTATTTTCAATTATGTTGTATGAGTTCACAGGTACATCTGCTGTGCTCAAATTTATCCGTGCAACTTTGAAATTTCCAGATGTTCCTGGTACAGTTGAAAACGCACCAGCGCTAATTATACCAGTTGCTCCATTCAACGTAAACGCATTTTCAAAACCACTTCTTGTATAAAGAATTACTGCTAAAGAATCTGCTGATGAACGTGTAAAAGCAGTTGAATATGTTCCCGCACAATATAAATTTGGTACCTGGGCAGCAGACATTTCACAACCATAACCTGAAACATGCAACAGGTAAACTGGTTTTGATGTTTTTATATAATTTACACCTTCTGTTAACGCATATTCATACGTTTCACTCCAATTGATTAATGTTGTCGTTGTTGTTGAATTGTAAACTGAAACACTTGTTCCGTTTTGTGTTGCCAAGACATACACGCGATCTGAAGAGCCAGTTCCTTTGTGAACGATATAATCTGTACCAATATAATCTGTACTTGTAATTTGATCTCCAGAAACATCTGTACACGTGCTGTTACTTAATGCTCCATCAAAAGTTGTCACTGCAACTGGATGATCCGCCGAAACAATAGATCCTGCCAGCGAACTAGCTGCAGTATTGTTCATGTCACGTGCACTGTACGTTTGGCCCTTATTCAAAACTACCGAAAATGTGACGTTAACTGCGTGACCTGTTATAGCTGTTCTTGGTGTAATAAGTACTGTTGTATTGTCTTCTGTTGCAACAATTTCAAACGATGAAAAGGAAACAGGAGCAGTTACAGCTGTACTCCAAAATTTCTGAAAAGGTGTGTAAAAATTGGTTCCTAGTGCTTTTGTCCCTTTTAATGAAAAGACTTCCTTGTTCGATGCTGTTTTTACCTCGTAGAATGCTGAAATTTCACTTGTTGAACTTATTTTTAATCCTGTAGTTGCAACAACATTTGCTGCAGGACTTTCTATACTTGCAATATAAGCTGTTAGGTTCACACTGTCAAGACCGTTTGCAGGAAGATTAACTGTGATCGGTAGAAAGGCTCCATTTGCAGGCTGACTTATAGTTACAGTGGCAGGCGTGTCATAAGACAAAAGCCTCAAATAAATTGGGGATTCACCTATTCCAGAAGAAATGTTTGGAGCAGCAAACCAAAATAAAGTATCCTGTTGGGAGTATCCAATATTTAAGCAGAAAATCGTTAAAAATAGGACAAGAATCTTCTTGTGAGCTAACATAGAGTGGTTAAAATGTAGTTTGTTAAATTTCGGGTAAAAATTCAGTGGCGCAAAATTAGGTCATTTTCAACGATTAAAAAAAAAAAATCTTACATCCATGATGATATTTAGTTGTTTTACTGAGATTTTTTTCCTTTTTCATTGTTTTTAGAGATTAAAATTCGAATTCAATTATCTTTGTTCCATACATATTCATTCAACAATGAGCACACTTCAAGGAAATTTAGTTGTTTACAACAGTTTAACTGGACAGAAAGAAAAATTCGAACCAATTCACACGAATCATGTGGGAATGTATGTTTGTGGTCCTACCTTGTACAGTGAACCTCATATGGGTAATATGCGCACGTTCATTAATTTCGATATGATCTATCGCTACCTCTTGGTTTTAGGTTATAAGGTGAAATATGTACGAAACATTACAGATGCCGGGCACATAACCAACAGTTTGGGCGAAGCGGTTGATAGTATTGGAAATGCTGCTCGCTTAGAACAAATGCAATCGTTGGAAATTGTCTATAAATACAATGTAAAATTTCAAGAATTACAGCGTATTTACAATTTGTTGCCTCCAAGCATTGAACCAACAGCTACAGGACATATTCAAGAACAAATCGAACACATTGAGAAAATCATTGAAAATGGATTTGGGTATGTTGTAAATGGTTCAGTTTATTTCGATGTAAAGAAATACAGTGAAAAGTTTGAATACGGAATTTTAAGCGGAAGAAAAGTAGATGAATTAGCGGAAGAAACACGTGTATTAAATGCACAAGATGAAAAACGTTTCTTTGCTGATTTCGCATTGTGGAAAAAAGCCAATCCAGAGGACATGCAAATCTGGCGTTCACCTTGGGGAGATGGAAATCCAGGATGGCACATCGAATGTACGGCTATGAGTACAAAATACTTAGGCTCCCACTTTGATATTCACGGAGGTGGAATGGATTTAAAATTCCCGCACCATGAAGATGAAATTGCTCAAAACTGCGGTTCGTTAGGTTGTAATCCAGCCAAATATTGGTTGCACGCTAACATGCTGAATGTGAACGGTCAAAAAATGAGTAAATCCTTTGGGAATTATTTCTTGCCAAAAGAAATTGTGGATGGTACAACTGAATTGTTTGATAAACCATACAGTCCAAATGTAATCCGCTTCTTCATGATGCAAGCTCATTACAGAAGTAATCTGGATTTCACATCAGATGCTTTGAATGCTGCTGAAAAAGGATTTACACGCATGTCAGATGCTATGCAATTGATTTCCAAATTAAAGGTTTCATCCACTAGTTCATTCAATGTCGATGAATTGATTGCCTCTTTTTATGCTGCAATGAATGATGATTTCAACACTTCGATTCTTGTTGCCAATTTATTTGAGGCAGTTAAGCGCATTAACTTGATCAACGACGGAAACGATACAATTACGAAAGAAGATTTATCAAAATTGGAAACAGAAATGCTTCGTTTCATTTATGACGTACTTGGTCTTCAAATTACAACTGAAAATAGCAACGAAAAGTTAGCTCCAGTGATGGATTTAGTGATTGATTTACGTCAACAAGCACGTGAAAACAAAGACTGGACAACATCCGATAAAATACGTGACGGACTAGCGGCAGCTGGAATTACAATTAAAGACGGAAAAGAAGGAACTACTTGGAGTTAATTACTTCTTTTCCATTTGAATTTTTTCCAAAACCACCGACTGAGAAGTCGTGTAGTTCTTTGTTGAGAAATTCATCGCATTTGGAATATAACCACTCATCTGAGTCTCAATGTAAAACTCATATCCGAATGGCAAATTGCACATAAATTTGCCGTTTGCATCCGTAACAAGATTCAATGCAGCTAAACTACCAGACACATCCTTTATTTCAACAGCTGCTTTTGCCAAAGGTTTCCCATCCGCACCAATCACTTGTCCAATGGAAGCGATTAGAATTTGATCGTTTGTGAATTCAAGTATTTTAGTAGGATACACATTATCCTCAGAATTACGATCACTTGTCAAAAAACCATTCAACATGAGTGAATCAATGATAAAATAAACATCATCTTTACTTGAATTGATGCTTTTACCAAGGTTCATTGGTGCAGCGTACGTATTTTCTTCAGAATTATATCCCGCTTTAAATACATCGTATCCACCCATTGAGTTATAGCCATTTGAACTGAAAAACAAGGTATTTGATAGCGAATGAACAAAAGGACAAATTTCGTCCATGGGTGAATTCACTTCTGGTCCCAAATTTACAGCAACACCAATTGTTCTACCTTGATCATCAATTGGAATTTTCCAAATATCCATTCCACCAAAACCTCCATCACGATTACTTGAAAAATACAATGTTCGACCGTCTTCTGAAACAAACGGTGTTATACTCTTTTTTCCTGGGTAATTAACTGGTGATTCCAAGGTGTATGATTCATAGAATTTGAAATCGACCATTCGCGCTAAATGAATGTATTGGTCTTTGCGGAATTTATCGTTCCATCTCGTATAATAAATGACATTGTTGTTCGAAATCGTTGCCGTTGCATCATGTGAGGCAGAATTCAATGGGCGACCAAAGTTAACCGCTGGCTTCCAAGTTGAATCATTGCTTTTTTCCGTCCAATAGATGTCGAAAAGCAATTCAGAATTTTGTTCAGGCTTCAAGATAACGCCCCCTTTACGAGCACTTGAAAACATAAGGCGGTTTTGTCTTCCAAAGAACATGGTTGCCATAGAAACAGTTCCACGATTAAACACACTTGTATCAGCCATTTTCACATGAGCATTCCAATTTTCAGGGTGATTTTCCAAGGCGTATTTACATCCTTCCAACTCAATCTTAGCAATTGACGTAAGTGAATCCGTTGGGTGCGCAGCAATAAATTCTTCAAACAAATTAGAAGCTAAATGATAATTTTCATTGCTTTTCATCGCACGTGCGTAGTGAAACTTATCGCTTTCGTAGTATGGCAAAGCAGCAGAAACTTTAAATGATTGCTCAGCCAATTGATAATTGTGTAAATAGAAATGACACATTGCAATTTGATGAGTAACATATTGATTCATAGGAATCACGTGGGTAGAATCAAGACGAATGCCTTCAACCGTTAATTTCTGATTCGTCAATTCTACTTCATAAGGAAGAACACTTTCCTTCTTAATTAATGAATCATTTTGAGCATATTGATACAACACCAATGCATTGTAATAATCAGCATTTGCATAATAATTATCCGCATTGTGAATCCAAGCCATTTTCGATTGTGAAAAGGAAATTACAGGCAAAAAGACCAATACTAAAAGCAATTTATACATAGAAATAATTTATAATCGTGGGATAATTTTCATTGTTTGTGGCTTGTCTTTAATTCTCGTGTACGTCAATGAGAATTCAATTCCTCCCCTTCCTTTTGAAGCAGTTGTCAGCTTAGAAACGTTGATGTCATAAGCAATTCTGAAGATAAAATTCAATTTTTTCACGCCCAATGAAAGTGCAAAAGCATCCTTGTAACGGAACATCATGCTTCCAATTAAAAAGGTTTCAGAGCTTTTCAAGAAATAACCAGATTCAAGCGCTAATGTTTGCTCATTGAATTTTCGCTGATGCATCAACAACAGCTTCGGAGCAAAATAAAGAAGTTCATTCACATTGATTCGAGTACCTAAATGCAAGTACCCACGAATGGGTAAGCGATTCTCATACCCGAAAAATGACTCATTTGGACGCAATAAATTAAACAAAGACAAACCAGCAAAATAATTGTAGCGACTTTGCTGTTTCCCTGAATAATACATAACACTTGCATTCACAGTTGGCATCAATTTAACTTGAGCACCAACATTCTCACCAGATGGTAAAGTGTTATCATAACTTCCACCGTTCGTTAATGTATATTGATTGTTGAACGTCAATAATGGCAATTCGATTGATTTTTGAATTGCACCAGCCTGTAGTCCAAATGATAAATTGTGAAATTTATTTTTATCTACAGCAATACCGTAAGAGGTAGAAACAAGTCCTTGAAGAACATTGAAATTTCCATAACCTGCTCTGAAATTGTGTAGCTGAATTCCAAATCCCCATTTTTCTCCTATTGAACGGTCAAAACTAAACAAGGAAGACGTGTAAGGCTTGTAATTAACCGAACGCCATTGTGTTCTATATTGGGTGTGTAAACGCCAATCTCCTTTAAAAAGACCTGTTAATCCTGAATTCAAGAACATTGGTGCAGCGTCGTACATTGTTAAATGTGGATCCTGCGCCCTGCCTAAAAAGGAAATCAAACTTATCGATAAAACTAGTATTCTATTTCTCATAATCAATGTAATAAAGTCACATCACCAGATTTCGTGATGATTTTACCATCTTTCATTTCAACTGTTAATACCCACGTGTATACACCAAGCGGCGCCTCTTTGTCATGGTACATTCCATCCCAACCAATTGCTGCATCTTCACTTTTGAAAACAACTTGGCCCCAATTATTGAAGATTTTAAAATCAACCTTGTTGAATGGTCCTCCATCGATGTACAAAACATCATTTACACCATCATGATTTGGTGAAAAACCAGTTGGAACAGAAGGAATTAAAGCAACTTCAATAAGTGCTTTTGCTGTATCTTGACACTCAAATTCGTCAGTGATAATTAAAGTAATTGTATTGTAACCACCATTCGTGAAATTATGGATGGTATTCTGTTGATTGTCTCCAGTTCCATCTCCAAAATTCCAGTACCAACTATTGATATTCGAACCAACAGAATTATCTGTAAATTCGACGTTTTCCAATACAACCGCAGGATTCGGATTCATCGTAAATGCCGCAACAGGTTTTGGTTTAACATCTAAATTAAGCGTAACACTACCTTGACATCCAGCAAATGTTGTAACAGTTAATGTGACAGGAAAAATTCCCGATCCACTGAAATCGTAAGATGGATTTGGTAAATTGCTTGTTAAGGTATCTTCAAAATGATAATTCCAAGCAACGATACTTCCATTTGAAATAAATGATTGATCATCAAAATAAACCAATGCATTTTCACAAGGTGCCGTAAAGTTGAAATCCGCTATTGGAATTGGGTCAACAATCACATCTTTAATCAATGTATCCGAACAGCCATTTGAAGAAGTCACAACTAACATTGGTGAAAACAAGCCATTTCCATTGTATGTATGTATTGGATTTTGACCCGTTCCAGAGGTGAAGTCACCAAAATCCCATGACCAACTAACAAGTGTTCCCGAAGATGTTGTTGAATTGTCATTGAATGTTACTGGAGCTCCTTGACAAATTTCACCTCCATTAAAATCGGCTATTGGTGATGGTTTGAATGTAATATGAACAGTATCGTCCATTGGCATACATCCTAAATTTCCATCTGCGGATAATAGTAGATTTACACTTCCAACAGCAATGTCAGATGCAGAGGGCAAATAATACGTATTCAGCAATGCAGCAGAAGGAGAAAAATTACCAGTTCCAAGACTCGACCAAGTACCTTGAGGATTAGCGACATTGATCGTCCCAATTAATTCAATGGGTTCATTCGCACATAACGTTTGATCTATCCCAGCGGAAAGCACTGGCGGTGCAACCAAATAAATACGAATCGAATCATCTTCTGCTGGACACAAACTTGTACTCGACAGCACAAAATCTACAAATCCAGTGGCTATGTCTCCCCCTGTAATTGGATAGAAAGTTGTCAGTGATGACGGTGATACAATTGAACCACCACCTGTTTCAGTCCACAAGGAATTAAATCCTGGTGTTACAAATCCTGTCAACGGAATTAAAGATGCGGTTGAACAAAGCGTGTCATTGGTCAAAATTGAAACTTGCGGTTGACTTATAATGGTAACTTTCAAACTATCCTTAACAGCTAAACACGTTCCATTATTGGTTGATTCCAATGTCAAATAAAGCTGATTAATACTTGTATCATTCAGATTAAGATTATACAAGGAAACCAAATTTGTTTGTGAAGGAGAGAAACTTCCATAACCTCCTGTTGTCCAAATTCCAGTTGTTGTAGGGCCAGAAATACTTCCATTTAAATTCACTCCGGCAGCGTTCGTACAAACAACCACATCTGGGCCAGCTTGAACAACTGGTGCATCTGTAAAATATACTTTTAAACTATCTATTGCATTTGGACAAGCATAGAAACTTCCACTTGATGTTAAGAATAAGGTAATACTATCAGCATTTAAATCTGCTTGTGATGGCAAGTAAGTGGTACTTAAATTTCCACTGTTTGCAATTGAACCACCATTTCCACCAGACCACACAGCTCCTGACGCAAAACTCATTACGCCATTCAATTGAACGGTTCCAACATTGTTTTTACAAAATGATGCATCAGCTCCAGCATTGACAAACGGAGCTTGAATGAACGAAACGGTTAAAGTGTCATGCACTGGTTCACAAAGTCCAGTTGAAGACAATACAAATTTTACATATCCTTGTGTAAAGTCACTTGGAGATGGATTATAGGTTGTTGACAAATTTGTAGGAGCAGAAATAGTTCCTGTTCCATTTAAAAGAGTCCATACTCCAGTTGAAACGCCTCCAGAAACACTTCCATTTAAAGGTATTGAGGTAACATTGTTACACAAGGTTATATCATCACCAGCACTTACAGATACTCGTTTAATGAACGATGACATGTAGTGATACAAGCATCCTGTTGTTGTACCTCCATTGATAATACCCATTGCAAAGTTTCCAGCGGAATTTGTTAGAATATTAGAGGAGTTTGAAGGAATAACGGTTGTATTAAAGGTTATTTGGGCTGCTGACCAAGCTCCTCCAGTACCAGGTACCACATTAAAATTGGCCGCTGGAATCGATGCGGCATTTCCATTCAATTGGAAATTTCCTGTTATACCCGTTGGACATAAAATATTCAACGAAAAATTTTGCGGATTTGTACGTGGAAAGGTTACAATATCAGACCCTGCACAATTTAAAGGAGGCAAAATATCCGAACCTAATTCACAACCATAACCGGTCATGTGCAAAACATAGACTGATTTGTCCGCTTGAACATGTGTTCTAGCTTGCGCCAGTTGATAACGATAGGTATCTCCTTGATTTAAAATAACCGTAGAAACGGTTCCATCATTTACCGTTACAGTTGTGAAATTCTCAGTAGCCGTAACAAACACAGATTCCTCAGAACCGGCATTCAAAAAGCCTTTTAAGACAATGTATTCCTTTCCAATAACATCGGTTGGAACAATTTGATCTCCCATTAAGTCATAACATCCACCACCACCAGAAGGATTCACTGAATCATCTCCTACAGTTACAGAAACAGGTTTGCTACTAACGATAATTGTACCCGCCAGATTGTTCCCAACTACGGATGTGTTTTGCACGGCATTCTGAACTGTATAAACATTTCCTTTCACTGGCAATGTAACGGTATAAGTCACATTTGCTGGGTGTCCAACAACCGCACATCTTGGAGTTATATACAACACTGTATTATCTTCACTTGCCACAATGTTGATTTGCTGGTAGGGCTGTGTCACAACGCCATCACCATTTAAATCGCCGCCCAATGTTTGATTGTTCCAACGTGTTTGAAACGGTGCGACGAACTCCTTCCCAAGTCCATTTTGACCTTTCAAAGAAAAGGTTTCGGGGTTGTAGTAATTTGGCGCACGCGTAATAACGTCATATACAACTGTGATTGGGAAATCAGATGTAATCTGAAAACCAGAATTCAAAATAGTATTTGCCGGTTTACTTTCGATAGTATTCATCATGAAATCCACTCCTTTTGAAAAAAGCGAATTCGCAGGAATATTGATCGTTGTATCATAACCATTCGCAGGCATTCTCAAACGAACGGCTGTTGGATTATTAAACGTCGAAAAGTGAAATTTGATCGGATCTCTCCAATGGTGATCGGGTGTCACCCATGGTGCCGCAAACCAAAAAACGGTATCGATTTGAGCTTTACTTTCTCCACAATTTAAGAGAAAAGTTAAAAGCAACAGAATTAGTGATTTTAGTGGTGTTTTCATAGTTCGATTATTTCTCCTTCTTGTCCATTTTTTTCTTCATGTCTTCAAGGATACTATTGTTCAATTTGTCGTCCTCTTCTTCCAGTGTTGGACGTTTTTTATTGATTGCATAGGATAAAAATACCTCGTGAGAACCGCTGTTGTATTTGCGAATTTTGGAAACACAGATGTCGTATCCATAGGAAATATTCAAACGATCTTTTAACTTAATTCCTAAACAAATTCCAACAGCATCATTCGTTCTGAATAAAAGTCCTAACCAATATTTTTCTTGGTAAACACCCTTCACCATCAATGTTGCTTGAACAGGAACAGGTTTTACATATTTTATCATCAACGATGGCTGAATGTCGATTGGCTGTTTTTTCAGTCTAAAATTATAACCACCAACAAAGTTGTAATGAAATGAAAGACTAGAATTGTAACTAGTCAATTTAGAACTGTTTCCTAACAAATGTTGAACAGCTCCCATTACAAAGAACTTTTTGTGGTACAGATTAAATCCTGCATTGACATCAAATGCACTCGTTAAATAAACATTGCTATTAAACACCTCATCGTTTTGATCAGCCATGATTGCGTCATACATTCGAATGCGGTATTGTAAATAACCTGGTTGTATTCCCAAACCAAGTTTTACCGTTTTTGATAATTTAAAATGATGGGCATAATTCAGGTAAATCCCTGTAGAAGCAGTCAAGCCAGTTTTTTGGGAAACAATTGATCCTCCATATCCAATTTTTCCTTGATCCTTGTATGAACCGTACAAATTAGCATACATATTTACAGGTGCATCATTAAATCCAACCCACTGATTTCTGTATCCCACACTTGCAATGTTCACGTCTTTCGAACCAGCAATTGCAGGATTATAATAGTAATCGTTCATCATAAAGTTGGAATAAATTCCTTGCTGCTGACCAAACAAAACTGAATTGGTAAGCACTATCAAACTGATAATTAATAGCTTTTTCATCCTTATTTTCGTCCTTTAAATACCAACAAAGCTCCTTTGAACAAATCATCTGTTCCTCCAGAATTCAAATTTATTACATAGTAGTAATTTCCTTCAGGTACAAATTCACCATTGAACTTTGCATCCCAAGGTGTTGCATAACCTTCTGAATAAAATAGGCGTTGGCCCCATTGATTATATATTTCTACTGTTGCTGTTGGATAAAGCAAATCGATAAATTCCAACTTCCAAACATCATTTTTACCATCACCATTTGGTGAAATAACATTTGGAATTAACTGTGTAATATCATCTGTTACTGTGTTAATCGTAATCGTCGTAAAAGCGCTATCAACACAGCCAAATTGATTGTAAACGAATTGATAAACCGTATAATCGCCATTCTCAAAATAGGTGTTTGATGGATTCTGAATACTACTAGTATCTCCATTTCCAAAATCCCAGAAATAACTTGAAGAATAGAACGAAGTATCAATGAAATTAAAGGTCGCCCCAATGTTTAAGCCATTATCTGAATTGTAATAAAATCCAGCTTGCGGCAATTCAGGTATTGTAACAGTTTGTACAATTGTATCCATACAATTATGTTCGGTAGAAATAATGTGCGTAATCTGGTAATCACCACTTTCCGTGAACAATTGAGATGTTGATGGCGCTAAAACAACTCCTGTTCCACCCAGATCATAATACCAGAAGTTAACTGGGTCAGATGAAACGCTATTATCATCAAATTGAACAACTAAATGATTATCCGGGCAAGAAGTTTGAAACGTGAAACTTGCTTGCGGCAATGCATACACTTCTATTTGTTTTACAATTGTGTCAACGCAACCTGTACTTGATTCAACAGCTAATTGAACATCATGTGTTCCAGCAGTAGGAAATAAAACGGTATTATTTGGAGTTATTGAGGTTCCAATTCCAAAATCCCAAGACCATGAAATAATTTGTCCACTTCCTGGCAATGAAAAATCGGTCAATTGTGTTGAATCACCGATACACACATTTGTGTTACTGAAGTTGGCAAATGGTACTGATACAAAATTGATTTGTACTATGTCGTTTTCTAGGTTACACAAACCATTATTTGTGCTAGTCAATGTTAGAATTACAAATCCATTCAACAATTCGCTTGCTGTTGGTGTATAACTTGAAGTTAAATTAGAAGGAGATGAGAATGCTCCTGCTCCACCAGACCAACTACCGGTTGTTGTAGGGCCAGATACTGAACCTGCAAGTGTAACACTCGATTCGTTGGAACAAAGCAATTGATCTGTTCCCGCATTGACAATCGGAGCAGCAGAAATACTTACTAAAATGCTATCGTAAACCGTAAGACAGTTTCCATTTGATGTAGACTCCAAATAAAGCATTACGGAACCATTCGCAATATCAGCGGTACCTAACTGATAAGAACTTGATAACTGTAAATTATTCGGCAAAAACACACCATTTCCAGAAGTTGTCCATTTGCCTGTTGTAGTCGAACCTGAAACAGTTCCTGAAACATTAACTGTTGTATTATTAGCACAAACATTGATAGTTGAAGGACCTGCATCCACAACTGGTGCTATTGTAAAGTTTATTTGCATGGCATCACTAACCGCATTACACGTTCCAATATTCGTTGCATTCAACGTTAAACTTACGTTACCTGACTGAATATCTGCTGCGGATGGAACATAACTGGCGTTCAAAGTCGCTGCAGAAGGAACAAATGTCCCAGTTCCTGAAGTTGTCCACGCACCAGTTGTTGAGCCTGCGTTAACGGAACCATTTAAATCAATCGAGGCATTATTTGCACAAATTGTTTGGTCTATCGATGCGTTTACTAGAGGAGAAGGATTGATGTGCAAAGTCAACGTATCTTTCTTCATTCCACAAACATCATTCGTTGATAAAATCAATAAAATTGGACTATTCAAGGTGTCAACTGGACTCGGAATGTATGTATTTACTAGACTAGTTACAGGAGAAGAAAAAGAACCATAACCTGTTGAACTCCAAGATCCAGCAATTGAACCACCGCCAACTAGACCATTTAAATTAAAATCAACATTTGCACAAATCGTATCATTTGCACCTGCATTAACAAAAGGTGAAGAAACAAAATCATTCATGTAAGTGAATTCTGCACCAGCAGAAGCAGAGCCAGAAAGCACGCCCAATCCAAACACATCACCTGAGTTTTGAACGACATTGTAAGAATTCACAGCAATGTCCGTAGTTGAATAAAAAATTCGTGCGGCTTTGATTGTTCCCAATGTTCCTGGCACGATCGTAAAAGAAGAAGCTGGAATTAATGCCGCGTTGCCATTTAATGTAAATTGATTTTCAAAACCTGTTCGAACATACAACATCAAGCCCAATGAATCTGAACTTGTGCGTGTAAAGGCCGTTTTGTAATCGCCGGAACAATAGAAAGGAGGTATTTGTGACTCACTTAATTCACAGCCAAATCCGGATGTTTGTAAAACATAAACTGGTTTGTTCGTTTTTACGTAATTGTGAACATCCGACAAATTGATTTGATACGTTTCTCCCCAATTCAATACAACTGAGTTCGTTGTTGAATTGAAAACTGAAACCGTGGTTCCATTTTGAGTAGCCATTATATATGCCACATCTGAAGAAGTTCCTTTTTCAACTACATAATCTGTACCTAACACACCGGTATGGGTAATCTGATCACCAACTGCGTCATTACATGTCGATGAGGAAAGTCCACCTTCAAAAACTGTAATTGCAACCGGCTTATTAGATGATACGATGGATCCAGCTAGTGAAGTAGCCGCCGAAACGTTCATGTCTCTTGCACTATATGTTTGGCCTGCATTTAAAGTTATAGTGAACGTCACATTTGCCGCGTGACCTGTGATTGCAGTACGAGGAGTAATTAAAACTGTTGTTGCATTTTGGGTAGCAACAATTTCAAAGGAAGAAAAAGAGGCAGGTGTTGTCGTTGCTAAGCCATAACTTTTTTGAAAGGGAGTATAGAAATTTGTTCCAAATGCCTTATTGCCTTTTAAGGTGAACGTTGCTTTGTTTGCTCCTGATCTCAATTCATAAACTGCTGAAATCTTTTTAGTTGCAACAATTTTTAACCCGTTATTCGAAACAACGTTGGCAGCTGGACTTTCGATTTGTGCTATTAATGATGATAAATTTACACTATCAAGACTATTCGCAGGAATTGTCAAAGAAATGGGTGTAAAACTTCCATTTGCTGGTTGGGAAATTGTTACAGTTGAGGCATCTTCGTATGTCATTAAACGAAGATATATTGGACTTTGACCTACACCAGAAGATACATCTGGAGCAGCAAAATAAAATAATGTGTCTTTTTGAGCGTATGATGTAAAATTGATAAACCCACCTACCAATAATAACAAAATGCTCCTGATAATTCTCATCATGCAGTCGTTTTTTGTTAAAATCGCGAGTGGATTCGGGCACAAAAATAAGGCAATTAGAGTATACCAAGCAAAATTATTTTTCGAAGAGTCAATTTTACTTCTTTTTGACTCGTTTAATTTCCAATAATTTATGCCTAAAACAAAAAATAATCTAGCTTTGTATACACACAAAATCGTTCATACATGCTTTCAAAAGATATTGATAAGAAACTTTTCTTATTAGATGCATACGCACTTATTTACAGAGCTTACTTTGCTTTCGCGAAAAATCCACGTGTCAATTCAAAAGGTCAAAACACATCAGCTGCTTTTGGGTTTACCAATGTGTTGATCGATGTAATAAAAAATGAAAAACCAACACATTTAGCAGTTGTTTTTGATCCTCCCGGAGGTTCGACGCATCGTATTGCTGATTTTGAAGCCTACAAAGCACACCGAGAAGAAATGCCAGAAGACATTCGTTCGATGATTCAACCCATCAAACAAATAGTTGAAGCATTTAACGTTCCCATTCTTGAACTTGCCGGTTACGAGGCAGATGATGTAATTGGAACATTAGCAAAAATTGCAGAACGAAAAGGTTACACAACTTACATGATGACACCCGATAAAGATTACGGTCAATTGGTGTCTGAAAATATCTTCATGTTCAAACCTGGTCGCGGCGGAAATCCACCTGAAATTATGGGTGTGAAAGAAGTGTGTGAGAAATTTGAAGTGACTGATCCAATGCAAGTAATTGATATTCTTGGCCTTTGGGGAGATGCTGCAGATAACATTCCGGGAATTCCTGGAATTGGAGAAAAAACGGCCAAAGCATTGATTCAAAAATATGGCTCTATGGAAGGCATTTTTGCGAATGTTGAAGACCTGAAAGGAAAACAAAAAGAAAATGTCATCAACTTCCAAGAACAAGGAATCATCTCTAAAAAATTAGCAACCATTATCACGGATTTAGATGTTGAATTCAACGAAGAACATCTGGTGATGTGTGATGTGGATACTGAAAAGGTAAAAGATATTTTCACTGAATTGGAGTTTAGAAATCTTGCTCGTCGTGTGATTGGTGAAGAGATAGTTGTAACAGCACATCCAACATCCAACTCAGGTGAATCTGCTCAATTGGATTTGTTTGGAATGCAAAGTATGTTGGTGGAACAAGATCCAACTCCAACAGCTGAATACAAAACGATAGCAACTGAAAAACCGAGTTATCATCTTATTACAAAACCTGAAGAACGCAAAGAACTTTTAGATCTTTTGTTACAACAAACGCAGGTTTGTTTTGATACCGAAACAACAGATATCGAAGCCCTGCATGCAGATTTAGTTGGTTTATCTTTCTCCTACAAAGCGCGCGAAGCATTTTATGTTGCAGTTCCTGCTGACTTCAACGAGGCAAAATCAATCGTTGAAGAATTTCTTCCTTTCTTTTCATCGACAACCATTGAAAAGATTGCGCACAACATCAAATACGATTTGAAAGTGTTAAATCGCTATGGAATTTCTGTTTCGGCACCAACGTTTGACACCATGGTTGCCCATTATTTGATCAATCCTGAATCCAAACAAGGAATGGATTTCTTAGCAGAATTCTATCTAAAATACCAACCGATTTCCATTGAAACTTTAATTGGTAAAAAAGGAAAAGGTCAAGGAAACATGCGTGATTTGAAACCAGAAGAAGTTTCTGATTATGCCTGTGAAGATGCAGATATCACCTTCCAATTGAAGCAAATTTTCGAACCTGAAATTCAAAAAGACCATTTAAAAGAACTGTTTTACGAAATGGAAATGCCTTTGGTTGAAGTATTGAAAGATATGGAACAAGAAGGAATTGCTATTGATGTTGCAGGCCTAAAAGATTATTCAAAACAAATGGAAATTACACTTGTTGAGCTTGAAAAAAACATCAAAGCTGAAGCAGGAATGGATTTCAATGTCGATTCTCCAAAACAATTAGGAGATATTTTATTTGATGTCTTGAAAATTTCATCGAAAGCGAAAAAAACCAAAACAGGTCAATACGCCACGTCTGAAGATATTCTTCAAAAACACGAAAAAGATCATCCGATCATACCAATGATATTGGAATACAGACAATTGCGTAAATTGAAAAGCACGTATGTTGATCCACTTCCAACGATGACAGATAAAATCGACGGTCGAATTCATACCAACTACATGCAAACCGTTACTGCAACTGGGCGTTTGAGTTCGAACAATCCTAATTTGCAAAACATTCCAATTCGCACTGATAAAGGAAAAGAAATTCGAAAAGCATTTATTCCTCGAAATGAAGAATATACCTTGATGGCGGCGGATTATTCGCAAATCGAGTTGCGCATTATTGCTGCGTTGAGTAAGGATGCAAACATGATTGAAGCATTTAGCAGTGGTCAAGATATTCACAAAGCGACAGCTGCGAAAGTGTTCAATGTATCGTTGGAGGAAGTTACGCGTGATCAGCGTAGTGCCGCAAAGGCTGTAAACTTTGGAATCATTTACGGTCAATCCGCATTTGGTTTAGCACAAAACTTGAACATTTCAAGAACCGAAGCAAAATCAATCATCGACGCGTATTTTGAACAATATTCGACCATCAAAACGTACATGGATGGAGCTGTTTCGCAAGCAAGAGACAAAGGTTATGTGGAAACCATCATGCAACGCCGTCGTTATTTACCAGACATTAATTCAGCCAATGCTGTCGTTCGTGGTTTTGCCGAACGAAATGCAGTAAATGCTCCGATTCAAGGTTCAGCTGCTGATATCATCAAAATGGCAATGGTTTCTGTTTACAGAGCAATGAAACAACAACCCTTGAAATCAAAAATGATTTTACAAGTGCATGATGAGTTGGTGTTTGATGTTCACAAATCAGAAATGGAATTGATGAAAAAATTGGTGGAAGAAGCGATGGAACATGCTGTGAAATTGGTAGTTCCAATGGAAGTTGAATTACAGTTTGGTGATAATTGGTTGGATGCACATTAATGGAAGGTTAATTTCCATCCACGATTTTCAAGCACACCGACAAGTGTAACCAATTCTTCCGCATCATTTATTTTCTCGTAAACGCGGTCAATTGTTAGCTGATTTTTTTCAATTACTGGATTTATTCCAAAAGGAAATTCATTTTCTGATTTTATGGAATTGTTCTCCATTTGAAGCAAAAATTGGCGTAATAAATTGATTGCTTCGTTAGAACTTAACTTAAAATCGCTTGCTTTCACCGAAGAGAAAAAGTCCATTTTTTGACGTGCTCGCGTTAATAGAACGTTCAGACGTTTACTGCCATTTTTCGAGTTCATTGGACCAAAACGCATGTGAAATTCATTGTCTTCAGAATAGCCGTATCCGAAACTGATGATCAAATGATCACATTCTTCTCCCTGAACATTTTCCAATGCCTTGAAAAAAGCTGAATCGTTTTCAATTCGCTCATCCAATTTTTCACGTGTTTTGGCATTCAAGCAGGCACTTATCTCGTTCAATTGAGTTTCAGAGAAAGCAACAATTCCTAATGATCTTGGACCATCAATTACTTCTTCAATCAATCTTGCAACTTCTTGTGCCTCTACCTGGTTTTTTCGATTTTCAAAACGCCCTTTCTCCAAATAATGCCAAAAAATCGGCTGTTGCTCTTGTCCATAAGATGGAAAGGCAAGCAAGTCATTCTTGTAAAAATGTTTGTTTGAAAAGTGAATTAGTGCCGGATGTTCACTGCGATAATGATGCTTCAAGGCAATTGAATTCCAATAAAAACTTGCTTGATGCAAGACATCAATCACCTCCGTACTTCCTGATTTGAAGTAGGAACTTGGACCCATTTGTTGCTGGTCGCCAGCAATTAAAATTCGTTTTGCACGCTGCAA
>JACCDQ010643508.1_pt1 | contig 19856 bp, 23 predicted proteins | sample 7446031 | NCBI WGS metagenome assembly JACCDQ01 (sample SAMN15323442, study PRJNA562643) | freshwater metagenome | isolation source: river surface water | place: USA:Blue River Watershed | collected 2017-08-17
GTAAGTTAAAGGAATGACAGGAGTAGACTTAGGCGCTCGATCATCAATATTTTCTTTGATAAATTTTAAGATATGTGTGTCTAAAATTGCAATCTTATCTTTGTAAAAACTGTCAGAATGCAAAAGAAAAAATCTACTTGTTTTCATACCAACACCAGGAATTTCTTCTAATATGTTTGGTGTCATCCTGTTCAAATTATAATTATTTTGAGTGATAAATTTAAACCCAGAGTAGATTTTTTTATATTGACCAAGTTTTGCTTTTTTGATTTCTTCAAATAATATGCCATGTTGATCTGCACTTTTGATTGCTTGGAAAGGCAAAACGTGATCTGGCATCATTAATCTTTCATTTACAGAAAGAAGAAATTGCTCTAATTTTTCTGCTTGAATGTATGCAGTTTTTCCAGCCACTACAATACAAAACAAGAGGAAAAGTTGTAGCTCTTCCTCTGTTCTATTATAATTTGTAATATTGTAAGGGTCAATCTTCTTGGTCGTCATCGTCGTCTTCATGCTCAATCATCATATCACCTAATGATATAAAGTCAAATATAGATAAACTTTTTTCCCAAGCAACAAATTCTTTCTTTGCTTTCTTGAAATTTTTATTTCTATATGCTTCTTTATCATCGGTTTTGATTAATTCAGCGTATGAAGAAATTTGTTCCCATTTGAGATTCTTTTCAATCCACTTAACTAGGAGTTGATCGTCTTGTAATAAAGAATCGTCTAGGTCAACAATGTCAGGATCTTTACCTTCTATAGAATTCTTTACATATAGGAGATCAAGAATTTTCACTGTCCATTTTGTGCCATCACCAAATTCAATGTTTAAGTCTTTACAAAATAATTTATTTTTGTCAACTTGGTATTCATTGAACTTTTCCATCCAATCACCAAATATATCAATTTCATCTTCTAAATTTATATAAGATGAAAGAAGAAAATCTTTAATTTCTGATTTTGTTACATCAAAGATCATAACAAAATCATCACTGTTATATAAGGAATTTTTCTTGTGGATAACTTGATGGCACATGGTTGAAATTAGACATTCTGATTCTAATTCCATTTCAGCTTTGCCGATCTTTACCTTGAAATATTCAGGTATTCTGTGCTCGTCGTGGTTAATCGTTTGAATCATCTTCTGCTAGCGCTTGTCCCACTCTCTCATAATCAAGCAAATACATGTCGTCTTCAAGATCACCCTCGTCTGTTACAAATTTGACCTTTCCAACACGCAAGCCGATGTCTTTCATAAATCTCTGAGGATCTTCACCATTTACTTTGATTACTGGCTTGAAATCAACAGCACAATCAGGAAAGAATGCAGTCCACATACTCATATTCTTTTCTTTCAAAAACATCCAAACTGCAAAGAATTCTTCCAAAGCAACTGCTTGAGCTTCTGACAAGTTATCAAACTCAACATTAATTTTCATAAATTACCTCTTGATTTTTATACATTATTCATCAAACAATCTTCCAGGATCGCCAAAAGAAATACGATCAGGTAACTCATAATTATCTTTTATTTCAAAGTTTGGATGAAAATCTAAATCAAAAAGTTGAAGGTTCATATCTTCTTGTTTTAATGTTCTAGTAAATCTAATTCCCACAAGTAATGGAATAGCTTTCAAATCTAAATCGGGTAAAGAATGCCACAATTTATTAGCAATTACACTCCAATATTTGTAATCCATTGAAGCTATAGCTATTGGAGAAACTTTTTTATATGTGCCTCTTCTTTTAGTTTCTGTGTTACGCCAAGATAAATAAATTGCTATTCTTTTAGCCCCAATTCTGTTCTTATTTAGTCTTTCCAATCCTTTGAATAACAATGATTCAAAAACTTCATAAGACCCATCATCGTCTCTTTTTGATGGTGGTAAAACATGTGTATGACCAAAAGACTTAGGGATATCATTACTAGATAAGCCATAATCACATTGTAAGCTTCCTCTTAGCATGTGAAACCATCTAGCTCCGATTACACTTCCCCATGCTTTCTTAAGTTTTAGCTCGTCTTTATTTAGTAAATCTTCAATAGTGCGTATTCTAGATTTATTTAGACGTGCTTCCATACGATCTGCAATTCCAGGCAAATCTGTAAGCTCTAGTGATTTGAGCTTTTCCTCTGCATCTAATCCAAAAGCTGTGAATCCGTTTGGCTTATCAAAATCTGCAGCCACTTTAGATAAAAATACATTCCTTGCTACACCTATGGAACAAGTGATATTTGGCCCGATTTTTTCTGCTAAATCAAATTTTAATAAAGCAGCAATCATCTCACAATCAAAATCATCTTCTTCATTTATTTCACAAGCCATTTCATCAATCGAAAGCACTTGTATCTTTTTAAAATGAGAATATAAAACTTCTAAAATTTGATTGTGTATTTCTACATATCTTTTTGGACGAGCTTCACAAACAATAATATCTGGAATTTTTTCTCGTGCTTTCTTAACTCTAGTACCTGTTTTTACTCCGAGTCTTTTTGCTGGATAAGAAGCAGCTATCGCACAAGTATAATCAGAAAGGCAAGGCACTACTATTAATGCCTTGCCTCTATAATTTAAATTATCTTCTTGTTCTACAGATGCATAAAAAGAATCAAAATCAATAAACAATCTTCTGTAGACACTCATACGCTATTTTAGCTTTACATATATGATTCTGCAAGCCCTAATTCAACCAATTTATTATTAATACATACCCACTCTAAATTTTCTTGATAATAAATCCAAGCTAAATATCTACCAAATTTTTCTTTTGTATCTTTTTTGGTGATTATAATCACTTCTTTATCTAAGATCTTTTCAGTAACAAAATCTTTAGACTTCAAACCAGCTTCTCTTTGATTACCCCTAATTTCAGGAGTGTTAATGCCAGCTAATCTGAATTCCATTTTTCTTTGTGCGATATTGAATCCAAAATCAACGTCACCATAAACTGTATCTCCATCTACAATTCTAGTAACTTTCATTTTGTAATGATATAAAAAATCTTTCACTTTATTCCTCTGGATAAATAAATATCACTTCTTTGTATTCTGCATTTTTATTCTTTTTGCGAAGAATCATAACTTGATAAGAAAGAGAAGCCAGTGCAATAAGCATTACACTGGCTGTAAGAATTTGTGCATTTGTGAACTTGATATTTAATGAATTTTTCATGCCCGTCTCCCAGTATGACATTATTATACTCAATAAATAATAAGAAATTATGCTATTTTAAAATGCGCCTTCTTGAATCAAAACTTTTTCACTATCCACTGGTTTATCAACAATTAATGTTTCTGTTGTAAGTACCAAAGCAGCAATAGAAACTGCATTTTGTAGAGCTGATCGTGTTACTTTAGCCGGATCAATAATTCCTGATTCAAGCATAGAAACATATGTGCCGTTTCTTGCATCTAGACCAATCAAGTTATCTTTTTCAGAAATATTTTCAACAACAACATCAGCAGAAAGACCAGCATTTGAAGCGATTTGACGGATTGGCTCTTTCAATGCACGTCTTACAATTTCAAAACCAACCTTTTGATCTTCTTCTTCAAGATCATTCACAAGCTTTTCTGAGATACGTAATAGAGTAACACCACCACCAGGAACAATGCCTTCTTCAACAGCAGCTCTTGTAGCAGCTAAAGCATCTTCATATCGGTATTTCTTTTCAATCAATTCAGCTTCAGTACTTGCGCCTACTTTGATGATAGCAACACCACCAGAAAGCTTTGCAATTCTTTCATTAAGAATTCTAGCTTCATAATCACTTTCAACCTGAGAAAGTGTAACCTTTAGTTGTGAAATGCGATCTTCAATCTTTGTATCATCGCCTTCACCACCAATAATAGTTGTGGTTTCCTTATTGATGATTACACTTTTTGCTTTTCCTAAATTGTCAATAGTACAATTTTCAAGAGTAGTGCCCATCTCAGCAGAAATTACATCTGCACCAGTCAAAGCAGCAATATCATAAAGATATTCTTTCTTTTGACCAGCAAATCCAGGGGTCTTCACAGCAACCCATGGCATTGCACCCTTATGAACATTGATCACTAACATTTGAAGAGCAGGGCCATCTACATTATCAGCAACAATGACGATAGGTTTCTTTTGTTCATTCACTTTTGTAAGAATTGGGAGAATTTCTGAAGAATCTGAAATCCTACCATCATAAAGAAGGATGAAGGGATCACTGTGTCGGCATTCCATCTTTTCTGCATTATTTACAAAGAAGGCAGAAACATAACCCTTGTCAAATTTCATTCCTTCTACTAGAGATAAAGATGTTTCTCTTCCTCTTGATTCTTCAATTGTAATGACACCATCTTTGCCAACAGCTTCCATGGCATCAGCAACAATTTCACCCACTTCTTTTTCATTTCCAGAAATAGTAGCAACAAAAGTAATTTGATCTTTGTTTTCAATAGGCTTAGCAAAATCTTCAATGATCTTTACTGCTTTATTAACAGCATATTCCATACCAAGCTTTACACTGATTGCATTTCCACCAGAAGCAATAAACTTGAGGCCACCATTTACAAGAGCTTGAGCCAAAACAGTAGCAGTGGTAGTTCCGTCACCAGCAACATCATTAGTTTTTGCTGAAACTTGCTTGCAAAGCTGAGCGCCTAAATCTTCATAAGGGCATTCAAGCTCAACATTCTTTGCTACAGTTACACCATCCTTAGTAACAATTGGGCCACCTTGGGATTGAATAATTACATTTCTCCCCTTTGGACCAAGTGTACAGGAAACTGCGTTAGCAACTTTATTGACTCCCCTTTGAAGTGCCTCTCTTGCTTCTTCACTATTTAAAATTAATCGGTGCATTTTTATTTTATTAACCCTTAAAAACAAACATACTTATTTTCTACTGATTTTGAACATAACCCCAAGCAGGATAGCAATTATTTTTGCAATTTAAATATAAATTACCAGAGCCACATGGACAAAAATCTGTCTTTTCATATTGGAGTTTTATTTCAGGAATTCCATCATATGAATCTGCTAGATCATATGGAGTTGGATGATTGAATTTTTTGTGCTTATTATTTTCAATAGTCTTGAACATTTCTGTCATAGGCAACAAAGAATGAACTACATCATAATGATTGTACACAAATTCCTTAAACGATTCTCCCATTTTAGTTCTTAATTCAGGATTGTCAATCAAAGTTTTAATATGCTTGTACCAATCATCAGTAGTGTTAGCAATAAAACCACCAACACCAGCACTTTCAACATGAAGCCTTTGATTATTTGCCACTCTAGATGCGACATATGGAATTGATAATGCACCATATTCACAAAGCTTTAAGGGAGTTCTACAATGATTGAAGATTGTATTTCTCAAAGGTGCTAAAGCTATATCAAAAGACGTTAATTTGTAAGGATAATCAACATAAGACACACAGTCAAAATAAACTAATTTACTTGATGGTACTTTGTGATTTCTCATACAAAGATGAAGCGCCATATCATATTCACAAATTAAACCAAAAAATACATTATCGTATTCTCTTAAGATTTGAATGATAGGCTCTAGTATTTCATCTAAATCGGCAACATGACTATTAGATCCAAAGAAGCCAATCAAGATGCTGTTTTCATCAACATTACAACCCTGTTCTTTAGCTTTTGATCTCCAATCAAATTTGTTTTCAAAAGTGTATCTTTCTTGGATGTCTAAATAGTTTGGAAAGAAAGAGCAGTTAGGGTTGAGATGTTTATAATATGCCAATAATTCTCTGGTTGAATACAGGGCAAAATCAGATGCAGAAATATTATGCTCTAATACCTGAATATTATTACGCCCATTTTCAAGATCTGTATCGTAGTAATGATAGTTTGGATTTATACGATCAATATTGTGAAAATTATCATCAATGTCAAATACGATCATTGAATTATTTTCTTCAGCGATATTTTGAATTATGGGAAAGATTGTATTGTCGTTTATTTTTGATGCAATAATAAATTTACTATTGTTCAAGTAAGACACGGTTTGGCTTCTAGGGTGGCAACAGATATTAACTGAGCCACCCATGTCACCAAAATGTTTGTACATTACTCTAGCACGATACCAATCATGTTCAGCTGCAACAACAGAAAAAGAAAGACTATCTTCTGAAATCACAGACACATTTTGATACTCGATGTTTGACTGTTCAAACCCGCCACAAAATTTCAACATCTTTTCAATGACTTTATTTGCCTTTGAGACTGTATCTCTCATTTTATTGTAAGGGACTCATTTGGAAACCATCCATGAGATTGTAGATTTTGGCAAAGCCTGATGTAGTGGTATGCAGATTCAGTTGATATACGACCCTTAGGAGTAATCTTAATGAAAGGCTTATTCAGTTCAACAGTCTGGCCTTGCTTCTGAAATTCAAGTTTTATATCTGAAAGCAAGAATGGCTCAATGGTATTAAGCACGGTGCTTTCTTGTTCATTAATCATAGAAGCAATAGACCTACTTCCAAGTGCCTTTTCTTCACGCAAAAGTGTCAGAAGATACTTACGACTAGCATAATCTAAACCTACTAGAGGGTCAATTTGCTCAAGCTTTAAGGTCTTATACATGAGATCCTTAGTGAGCATATCAGACCTTACACGCCCATCAGTAGAAGCTTCAGCAGTATCCATGAGTGTGCGTAGCAAGTTATATGCAACTCTAGCAGTTTTACGTGATAATTGTGCTAAACGTAGTGAAATCTCTTCAGGTATTTCAACGTTGTAAATACGCTCTCCCGCTGTTTGAACCATCTTAGACAATTCAAGATGGGTGTATGGGAGCAATTGACCCTTGTATTGGAACCTATTCAATAAAGCATCATTGAGTTTGCCAGTATGAGTAGTTGCACCAATCATTGTGAATCGATTGATTTTCACTAAACGTACACGATTGAGGTTCTTATCTTCCAAGGTGCATGTAAAATCTTCCATTACACCATAAAGCTGTTCTTGAATTTTGCGGTCAAGAGCATGAATTTCATCAATAAAAATGATGTCATTCTCTTCAACATCCTTCAAGATATTATAAAAGTCAGCCCAGGTCTTGATTCTAGTAGCCATGATTTGATGGAAATTCACACCCATTTCATTGGCCACTGCGTTTGCCATAGTGGTCTTACCTACGCCTGAAAAGCCCAAGAAAAGCATATGAACAACACTCTTTTTGGTCTTCTTGAATGCTGCAATCTTAAGCTTAAGGTTCTCTTTAACTTCTTCCTGACCAATAATCTGGTCAAAGGTTTTAGGGCGGAAATCCATATGATTCACTTCACGTTCCTGAGTTACTGGCATTGTCTCAACCTTCTTAACAGTTTTTTTTCTAGTGGTGGTATTCCTGTTTACCGTTTCTTGCTCAACATTATAACCCATGATATTTGAAAGGGTCTTGTACAATTTATCCTTAATGGACAATTTACTGGTATTCATTTGCACCTCACAAGAAGACGTTATAAGAATAACCAAAAAATCTTCTGATTACTCTTTTCATAGGTATTATATCACTACTGGATTTGAAATCAATAAACAATTAGACATATTTTCAGAGACAGATTCTTTCTTGTCTGTGGATGAAATTGATGTCAAAAATTATTCAGCTCTAGCAAGATTATCATTGCTGTATTCAATTCCTAGCTATGAAAATATCATAATTCTTAAATCAAATGAGATGTTTGATTTAGCTGAAATTAAATTTATTTTTGGTAAGCTTGAAAAAGGAGATGAAATAAACAGAGATTATTTATTGATCCTTCAAAGACAAAATGTTGCATTGAATGGTTTTCCTGAAATACAAGAAGAAGTATCAGTATTAGATTATGGTCTTATCATGAATAGGGCAATGAATCAAGAGTTGTTAAAAGAGCAAGAATTAAAAATTGCATTGTCAGAATTGATGCCACCTTGTAACTATAGTTTTGAAGATGATTTAGATAATAAAATAAAAAATATATTTCTTCAAACTTCATCTCCATCATCAAAGCAATCGTATGGCGTTTATGTAAATAGACAACCTGATGGCAAGGGTGTGGTAGTGGATTATAAAAATTCTGACATAAAAAAATACACTGCAAAACTTGTTCTAGAAAATTTTGCAGTGTATTTAATTTTATAATTTATTCAGGTTCAGCACTACCTTCAAAAACAATTCCCTTTGTAATAGGATATTTTTGATACCACAATTCTAGTGCATGATGACAATGTTCTGCATATTTATAATGAGCACCAACACCAGTGCGTAATTCCATCTCATATAAGAATTTGTCAGCAGTAGTAGTATGTTCAAATAAATATTGATGTCCTAAGCTTGTGAAATAAACATATTCTGAATTTGATTTCATTACGTTTTGAGCATCCCAAGTAGTGGATTCAAATCGTTTATGCATATTGATAAGATTATTACATTCTGCAAGATCTGAATTAGGAAGCTGGTCGATTGCTCCATAGAAACCCTTAGGAATAAATGGGCAATACTTGTTTCCAGTGCGATGTCTATTCAAGTCTCTGATTTCACCAAAGCTCATATCGCTCCAAGAAACCTTAACTGGAATTCTTGAAAGATTACTAGAGAATGGAGAATAGCGATTTGTCCTAAAATCTAAATCGCTCTTATTTACGGTCATTGGAGGAGCATAAAGATTAGTTCCATAGAATAAATCATAATCTGAAAGCCAAAGCTCAAATTCTCTATCGTAATAAGCTTTGATTGCATTTGTTGGTTTACAATGCCTTACTAGTCTAGGAGCACCAATCTTTAATTTTTCTTCAATTTCTTTTCCAATAAGATTTAATTCTTTAAGATTATGAGATTGAAGATGCGCTGAAAGATTTGCCCAAGCCCTAGCAGATTGAATCATCATAACACCAGTAAGAGTTGATACTGGCAGATAAACTCTAGCACGATCAAAAGCAAAGTTACGCATCATTCTTGCTACTTGCTTTTTATCTTTCTCAGATTCAGATTCTAAGAGGCTTGATGGAATTTTGGTAAGTTCAGGATAAACTTCACCAATCTCTGTCCAAAGCTTTAATGCTTCTTCATAATAATTAAATGATTTAGCAACATATAGGTCGTATTGCTGTTCTAAATCATCGTAAATTCCCAGATCATCAGTGCTTGCAACATTTGTACTGTCCATCTTTATGTATCTGGTAGAGCATTCTTGGCCACCAGCAGTAGGAGAGAGAGTCCATAGGAAATATGCTGCATAAAGGGTGATATCATCAATAAATAGGGCAACTGGAGCCATGTCAGCAATTGAGGCATGACCATAATCAACCATCTTGAAAATACCATCAACCGATTTATCTGTGTTAGAAAAATCTATTTTGGATACAATAGCATCTAAGCCTTCATTATTACGGGAATAACGAGCACCTGAAGCAGCCAAGAGTTCAGGAGTCAGAGCATAACATCCAAGCTCTTCTGCTAATTGTGTGGGTTTGATTGATACATATTGAATTTTCATAATATAAAAAGATTGTCAGCAGAGCGCCCTTTCCCTTTAGTTCATAGACGATACTGACAATCAAAAGTATTCTACATTATAAAACACTAAATTTGCAAGTAAGAAGGATAAGAATTTAGTCAATTAGAAAATTACTGATTGATAAGTCTGTATTTACGGAGCATAAATAATGAGTGTAATTAACGGTTTGTATAATCAGCATTTAAGGTCGTCAGTAGGTTTTACTGTCACAGGGACAACAATTTATGCCACTTTGCCATGGCATCCACAATCTACTATTGATGAATTGAGAATTACAAATTTAACGGGAACAGCATTTACTGTTAATGCTTTTAGCATTTTAAACACTGGCGCTCATTATAGAAATAGCACAACTGATGGCAAAGCTCATGTTTTCTATAGAGATGGAACCGATACAAGCGCTTCAGCTACTGAATCATACTTTGCAAGATGGGGATTTACTCCTGAAATTTTTCATGAAAATTTATATGACAGACCATTTTTAAATATTGCATTTAGCCTTACTGGTGCTGGTGTAACTAATGCAAGTATGAGAATTTCTGCATCAGGTAAAAAAGCCGTTCCTACATCCTATGTTAATGCAGATAAGGTTGGAGTAGAAGTTCTCAACGATTATAGAGTGTTAATTGGAAGAGCACAAACTGGAACTGGCGGAACTGCTGGAACAATTCATGATGTTACAGGAGTTGCAAAAGGATCTGGTGGTGAAAACTCTGGTGAATTTAATCTTCAAGCTACTACTGATTATATTTATGTAGGTTCAAGTAAAAAAATAGATCACTGGGAATTTCAAGTTGGCTTAGGACTTACAGCTCCTGCAAATCTTCAAGGTCAATTATGGAATGGAACAGCTTGGTCAACATTCTCAGTTATTGATGACACTTCTACAGGTAACTCTGATACATTCAAATTTTCTGGAATTGTTGAAGGCGCTGGAATTGCTTCTTCTACATGGTTACCAGTAAAAGCTGATTTCTCTGCTAATACATTATTACCGAATGATCCTCTTACTGTTCAACAAAATAGAATTATTTCTGGTGGTTATCCGATCGTTGTTCTTCCACCAAATCCTGAAAGATATTGGGTTAGATTTAATCTTTCTTCAGTAGCTTCTGGAGGAATTGTTAGATTCAATAAAATTCTACCAATATCAGAATCTTACGAATAAAAAAAAGCTCCCGAAAGGGAGCTTTTTTTATATCTTTTCAACTAAACCAAATTCAATTTCTACTGGGGTGTCTCTTCCAAATAAAGAAATCATTACTTTAAGCATTTCTTTATCTTCATTAATATCTTCAATTTTTCCAGTAAAATCAGTGAATGGCCCGTCAGTAATTCTCACAATCATATCTTTAGTCCATTTCTTTTTAGGTTTGAATCCCTTATTTGGATCTAAAGCTTCAAGGATATCTCTTACTTCTTTTTCTTTTAATATAACAGGCTTATTACCAGAAGAAACAAAATTAGTTACTCCAGGCACTCTTTTTATATATTCAAAAGAAGATTCATCTAACGCCATTTTGATTAGAATATAGCCAGGAAAAACCTTTACTCTTTTCTCAATCTTTTTGCCTTGTTTCTTTTGAATTTCAACGTCAGTAGGAATAATGATTTCAGAAATTTTGTCACTCATATTCCTTTCTGATTTTGTTTTTTCAATATAGGTTTTTACCTTAAGTTCAGACTGAGATAAGGTATGAACAGCATACCAATTAGTTCTTAGCATCCTTCACCACTTTCTTTCTAGTCTTCTTTGGCTTTACTTCATTATCAACCCAAAGCCAGCATTGTACATATGCACCAGTTTTGTCAAATGAAACTACAGCATCACTATCAACAAGTAATTCCTCATTAGTCACAGCAGATGAATCAATTTTAGTGAGCTTATCAATAGCTGCTTCACGGTAATTATTGTCTGTCTTGTAATTCTTCACTTGATATGACAATGAATTAAATAAATCTTTATCTTGTGTATTTTTGCTTGTTTTTAATAACTGAAGCAAGTTTGATATTTGTGCACTGTCTAAAAAATAATATCCGTTCATCATTTTATCCTTGACCATTTGAAGGCGTGTAAATCATTAAGTCCGATCCCATTCCAGTATACCTGTTTTTTTCTTCTCTCGCACACTCTCCAGATAGGTTTTCCATTGTTAGATAAAAATTTTATTTCCATATCCTTCAGTGTCATCATTTGATCTAAGCTTGGTCTAATACAAGTTTCAATATAAATTGATTTATCTAAAGCTACTAAAACTTTTATCATACCACCAAAATACATAACATCTAAGCTTGGATTATTTGAATATGAAAGATTTGAGAGCTCTTTAGTAATACGTCTAGCAGATTTATCAAAATCATCTATTTGATTTGAAATTTTTCCATTTCTATATATCCAAAACCCAAAACATTCATGATTACAAAATTCAGAATCTAAAATAGAAACATAAAGATCTGGAGCAATAGATTCTAAAATTTCATCTAATACATTTTGATTTTTTAGAGAACTTCTATTTGGAAAGTCTTGAAGATATCCATTAGAATGTTCCAGCTTTCTATTGAGCAAATCACACAAATCATAATTCATATATATTTTATACGCCTAGTTTAATAATAAATACAGGTTTATTGGGTGGTGTAAAGAAAAAAATATTTGGTTGACTCTAACAAGGAGGGGTAGTTAGATGTTAATTTCTTATATTGCCGCATGTTTTTCATTAATAGGAATTTGGTTCAACATCAAAAGAAATCCTATTTGCTGGTTTTTATTTATGGCAAGTGATGGGCTTTGGTTCACATATTCAATTTTTACTGGACAATGGGCAATAACAATTACTCATACCATTTTTATGATTTCTAATTTTTATGGCATGTATATATGGAGTAAAGCTAAAAATGGAAAGGACGCAACTAAAAAACAGTAGAATAAATAGGTAAATATCAATTACTGATAAGGATTTTATAATGTCAAAATTTAATAAACTTGCTCAATTAAATAAAATTGCAAATGATTGTATTGTAGATGGTGATTTTGTTCTTGAATCAAAATTTCATCAAGAATTTATGAAGATTGCTCAAAATGAAAGAGATGATTCAGGAGCAATATTAAGAAGTAATGTTGCTAAGGGTATGGGCTTAACTCCTGATGTAAGTGATGCAGAATTACTCGCAAATGTAATCAGAGTTTGCGATTATGTAAAGCCAGAAAGACTTAGAAATCCTAATCAACCAGCTTCTCCTAACAATGTTTTATTAAGAAGTATGGGTGGTGCAACTCCTGAAAATTCCTATGCTGATGAGTATTGGCAAAATTGTCAAAATAGCTTCATGGCCTTAGTCAATCCCAATGTTGCTAAGAATATGAAAAATTTCTGTATGGAAATCAGACAATCAGCTAGAGTTGGAGATATCAATTCAGTGCTGAAAATGTTAGCTTCTGGTTCATAATAAAAAACTCCCTCCGGGGAGTTTTTTTATTTAAGATGGAATATTTTTCTTCAAATTTTGTATAATATTTCTTGAGTGTTAATCGCTCAGGTGATCTTTTAGACACCTATTATCAAGCGTACCTTATGGGCGCAAATGGAGAAATATATGGCTAGTATTGATGATGTATTAAATCTACCTCAGCGTAGAATTTTAATGCCCACCCGTAATTTGATCATGGATCAACATGAACAAATTTTCAATAAAGTTTTTGATGAAATATTAGGTAATCGAAAACATTTCATTCATTCCAACACTTCTTATCCAAAAATGGATATCTTTGAAGACGATTATTATTTCTGCTTGGACTTTGCCGTTCCAGGTGTTGAAGAAAAAGATCTTGACATTGAAGTTGTAAAGGAAACAAAACTTCTTACAATTACTGGAAGTTCAAGAATTTCAAGAGAGAAAAGTTATTTTTATCATCTCAAAGAATTGAAACAATCTGCTTTTACAAGAACAATTCAATTACCAGAAAATCTTGAATTAGATCCTGAAGTGTGTCATCTTGAAAACGGTATTCTTAAATTAGCTTTCAAAAAGATTGTCTTAAAAGAAGAAGAACCAAAAGAAACAATTAAAAAGATTTCAATCAAGAAATCATAATAAAAAAGAGGGAGAAAATATTCTCCCTCTTTTTTCATCAGCATAATTCTGCGTGTATAATGTCTTTATGAGTAAAAAAGCATTAATTACTGGCATTACTGGGATGGATGGTAGTCATTTAGCAGAATTTCTTCTAAGTAAAGGCTATGAAGTTTATGGTGTTGAGAGATGGAAAAGCCATAATGATTACCAGAATATTAACCACATACTCCATCGTATTACATTACTAAAGGCTGATTTAACAGATCAAAATTCAATTGTACGCTGTTTGAATCAATGCCAACCTGATGAAGTTTATAATCTAGCTGCTCAATCTTTTGTTGGAGATAGCTGGACAATGCCTGAATTAACATCTGATATTACTGGCCTTGGAGTTTTGCGTATCCTTGAAGCTATCAGAGAAACAGATAAAAATATTAGATTTTATCAAGCTTCTAGTTCTGAAATTTTTGGCAGAACAAAAGGTATTACAGACGAAGAAGCTTTGATTAATCCTATTTCTCCTTATGGTGTTGCTAAAGCTTATGGACACATGATTACTAAAACATATCGTGAAGGACATAATCTTTTTGCAGTTTCAGGTCTTCTTTTTAATCATGAAAGTGAAAGAAGAGGCTTGCAATTTGTCACACGTAAAATTACAAACGGTGTGGCCAAAATTAAGCTCGGATTAGAAGATTCTATTTCTTTAGGCAACATTGAATCAAAAAGAGACTGGGGATATGCTCCTGATTTTGTTGCTGGAATGTGGAAGATGTTGCAATTGGACAAACCATCTGATTATGTTTTAGCTTCAGGACAACCAAAATCAATTAGAGAATTTTTAGATGCTGCTTTCTCATGTGTTGAAATAGATGATTGGGAAAAATATATCAAGGTAGATCAAAGATTTTTCCGTCCAACAGATAATAATTTTCTTTGGGGAAATTACACTAAAGCTTACAATGCTTTTGGATGGACACCTCAGACATCATTTGAAACCTGGGTAAAGAAAATGGTTGATAATGATTTGAGGCTATTAAGTAATTGAAAAAAGTATTATATATCTCTCGCAAAGCACAAAGATGCGGAGTTCATGACTATGGGGAAAGAATTGTAAATATTCTCAAAGATTCCCAAAAATATGAATATGCTGTATCCTACCCAGATAATAATAAAGAATTTTTAGCTACTGTATTTGGGTATAAACCAGATGCTATTATTTACAATTATTATCCATCTACTTTACATTGGCTAAATGAACATACTAAAGACATTATAGATACACCTCAAATCGTTATTTATCATGAATCAAGTATTGCTTTTACACCTGATGGAATTTGTAAGGTTGATCCTATTGGTGAAGACGATTTAGAAAATAATATTATTCATCTTCCTAGACCCTTGCATGATAACCTTAGCCAAACTGAATTCTTGAACTATGACGTGCCGGTGATTGGAAGTTTTGGTTTTGGTTTTGCTAATAAAAATTTTCCATATATTGCACAACTAGTCAAAGAACAATTTGATGAAGCTGTGTTACGACTTAGTATCCCTTATGCTGAGTTTGGTGATAATGATGGAAGATCAGCTCGTTTTGAAGTTGATAAGATAAAGCAAATATTATCTGGCACTAAAATTAAACTAGAAGTGAATCATAATTTTTTAGATCCACAACAACTATATAATTTTTTATCTAACAACGACATAAATGTTTTTTGTTATGATATTATGCCTGGAAGATCAATTTCTGGAAGTACAGATTATGCTCTTTCAGTTAAGAAACCTATTGCTTTGTCACGATCTAATATGTTCAATCATTTTCATAAATACAATCTGGACATTTATGTAGATCAAACTCCATTAAAAACAATTATGGAAAAAGGTATTGAACAGCTTCAGCCAATGTATAATGAGCATTGTAATTCTAATATTTTAGAAAAAATTGAATCAGTGATATCCAAAGCTATTACTAAAGGAAATAAAAACAATTCATGGATAAAATTCTAACACTAGGAAGTCATTACGTTTCAGATTTTTTAGATACTAATGACAACACTGAAAGAAAAAAGTATTCTCTAGATCTATACCTTGATAAAGAGATTGGTGCTGCTCGTCTCCAAGATTTAGCTCCCGCAGATACAATGTGGGGTAAATATTGGTATCGTTCTGGTATCAATGCATCTATGACTCTTGAACTTATGAATATTGCTGGACAAATAAACAGCAGAATCAAGCATAAAGAAGGAGATGTATGGCTTGATATTGCTTGTAATGATGGCACAATGTTCAAGTTTATTCCAGACAGCTATGAGAAAGTAGGTTGTGATCCATGTGATGATTCTTATTATGTAGAATCATCAAAATTGGCATATGTAATTCAAGATTATTTCTCATACAACGCTTATGCTAAAACCCCATATCATGACAAGAAAGCTAAAGTAATCACTACAATTGCTATGTTCTATGATCTTGACAATCCTCATCCATTTATTGATGATATTTGCAAGATTTTAGATGATGATGGTGTTTGGGTTATTCAATTGTCTTACACCCCATTGATGATTGAGCAATTAGCTTTTGATAATGTCTGTCATGAGCATGTTTATTATTATTCTTTGACTAGCTTGAAGACATTATTTGAACAACATGATTTGAAGATTGTTGATGCAGAACTTAACGATACTAATGGTGGAAGCGTCAGAGTATATATTCAAAAGAAAACTGCTCATGTAACAAGCTTTGGTACTGCTCCATTACGTGATGTATGTAATTTCAGAGTCAATGCTTTACTCAGCTATGAAAAAGAGCATTATGACATTACAAGTCCAGAATTATGGTCAAAGTTTGCAGCTGACATTGAAGATTTAAAAGAAAAAACTGTTTCTTTTATCAGAAATGCAAAAGCTGAAGGTAAGACTGTTTATGGATATGGTGCTTCTACAAAGGGTAACACTCTTCTTCAATACTTTGGCTTAGATAGTAATGACATTGTAGCTATTGCAGAACGATCTCCAGCTAAGTTTGGACTCAAGACCATTGGAACAAATATTCCAATCATTTCTGAAGATGAAATGAGAGAAGCAAAGCCTGATTATCTTATTGTTTTGCCTTGGTGCTTTATCTCTGAATTTGTAAAGAGAGAAACAGAATTCTTGAATAACGGTGGAGCTTTTATTGTTCCATGCCCTAAGTTTGAAATTATTGGCAAACAATAATGGGAGCAATAACTGAAACTGTTGAAGGGATGATTTCTTACACACAAGAAGACTGGCAAAAAGGTCATCATGCTAAAGTAATTAATTATCTAAAAACTTGCGACATCAAATCATATGTAGATCTTGGTGCTAATCTGGGAGAAGTTTGTAATATTTTAAAATTCTTTCTCCCAGAATTGAAAGATGCTTATTTATTTGAACCACAATTAGATAATTTTGCTTTTTTACAAGAGCGATATAAGGATAATCCAAATATTAAATGTTTTAATTATGGCATTTATTATGGAAAGACTGAACTTCCTTTGTATCGTAGAGATAAAAACATTGGTGGATACAGTGTTAATAATGCTCATGAAACTTGTAAACTTGTTGGAGAGACAATCATCCTCAAGACATTAGAAGAAGCTGATATTCCTGTAGTTGATTTTGTGAAGATTGATGTTGAAGGATCTGAAGAAAATATCATTAGAAATTCAACATATCTCAAGAAAGTTAAGTATCTGGAAATTGAGTTTCATGATGATTTGAGAAGTCTTGAAACAGTGGCTAGATTATGTAAAGAATGTTTCCCAAATCATACAGTTTTGTTTTATGATCCAGAAAACGCATTCCTTGAAAAAACCACAGCTGGATTAACATTTAAAATCTAATGGATAAAGTAGATATATTTTTACAAGGCAAGCTATTTCCTTACACAAATAGAATTGCTGAAATTTATGCTAATTTTGAGCATGTAAATAATGTAATAATCTCTACATGGAAAGAACATCAAAACGATGTTCTTTCCAACAATCCTAATGTCAAATATGTTTTTTCTGACCTGCCAAGTTATGATGGTATTGGATGGAGAAATTATCAAATTGTAGGCTGTCAAGAAGGATTGAAAAAAGTGGAAACAGATTTTTCAATCAAAATGAGAACCGATCAATTATATGATGAGAACAGTTTCAATGTTATGTACGATTTTTATCAAGCATACAAGAAGCCAAAAATTCATTTTGAAGATGATTCAAATAAACCATACAATACAATCTGTGTTGCTGGTGGATATACAGCATTCCCATTTCACCCTAGAGAGCATATTTTTTGGGGCAATACAAGAGATCTAAATGTAATGTTTGACATACCTTTGGATGATCAACCTTGGGATGGAAATAACTTAGCAATTGACTATACAAAAGTTACCAGGCCAGAAACTTATATCTGTCAATGGTACTATGCAAAATTCAATTCTAAGATATATGAATTTATCAAAAACCCAGCAGAATATTTAGCTGACAATGCACCTAAATCTAAAGAAGCATTTGAAGTTTATATGCAACTTATCAGCAAAGTGTTCAAACCATTCCCAAGAACTAATGTAGATTTTTCATGGCCAAAATATAATTTACGTTCATATTATTATGATTATGTAAAAACACATGGACAATTTTGGCATGAAGATGATGTATATTATGATATGTAATGTCAAACTTAGAACTTGGATTGTCAGGCTGTAAGATTGAAAAAATTTCTGACCATGTAATAAGAAAAACTTCAAAAGACATCAACTATAACAATCGTCTTCTCAAGCAAATTGATAAACAGTTGGAATTCTCAAAAACAAATAAATTGTTTTTCACTCCAAAAATTATTAATGTTTGTAAAGACGATTTGTTTTATTTTGACATGGAATATTCTTCAGGCAAGAATTATTCACAATTTTTTGATCATTGCGACATAAAAGAAATAAAGAATTTTGAAAATGTTTTGTCATCCTATCTGAGAAACAATTTAAAAGATGGAGATTTAATAAATAAAAGTGAAGCAGAAGATATTTTTATTAATAAGCTTACACAATTAAAAGATAATAGTAGATACAAACTATTAATAGACAAAATCATTCTAAATATTAGCAGCTTGAATCTAAACAATATTCCTAATTCTTTCTGCCATGGAGATTTGTCTTTATCAAATATTTTATTTGATAAAGAATTTGTTCTGATTGACTTTTTAGATTCCTTTATTGACTCTCCGCTAGTTGATATAGCTAAATTAAAACAAGATTTATACTATTATTGGTGCTTAAAAACTCAAGATATACAATCGACAAGAATTAAAATTATATTTTCTTATCTATGGTATAATATAGATAATAATTTTTCCAAATACACACATTCTCATGCATTTGAATTGATTGACTTAATAAATTTATTAAGAATTGAACCTTATGTTTCTAAGCAGAATGAAAAGATCCTAAGAGATTGTATAGAAAGCCACCAATATTATGTCAACTTTAATAATTCCAATGGCAGGATCGTCCAGTAGATTTCCAAACACTAGACCTAAATGGATGCTTACTCATCCTAAAACAAAAACATATATGGTTTTGGAATCTTTGTCTGGTTTGAATTTAGATTTCTTTGACAAAATTGTATTTGTCGCATTACAAGAGCATCAAGATAAATATAATTTTTCTGAATGTTTTTATTCTGAACTTAATAAGCTAAACTTGTTGAATAAATCACAACTTTTATTCCTAGAAAATAAAACAAGTTCCCAATCTGAAACTGTATATCAAGCAATAAAAAAAGCTGAAATTGATGGTTTTATTTTTATCAAAGATTGTGACAGTTATTTTTCTGCTAATATCACAGAAAAACAAAATCAAGTATGCTATTTTGATCTCCATAAAATTGATTCAGTAAATGCAATTTCAAAAAGTTACATAGACTTTGATTCAAATAAAAAAATTATTAATATTGTTGAAAAGAAAATAATCAGCTCGTATTTCAATGTTGGTGGATATGGATTTCAAAACGCATCTGAATTCATAAGATACTTTGAAAATAAAATAGATCAATCTTCAGAATTTTATGTAAGCCATTTGATTTTTTCTATGTTGTTGGATAATCATTCTTTCCAAGCAATTGAATCACATAATTTCTTAGATTGGGGTGTTTTGAAAGATTGGAAGAATTACACTGACTCTTTTAAGACATTATTCTTAGATCTTGATGGAGTGATGATTACTAATAGCTCTCATCTAGTACCGCCTTTTATTGGTACAGGAGAAC